>ERZ772921.715-NODE-715-length-20205-cov-4.632357_pt1 | contig 20205 bp, 20 predicted proteins | sample MGYA00512117_ERZ772921 | MGnify/ENA primary metagenome ERZ772921 (study PRJEB29015, sample SAMEA2737944) | human oral metagenome | biome: human oral; feature: human-associated habitat; material: dental | place: China | collected 2150 ...
AAGGGTAATTTCAGTAAAGTTTTTCTGTGCTAACATCACTTGCATTTCGGCTGCTCCTTCTCCTGATCCTTTATTTCCTTCCGATCATTTCCTCGGTCAGCTTTTTCAGGACCTCGACCATTTTTTCCATGGCATTGATATTCAGGTATTCGTAAATGCCGTGGTAGTTCTCCCCGCCGGTGGAGAGGTTCGGACAGGGGAGCCCCATGAAGGAGAGCTTTGCGCCGTCTGTTCCGCCCCGGATCGGAAGGGTCTCCGGCTTTACGCCGCAGCTTCGGAAGGCTTCCTTCGCGCAGTCGATGAGATAGGGGTAGGGCTCAAGCTTCTCCTTCATATTGTAGTAGCTGTCCGTGAGCTGGGCCTCCAGGGCCGCGCCGCCGGAGCGATATTTCTCATTCAGACGATCTGCCGCGGACTGAAACTGTCTCTTTTTCTCCTCGAATTTCTCTCTGTCATGATCCCGGATGATGTAGCGGAGCTCCGCGAGGCTCTCATCTCCCTTCATGGACATCAGATGAAAGAAGCCCTCGTAGCCCTCGGTATTTGCCGGAGTGCAGGGCGGGAGCAGGGCATTGAACTCCATCGCGATCAAAAGCGCGTTCAGCATCTTATCCTTTGCGGAGCCGGGGTGGACATTGACGCCGTGAATTGTGAGAACGGCGGAGGCGGCATTGAAGTTCTCATATTCGATGCCTCCCAGCGTTCCGCCGTCCACGGTATAGGCGACCTCCGCGCCGAAGCCCGCGAGATCGAAGAAGTCTGCGCCCGAGCCGATCTCTTCGTCCGGCGTAAACGCGATGCAGATTTCCCCGTGGCGCCGCTCCGGCTGAGAGAGCAGCTCTTCGATACACTGCATGATTTCCGCGACACCCGCCTTATCATCGGCGCCGAGGAGAGTGCTTCCATCTGTGACGAGGAGATCATCCCCCTTTGCGGAGAGAAGCTGCGGGAAGATCCCGGGATCGAGGATGGCTCCATGCCCGAGAGGGATCGGAGAGCCGTCATAGCTCCTTATCACCCGGGGCTTTACATCCTTTCCGCTCGCGGAGGGAGAGGTGTCCATATGCGCGATCAGGCCGAAAGTCGGCGTGTGCATGTTCTCCTCTGCGGAGAGATTTGAGGGGATGCGGGCGTAGACATAGCAGTGCTCGGAGAGACGCACATCCTTCGCGCCGAGCTCCCGGAGTTCCCGCTCGAGCTGCCTTGCCAGCACGAACTGCTTCTCCGTGGACGGGTGCGTGCCGCTCTCCTCTGAGGACTGCGTATCCACTTTGACATAAGAAATCAGGCGATCCAATACCTTCATGTTTCCTCCTTCCGTTTTCCTTCTGTTTTCTTTCTGCTTTTTCTCATTTCGCCTCTCGCTGAGGGGGAGCGTTCTCCCCTTGCTCAGTGAGAAGGCAGTTCTCTCTCCTTTGACATCGTTCGCAGGGAGCATGGCTTTTCATCGGTCCGTTTCGTTTCCGCTTTTAGCTTCTCGTATCTCCTCCGCTCTCAGCTTCCCGTATCGTCAATCTCTCTTTCATGACTTGCCCGAAGGTAGCTGTCGCATTCCACCGGCTTCAGGTCCTCCAGGCGATAGGGAGTTTCCTGATATACGAAGTTCAGCCAGTTCGTATAGGTGCAGTTGGAGCTGGAACGCCAGGAGAGGATGGGAGGCTTTGAGGGGTCATCATCCGGGTAGTAGTTCACGGGGATGTCGGGCGCGAGCCCCCTTGCGAGGTCCCGCCGATATTCCTTGTCCAGGTCGTAGCGGTCGTACTCGGAGTGCCCGGTGACGAAGATCTGCCTGGAGGAGCAGGCGAGGATCAGATAGCTCCCGCTTTCCTCTCCCTCCGCGACGACATAGAGCTCGGGATTTCTCTTCACGGCCTCCTCATCGATTCCGGTATAGCGGGACTGAGGAACATAAAAAAAGTCATCCATGCCCCGCATAAGCATTTTGCGGCGGTGCAGTACCCGGTGCAGATAGACGCCGCTCAGCTTTCTGGGGAGAAGGCGCTTCTGAATTCCGTAGTGATGGTAGAGAGCGGCCTGCGCTCCCCAGCAGATGTGAAAGCTTGAGAAAACATGAGTTTTTGACCAATCCATAATTTCACAGAGCTCATCCCAGTATTCGACCTCCGAGTACGCAAGCTTTTCGACGGGCGCCCCGGTGATGATGAGGCCGTCAAAGCGCTCCTCGCGGACAGCGTTAAAGCCGACATAGAATTTATTGAGGTGAGAGGCGCTGGTGTGCTTTGCCTCGTGGCTCTCCGTCTTCATAAAGCTGATCTCCGTCTGGATCGGGAAATTGGACAGGACCCGGAGAAGGTCAAGCTCCGTATCCTCCTTCAGCGGCATGAGGTTCAGGATTGCGATGCGAAGCGGCCGGATCTCCTGCGCGCTCGCCCTGTCCTCATCCATGACAAAGATATTTTCCGATTCCAGCATCTGTTTTGCCGGAAGATCGTTTTGAACCCGGATTGGCATGATTTTTCCTTTCTTTGCTTCCCGAGGGGAGATATCCCTCCTGATGCGTCTCCCTCTCGCATTCCCGAGGGACGAGGTCCCTCTTCATGCTCATGAGTGGGGGCGCGTCATAAAGTCCTTCCTCCGCTTCCGTGCAAGCACGCCGCGGAGGAGAGACTTTCGACGCTGGAATCATTATACAAAAATAGTTCTGGTTTCGAAATGGGGGAGCTATGTTTTCTTTTTTCTTTCTTGACAAAGCGGAGGAAAGAATGGAACATGGGGACAGAGCCGGGAAAATAGGAGCTGTCCGATAGGGAGAAAGCGAGCAGAAGGCAGGGAAGAGGAAGGAGAGAAGAGATTATGGGGGACGAGATCAGAGAGAGAAAGGCGAGGGAGAGGGAGAAGGTTGCGGAGCTTCGGAGGGGGCTCAGCGAAGAGTACTGCCGGAGCGCGGATGCGGAGATCAGCTCCCGGATCCTTCAGCATCCGTATTTTCAGCAGGCGGACACGATTTTTTGCTATATCAGCGTGGAGAAGGAGCCGGACACAAAGCTGCTTTTGGAGAGCGCCTGGCAGATGGGAAAGAGGGTTTCCGTTCCGCGCTGTATTCCGGGAAGGGAGAGGCGGATGGAGGCGGTGGAGATCCGATCCTTTCAGGATCTCGGAGCCGGAGTGCTCGGGATACCGGAGCCGAAACCGGGACTTCCTCTGGTGGAGAAGGAGGAGATCGATCTCGCCTTGATTCCCTGTATTTCCGCGGATCGGAGCGGAAGGAGACTCGGTCACGGGGCGGGCTATTACGATCGCTTCCTGGAAGGACAGAGGATGCATCGCTTTTGTCTATGCTATGAGAAGCTGCTTCTTGATAAAATTTTTGTGGATAATCACGATATCCCGATGGAGCGGGTTTTTAGTGAAGATGGCGTATATCCGTCTTTTTTCGCCGCAGAAGAGGATGAGCGGGCGGAAAATTCCGGGTCCTTCCTATCGAAGATTCAGAGATTTTTTCATAGAATCTAACGGATTCCACGGGAAAAGAGCGGGTTTTTGCACATTGCATTTATGCACCTGTGCTAAATTCACAAAAATTTGCCTTTCATTTCTACTTGTGCTATTTTTTCCATCCGTATATGATTGCCTATAGCAAAAACTTTTAGGTTTCAAAATAAAATTTAGTTTCAGGAGGAAAAGGATGGGGAAGAAGGATGGAATGGAGGCGTTGTTTTGCTGGAAGGGAAATCCGCCGGTCTGGAGCGTGATTTCCCTCGCGCTCCAGCATCTGGTGGCGATGATTATCGGCTGCGTGACGCCGGCGATTATCATCGCGAATGTGGCGCAGCTGCCGATCGAGCAGCGAATTATTCTGATTCAGGCATCTCTTACGATGTCCGCGATCGCGACCTTTTTTCAGTTGTTTCCGATCGGCGGGAAATTCGGCTCGGGCCTTCCCGTCATCCTGGGGATCAGCTTTGCCTATCTTCCCAGCCTTCAGGCAATCGCCGAAGCGGGGGAGGGGGTGCACACCATCACGGGGGCTCTTCTCGTCGGCGGAATCGTCGCGGTCTTTGTCGGTATCTTTGTGAAGAAGATCCGTCCGCTCTTTCCTCCGCTCATCACCGGGACCGTGGTTTTTACGATCGGCGTATCCCTCTATCCGACAGCCGTCAATTATATGGCCGGCGGCGTCGCAAATACAAGGGAGCTTGTTGTGGAGAAGAAGCATCTGACGGAGGCTCTGATCTACGGCTCCTGGCAGAACTGGGCGGTCGCTGCGGTGACACTGCTTATCGTGCTTCTCTTAAATAACTTCGGCAAGGGGATTTTTAAGCTCGCATCCATTCTTCTAGGAATGCTGGCCGGCTATCTCGCGGCGCTCTGCTTCGGGATGGTGAACTTCTCGGAGATCGGAAAGGCATCCTGGTTTGCTCTCCCGCACTTCCTTCCCTTTGGCGTGAGCTTTGATCCGGCGGCCTGCATCTCTATCGGCCTTCTCTTTGCGATCAATTCCGTCCAGGCGATCGGTGATTTCACGGCTACAACCGTAGGCGGCTTTGATCGGGAACCGACGGACGGGGAGCTCCAGGGCGGGATCATCGCCTATGGCGCGACGAATTTTCTCTCCGCCTTCTTTGGGGGACTTCCCACGGCGACCTACTCTCAGAATGTCGGCATTGTGACGAATAACAAGGTCGTAAATCGGAAGGTCTTCGCGACCTGTGCGGCCTTGATCCTTTTGTCCGGGCTTTGCCCGAAGTTCTCCGCAATTCTCACGACGATTCCGCAGTGTGTCCTCGGCGGGGCGACGATCACCGTTTTCTCCACGATTGCGATGACGGGGATGAAGCTCATCACCTCGAAGCCGCTCACGGCGAGAAGCTCCACGGTCGTGGGTCTCTCCGTGGCGCTCGGAGTCGGCATTGCGCAGGCTGCCGGAAGCCTGAACCAGTTTCCGCTCTCTGTGACAATGGTCTTCGGAAAGTCCCCGGTCGTCATTACGACGATCTGCGCGATTCTCTTGAATCTCTTGCTCCCGAAGGAGAAGTCGGAGGAAAAGTAAAGTAATCCTATGCATCGCGCGAGCTCAGGAAGCGCCTGCCCGCGGGCAAGCTGCTTCCTGAGCTTTTCTGATGCCATATTGAGGGAAAGGATAGAGTGGCTTTTCCGGGATATCTGGGCTAAGATAGTAAAAAGGACTATATTTTGGCCAGAGGGAGGAGGGTGCAGATGGAGGAGAAGAGAGAGAAGCTTCGGAAATGGATCAAAGAGGCCCGGAATATCGTATTTTTTGGGGGAGCCGGAGTCTCTACGGAGAGCGGGATCCCCGATTTCCGGAGCCAGGACGGACTTTACCGGCAAAGCTATGCCTATCCGCCGGAACAGATCATTTCCCACAGCTTTTTTGAGGCAAATCCGGAGGAGTTCTACCGTTTTTATCGGGAGAAGATGCTTTTTCCGGAGGCAAAGCCGAACCGGGCACATCTTGCGCTTGCAAAGCTCGAGGAAGAAGGGAAGCTCCGGGCAGTTATCACACAGAATATTGACGGACTTCACCAGAGAGCAGGGAGCAAAAAGGTATATGAGCTTCACGGCTCAGTCTGGAGAAATCACTGCCTTCTCTGCGGGAAATCCTATCCTCTCGATTTCATTCTCTCCGGAAGCGGAGTGCCGAGATGCAGCTGTGGAGGCATTGTGAAGCCGGATGTCGTCCTCTATGAGGAGGGGCTGGATCAGGCGGTTTTACAGGGAGCGGCGGAAGCGATCCGGGAGGCGGACCTTCTCATCGTCGGAGGAACCTCGCTCGTGGTCTACCCCGCCGCGGGTCTTCTTCGTTACTTCGATGATTCCGCTCACATACTTGTTTTAATCAATAAAAGCGAGACCGCCTGTGACGGGCGAGCAGACCTTGTGATCCGGGAAAGTATCGGAGATGTTCTGGGGTCTGTAGTCCTTGACGAATCCTGAGGGAGGGAAGAAGATGAAATGAGAAGCCGGAGGCAGGGCCTCCGGCTTCTCATTGATGTTTTATGCGGATAACAGGACTTGAACCTGCACGGTCTCCCACCAGAACCTAAATCTGGCGCGTCTGCCAATTCCGCCATATCCGCAGAGCCGCCAAAATCCTGCGGCCCTTTATTCTATCATCAAAGGCAGGTGCTGTCAAAGCCGGGATTCGCGTGGGACAAAATGAAATGCTTGTTAATTGCTATTCGAAGTTCCACCTGGAAATCTGAAAGGTGGAACTTTAATTCTTCCGAAGGATGGGGTAGAAGTTAATTCTCCTGAGCATTTTTTTCTGTCATATATATTTTCCACACGGTAGCTTTTCAGCATTTGTTCTATCACGGCACTCATGTCAGATCCTTTTTAAAAGCGAACACAGCTTTTTGATGTTCGTTGCATGAAACGCATCGCTGTACCCGCAGACCTTACTTGCATCCAACTTTCTCAGCTCCGCTTCTTCGATCCGCAGATCATCTGTCAATAGCCGCAAAAGTTCCTTCGTATTCGGTGCTGGAGGCATCGTATAAAGCTGATCGCACAGCGCCTTTTCCGGATCGGCGATCCGATAGAAGTAATCTCCCTCCTGAACTAGACGAATGCCCAGAGGAAACGCCTCGGAAGGCACATCGCGATAGGTAAATGTCCCGAAAGCCGTTTCATACTTCTTTTTCTTTTTCTTTTCAAATGTAGCGCAGGTAACGGTGTACACCGCTTCAGGAATCAAGCCATAGCAGCTTAAGGCATATTCAAAAGAGATGTAGGACGGTCCATAAATACTGCCCGCAAGCAGGTGCGCCGGAACATTCGGATTAGTCTCATAAAGCCCCCTTGTGATCGGGAAGCACTCACTGCGCTTCGCCATACGGGAGAGCTTGGACTTCGGAGAACCGTATTCTCTTAATTCTTCCAGAAACATTGCCGTTGTCTTTATCATATTCTCACCTCTTAGTATCATTATATGCAACTATCTGGCAAAAATAAAGCATTTTCATACTTCCCCAAGATTCAGCCTAAAATGAAAGGCTCTTCGGTCATACCTGTGGGTAAAATTCGTGGTAGAAATACCCGTTAAGCCCATCTGTTATTAGGTTGCTGGCTCCCCTATCGGCCTGTTCGGTAACGGAACCTTGATATTTGAGCATACAAGCATGATCATATCGATCATACTGTCAACATTCCGGAAGCCAAATGCTCTCCGGATGATGAGCTTGATTTTGTTGTTGATCGACTCGATCCTGGCATTGCTCATCTTCAGACGTATCGTGTTGAGGATATGCTCTTCATGCCGACGGATCTTGTGACCAAGCTCCTTGAATTCGTTGATGCGGCTGTGGGTGGCTCTCCAGAAGAACTTGTCCAGTTCTTCTTTTGCCTCATCCGTATTGTCCATATGAAGAATGAGTCTCAGCTGCTCCTTCAACAGATAACCGCGGTACAGGCGCTTATTACTCACGGCGATCTCTGCAAGCTGTGTTTCCTGCTTGTTGGTCAGGTGCTCCGGCGCTTTGCCTAATGCGTAGGCTGAATGCTTTATCTCTGAGGCCTTTATTTCTGCCTTATGAACCGTGATCGAATCCTTGTCCTTCAAGGAGCTGCGGCCACGTTTGCGTTTGACGGTCCTCTTAAGTTCCTTGAGTTCCTGATGGGCATCACGCCATGCTTCCTTGCGGAGGGAGTCAAGTGCTTCATTTGCCCACCCCACGACGTGGAAGGAGTCCACACAGCGGGCACAGTTCGGAAGGTACTCCTCAATGCACTGGTCGATCCATCTGGCACCATCGCCGGTCACAACTTTTATGGATGCACGCTGCTCCGAAGTAAGGCCTTCCAGAAACTTGGAAAAGATATCCTTACCGTGCTTATTGCAGGCCCAGACGACGGTGTTGGTATCGTGATTCACAATGACCGTTATGTACTTATGTCCTTTCCGATAGCTGGTCTCGTCAATGCCAATGTTGACAAGGTTATCCAGCCGTTTCGAATGGTCAGGCTCAACGCACTTCCGAGCTCTGGTGATGCATCGTCCGACTGTCTTCCAGTTGATCCGCAGGTATTCAGCAACGGCGCTGCGGCTGAGGTTCCCGGCCATCCAGGTGGCGGTCAGATCGAAGCTCTTCGTAAAGCCGGAATCGTGGAACGCCCACGGAACTGCGGAGACCAGGACGCCATGCTTCGGGCAGCTGATTCGCTGAGTGCAGGCTTTGATATACACCAGAATACCGGCGAAATCCAGCGCTCTCCAGGAACGCAGCACACTGGATCTGTCATAGACAGCACAGTGCCTGCCACAGATCGGACAGCGGTCGGACTCCCGCTTCTTTGGACGCATACGGATAGTAAGCTTCTTAACTCCGCGTGCATCTTCAGAGAAATCGGCGCCTTGAACAACTGCGCCCTTGACGCCGAGGATGTTTTTCAATAATGTATTAGCTGAGGTCATTGGAATCTCCGTTCTGTATTTCTTCGACAGCTATACATTACGTGAGTCCGATGACCTTTTCAATTGTAATTATGGTAGGTAGAGGCTATTTCCTACCCACACATATTGTGGATTTCCCGATAATTAACTCTCGACCAAATTAAAAATGCAGTCGATAACGAGTTTTTGTTGAAAATACATGCTTTTCCGTTGCATTCCGACCTCAAAGTGGTAGAATCATAGAGAGTTAATTAACTCTCTATGGGAGGTGGAAATGTACCAGAAATACACGGTAAAAATTCCTGAGATTGAGACTGGAATCACGAAGAAAACGATCAAGGGAACGACTTATGTTTACTATACATATGGTCGTACACCTACATCTCAGAGAAGAAGTATAGCCAGGGAAAGGATACTTCTATAGGGAAGGTTGATCCTGGTGATAATACCATGATGTATCCGAACGCTAACTTCCTTCGATTCTTTCCAGATTCTCTCCCGGAAGAAGATAAGCCGCCGGAAAGAAGCGGATGTCTCAGGATCGGAACATTCGTTGTTGTCCGTAAGATCCCGCAGGAATACAAACTTGATCAGACAATCGACGCACTGATTGGCAAAGACAGCGGTCTGTTCCTGGACCTTGCAGCTTATACACTTGTGACGGAAGGAAATGTCGCCCAGTACTATCCGGAATACGCATTCAATCACCCGCTCTTTACCGAAGGGATGCATGTTTACAGTGATTCCAAGGTCTGCGATTTCCTGAAGGGAATCACGCCTGACCAGATCATCGTTTTCCAGAATACATGGAATGAGAAACTGGATCATCGCGAGAAGATCTATATTTCTTATGATTCCACGAATAAGAACTGCCAGGCAGGCAACCTGGAATGCGTAGAATTCGGCCATCCGAAACAGGACAACGGAAAGCCGGTGTTCAACTATTCCGTTGCTTATAACAACACCAATACGGTACCTCTCTTTTATGAAGAGTATCCAGGCAGCATCACGGATGTATCGCAACTGCAGATCATGCTGGAGAAGGCTAAAGGCTATGGCTATCATGAGGTCGGATTCATTCTCGACCGGGGATACTTTAGCAGAGAGAACATTCGGTACATGGACAAGAATGGCTTCGATTTCATCATCATGATGAAAGGAATGAAGTCTCTGGTCCATGAAATCGTAACCGCGAACAAGGGCAGGTTTGAGGATGACTATTCGAAAAACATCCGCGGCTATAAAGTTTACGGAATGACGGTTCATCAAAAGCTGTTCCCGTCAGATGAGAAGGACAGATATTTCCACATTTATTATAGTGACAGCAAGAAAGCGTCTGAGAAGGGCGAACTGACGGGGAAGATCGCCAGGCTGGCTAAATACTTCAGGAAACATCAGAATCAGGCGGTTCATTTTGACCGGGCTCTGGAACACTATTTCGACCTGATCTACTGGCACGAAGGCCAGAAGGACGAGAAGTTCCTGTATGCCAGAGAGAAAACGGATGTGATCAACAAGGAGATCAGCTTCTGTGGATACTTCGTTATTATCACCTCGGCTGGAATGACCGCTTCGAAAGCCTTGGAGCTCTACAAGAGCCGTGACGTCTCAGAGAAACTGTTCCGGGCAGACAAGTCCTTTATTGGCAACAGGACGATGCGGGCACATATGAATGAAACGGAGGATGCCCGGATCTTTGTTGAGTTCGTGGCGCTGATTGTCAGAAACCGCATCTATCATCAGCTGATCGAGCAGGAGAAAAAGAACGATAAGAAGGAAAACTACATGACAGTAGCTGCCGCGATCCGGGAACTGGAGAAGATCGAGATCATCCAGCAGTCAGATCACAGATACCGGATGAACTATGCAGTTACGGCGACTCAGAAAGAGATCCTGAAAGCATTTGGAATCAGTGAGGTAGACATCAAAAAGTGGGCTAATGAGATCAGCGATAAACTGTCTGAGAAGATGAAGGAGGCAGTGTGATGGCAAGGACGAGGCGTTCTCTTGATGAACGGATTGAGGAACAGGAGCAGGTCGTCAGTAAGGCCAAGGAACACTATGAAGCTGAGGTCAGCAAACTGGAGCAGATGATGAATAAACGGGACGAGCTTCAGAAGAAGGAACTCATGAAGGCTATTGAGGACAGCAACAGAAGCTTCGAGGAGATCATGCAGTTCCTTCAGGGGGACACCTCCGCGGGGGATTCTGAGGACGTCGAGAGTTAATTCTTAGGAAAATCACATTAAAGGCTGATAATCAGATGGAATGGGTAGCGAGAATGAACAATATACAAGCGTGTGCGAGGGAGATTGTGGATAAAGAGATGATATATGCTTAGAAATGAGATGGCAAGTTTTTAGATAGTTAATATAAATGGACTTCTTGGAGTGAATATTGTATAATGTTAATAAAATAAGATTCTAAAACTGCATACATGGAGTTGAGGAGGAAGTTTTATGATTGGAATAACACAATATTTACAAGAAGTATATGAGGATCTGCAAAAATATGTTGATAATGATGTATGCTTATGTAAGTTTAAAAAATTAAATTTTGAGGCAGGCTCACTTCCTGATTATGAAGATATAAATATTCAACAGTTATATTTATTAAGATATGCATTTGCTTATGCGTTTGAATATAGCAGAATGTATCTGGATGTATTAGCTCAGATGGATGATGTTAATAATATTTCGGTAACATCAGTAGGATGTGGTTCGATGATAGATTATTGGTCATTGGTACATGCATTAGAAATGAAGCGTAAAATAGATTGTAGTATAAGATATGTTGGAATAGATAAAATTGACTGGAACTACAAAATTCGTCAAAGACAAAATGATGAATTACATTATTTAATTGAAAATGCGGCTGATTTTTTCACAAATAATAGTCGATTTATTTCCGATGTGTATTTTTTCCCGAAGTCAATTAGTGAGTTCTCTGATAGTGAACTGAATGTTATGGCAAATAGCTTTTCATCAAAGAAGATACAGAAAGATAGATTTTTTGTTTGTATATCACTTAGGGAAGATCAGGGAAGTATGGATAGAGATATACAAAAAACAAAATGCTTAATTGAAGCGATAGGTAAGAATGGGTTTAAAACAAAATGGCCTTATACTCAATATAAATATTTTGATTGTGATAATGGCATTGTCACATTAGATAATGAGTTTCAGTATCCACCAGATGCATTGGAATTTGTGAAAAATCTAAATATAGAATGTGCGAATTATAAGATTCAAAAAATGAATTGCCAATCTGATTGTCAGAAATATTTAAGGAGATGGCCCATTTTAAAAGTAGGGCATATTAGATATCAGGTAATTATGTTTGAAAGGGTAGATTAGATGATATTAAGTGTAAGTAGAAGAACGGATATTCCTAATTATTATTCGGAATGGTTCTATAATAGAATAAAAGAAGGATTTTTATATGTTCGTAATCCTATGAATGTTCATCAGATAAGTGAAATAAAAATCACTCCAGATGTTGTAGATTGCATAGTGTTTTGGACAAAGAATCCGTTGCCAATGATAAAGAGAATAGACGAGATAAAAGATTATAATTATTATTTTCAATTTACATTAACTGGATACGGAAATGATGTTGAGGCTAATTTGCCAAATAAAAAAACAAAAATGATACCGGTATTTCAAGAGTTATCTGAGAAAATTGGTAAACAAAAAGTGATTTGGAGATACGATCCTATATTTTTTTCTGATAGATATACGAAAGAATATCATTTGAAGGCATTTAAAAGTATTGCAGAGGCTTTAAATGGATATACAGAAAAGTGCGTGATTAGTTTTGTTGATATATATCCTAAAAATAAAAAAAATATGGAAGGCTTGTCAAGTTATGAATTAAATGATAATGAACTGAGAGAATTTGCTAAGGAATTAAGCAAAATGGCAGCGGATAATAATATTAAAATTGGAAGTTGTGCAGAAAAAATAAATTTGGACGATTGTGGTATAGTTCATAATTGTTGTATAGATAGAGAATTGATTGAAAAAATTATTGGATGTAAAATCAATGTTTCCAAAGATAAAAATCAGCGGATAGAATGCGGATGTGTTGAAAGTGTTGAAATAGGTACTTATAATACATGTAAAAATGGATGTGCATATTGTTATGCTAATTATAGTTCAAAAAGCGTAGAAACAAATGCTGCCAAATATGATCCGTTGTCACCAATTCTATGTAGTCAAGTTCAAGAAGATGACAAAATATCGATTAGAAAAGTTGAATCATTAAAACAAGCACAGCTTAGTATTTTTGATATGTGAGTGCAATATTACAGAGTATCTTTGGCTCCATTTTGGCTCTGAAAATTTGGAGTGGCATAAAAACGAGAGCGATTTTTGAAAAATATGGATAATAAATTCATTAAAAATCATAGAAAAACAATCAGTTCAAGCTATCCACACCCGAGCTGGAGTAGAGCGAAGAATCATAGAAATGGCTTAAAATAAAGGCTTTTAGCCTATGAAAATGAGCAACTGGGACAAAATTGGGTAAAGTTTTCAAAAAGAATAATCTCAATAATTGTTCAAAGTGGCTTTACAAGAAAATACAAAAAAATGAGACCGTAGCTTAGTTGTTACGGTCTTTTTGACTCTAGTGCTATTTCTGCTTGTATGTGAAGCATATGATATCGCAAAGGAGACATATTCGATAGTGTCAAGATTTTTTCGCAAATTCAATTTCAACCATCGGATCCCTGGTAGTTAGCCGGCAGACACCTCAGCCGTTTCAGTATAATAGCTGAAGAAGTATCGCCAAATTAGAACCTTCCCGAGTATAATGGGTCAGTTTTCAAGACAAAAATCCGAGATTTTTATAATGAACTGATATCCATAGTTATGAGAGTGTTGATACCCTGGGTTACTGATGTTCAAGCGATATCCCTGGCTTCCTCGTAAAGCATTGCCGGGTAATACACAGAAGCAGGCGGTACATTCCCGATCGCCGAATGACAGCGCTCGAAGTTGTAGGTATGGATGTACTCCCTGATCGCAGCTCTGGCCTCCTTGATGTTGTGCCATTCTGTCAGGTAGGCTTCCTCATACTTGAAAGAGCGGAACCACCGCTCGATCTTGATGTTGTCAGCCCAGCGGCTCTTGCCGTCCATACTCTGACGTACCTTGTTAGCCTTCAGAAAATCTTTGTAGCCTTGGCTGGTGAACTGGCAGCCTTGATCCGAATTCAGGATCTCCGGTTTTGCCACCAGGAAAGCTTTCTTACATGCTTCAATACAAGAGGCGGCGTCCAGTGTATCATCCAGATCCCAGCCAACGATGCAGCGGCTATACCAGTCAATGATAGCTGTCAGGTACAGGAAGCTGTGCTTCAGCGGGATGTAGGTTATATCAATCGACCAGGCCTGGTTAGGCCGGGTGATATCAGCGTTACGAAGCAGATACGGAACGACGGCAGCACGCTGCAGGCATTTCGAGAGGTTCGGCTTCGGATAGATCGGATCGATGGCCATCTCAGTCATCCACTTCCGGGCTTTCTTACGCCCGATATGATATCCGCGGCACTTCAGTTGGGCGGACATCTGACGAGCTCCCCAGGTGGGATTATCCGTATGGAAGTGATCCATAATGGCCTTGCACTCAAGTTCAGTATCGGATACCGGCTTGGCTTCATAGTAGATGCTGGTTCGGTTGATACCACAGAGATCTGCGGCCACGCTGACCGGAATCTCAGGCTTGTCAGTCTTCGAACGGAGGCTTCGGACTAAATTTACTCTCGTAGTCAGGTCCAAGCATTTCTTCAGATTTTTTTTGAGCCAGTCCACCTGCATGGTGAGCTGACCGACCTTCCTGGCATAGGCTGCTTTCTCCTTGCGCTCTTCGCTGAGCTTCTCCTTGATGTTTTCCTCACGGGAATCATCGAAGACCACGGAAGCCTTCTCTAAGAACTCCTTCTTCCAGTTCCTGAGAAGATTCGGCTGGATGCCGTTCTCAGTGGCGATGACATTCAGTTCTTTCTCACCCTTCAGGACTTCGAGAACGAGGTCGGACTTGAACTTTGCTGAAAAGTTTCTTCTTGTACGGGACATAAATGAATCCTCCATGTGTGGTATGTTTCAAGCATATCAGATTCATTAAAAACCGTCTTAAGATGTGTCTTAATTTACGGAACCATTATACGGATAAGAATTTCCCTTCTCCAAAAAAGAACAGGAAATCCCGCTCATAAAGCCAAGATTCCCTGTTCCATAACATAAAGCCTGTATATTTCCATGCGGATCGCTGCGGCAGCTATACGCAGATCGGTTCCAGTAATAAATCCGGCATCTTCGCCGGGCAGAAAGGCCGCAGTCTCTGCTGTCTCATCACTCATCATGCTCCGCTGCGGGGGCATCAATCCTCCTATGCCCTCTCTATCGGCCGCAGATTCATTATGGAAAGGTGGTGTAAACATTCACCCTTCGCTTCTCCCCTAGCTTTCCCCTCCCCATATCACAGCTCCATTACCGGAACCTCCAAAAAGCATCACTGCTCAATCACGGCTCATTTTCTCCATCCGGCTCCGCTTCTCCCATAGGTCTGGGCTTTTGCTTTTTTTGCAGAGCCGGGTCCATAAACCGGACGGGGCGCTTCCCTGGCCCCCTCTTCCGGTCTGCGGAATCGCCGCCCCTGTGAACCTGCAAAAAGATGTGCTCGATATTTTCCTGAACCTGCTGGCAGATCAATTCCTTCATATTCATGAAATAATCATGAAAGGAACTGGACTCCGGAGAGAAATTCCCAAAAAGGAGTGCATCCGGAGAAACCGACAGAGCATTGCAGATTTCCAGGAGACATTCCAGACTGCATCCGATTCCTCCGCCCTCTAGGCGGGAGATGGTATTGGTCGTCGAAGAGATCCTTGCGGCGAGATCCCGCTGTCGAAGATGCTCCCTCCTCCTGTATTTCCGAATCTGAGATCCGATCTTTTCCCAGTCAATCCTGTGAAGTCTCGCGCTTCCCCGACGGAGAGCATCATGTTGTTCCAATCTTTCCATGCTGTTCCTCCCTTCATAAAATTGCCTGTTTCTTCTATAATACACTCCTTGTCAAGATCTTTTCGACGACTTATTTGAACAGCTGTTGAATAACGCACAAGATTTTGGGGTATGGGAAGAAATTGTAATAAAAAGTAAGTAAATCGTTATAAATTTCGGATGCCGTGTTCCTTGCTATATAGAAAATTTCCTTGAACTCTTTGGAAATCGAGAGTACATCAGCAGTCACATGGATGGTATAAGGGTTTTCTCGCAGCATCTGTTGCTGCTCTGGGGTGAACTTGACCTTGCTCATGGTGCTCCTCCTGTACTTATGAGAGTACCATGTTTAGGGGCGTCCAATCCAGAGGGTAACCTTAAATAGCAGTTTCCCAACCAGTGAGACTCTATCGACAATGACATAGTCTCAGGTGGATGTTCTCTTCAGTGACCTATTGTCACATTGATGGCTCAGGCGGAGCTGACTTCGGCTTGTTTTTGCTGCCCGGCGGTCTGCCGCGTTTACGCTTTACCGGCTGCTCCGCCTGATCGGATGGTGGTGCTTCAGTCTTCGGACGATTCTTGCTTCCTCTGGGCCTGCCGGGTTTCTTCTTCGGCGCTTCTTCCGGCTTCGGAATGAGGTCCAGCTTTTGGAGGATCTCCAGGTGAGAAGGATTCCTCCGTACAAGCTGCCAGTTTTCGCTTCCGACACGCGCTTTCTTCGCCCGGATTAGCACGGAGAAGATCTTTCTGTAGGTGTACTCCTCAAGAAGACCTGCCTTGTCAAAGGCATCGATCAGGTGAAAGGTCAGGAGCGTTGAAAGGAAATTACAAAACTCACTGCCGATCACAGAGTAGTCGTCCTGCACGCGGGTCTCATCGAATTCACAGGCGGATTTGTAATACCGCATGACGAGCTCGATCTCCCAGCGCTTGTCATAAGCTTTGCAGGCAATCTCCGGAGGAAGATCCAGATCACACTCTAGTATGATCGTGCCGAAAGTCTTCTGTTTCTCCCTGAGGTTCTCAAGGCTGTAGGTGGTCCTATGTCAAGAAAAAGTACAAGTTAAAAATAACCTTTTTCGCTGATACTCCGCTGTTTATCCTACCGCCCTTCATGACAGTCACAGATCAGACTGTCATTCCGGTTGGTGTATGAGTACAATAATTCCCGCTAAACAGCATTAACAGTTTCAGATGCTCTGTATCAGTGACTTACACGCCAGATTATCTCTCAGCTTACGGGCTTGAGAGACTCCTCCAGTTTCTCCAGGTATTGCTCCTCATACTGATCCGGTGAGCAGTAATCACAATGACTATGGAGCCTCACTGTATTATAGAAAGTTTCAATATACTCAAATACAAGACGATAAGCATGTTGATAATCAAGTATCGCAAATCGATTGATCCATTCTCTTTTAATGAGTGCATGGAACGATTCGATGCATGCATTATCCCAGGGATATCCTTTTTGGGAATAACTATTAATAAAGCTTGCAGTTGCATCTTTGAAAGCATCCGAGACATACTGTGATCCGCGATCATTGTGAAATACAAGCGGTTTGTCAACATGACGTTTTTGCTTTGCCAGATTGACACAGTCGACAACATGCTGCGCTTCCAGGGTCGTGCTGAGGACCCAGGCGATGATTTTCCGTGAAAACAGATCCATAATACTGGTCAGGTACACAAAACCAATCACAGTAACAATATAAGTGATATCGGAAACCCATACAGCATTTGGCTCTGCCGGATATAAACGTCAACCCGAAAGTGAGCCACACGCTAGCTTGATTTTGAACCACCTGCGCTAGCTTGAAAGTGAGCCACTTACCGTTTCTGTTTCTTTGCCTGTTCCAGGCGATACGATGTGCCGTTCATGTCTAGGATGTAGGAATGAAAGGTCAATCGATCCACCATGGCCGCTACCATTGCCGTGTTCTCGAACAAGTCTACCCATTCTGAGAATGGGAGGTTGGTAGTTACGATAATGCTGCCGCGTTCACTGCGATCGGCAATTACCTTGAAAAGCAGTTCCGACTGGCAGCGGTCGAAACTCACATAACTCATTTCATCGAGGATCAGCAGGTCCGCACACCGGATCCGTTTCTCCAGTCGACCGAGGACGTAACTCTCTTTTGCCTCTGCCAGTTCCGTGGAAAGAGAAGCAGCATTTTTGAAGAGAACGCTCATCCCGAGAGAACAGGCCTTGAGAGCAAGGCCGATCGCCATATGTGTCTTGCCCCTGCCCGGGTTTCCGAGCATAACAAGGTTCTTCTTCTCCTTGATGAACTTGCAGCTGGACAGTTCGTTCAGAAAGAGATCCGTGATCTTTCCGTCGTATCTTAAAAGATCGAGTTCCTCCAGCGTCTTGGTATAAGGCAGGCCTGCCTGTTTCAGGCGACGCTGATTCTGGTTCTCCTGCCGTTGTTCATACTCCGCCTGCATGAGGGAAAGCAGGAGGCTTCCAAAGTCCGCTTTACTGTCCATCTGACGCAGGAGATCCGGATACTGCCCGAACGTTGGGACTTTCAGCTGCTTGGCGAGAAGTTTTACCTGTTCCAGGTTCGTATCAGTTCGCATAGGCAGCTCCCTTCAGTCCATCGTACTCATGAAGGTCGACCGTACGGATACGGACAGGATCCTTGATCGAAGAAATCCTGCACTGTTGTTCTTTTAGGAAGGCGATGATGGTCTTGTGGTCTGTATGTTCCTCTTTCCACTGATCGAGCACTTCCTGCGGAATGTTCTGCCGGACAGGCGCGGCATTGAAGAAGGCACGGCCTCTTGTTTCCAACAGCGGAAGGTAATCTTCCAGCCGGTAGATGTGTTGATGGCTCCCAAAGCACCGATCATGCTCCGCAATCCGCTCTCCTCCGAAGAAGACTTCGATCCGCTCCGGATATGCCTTGATTCCGACCATGCGGCCGACATAGACGACCGGCACGGAATAATCGTTCGTCTGAAAGCGAACGGTGGAGAACGCATTCACACGGGTGTTCACACACTTACCGGTCTCGAAGATGTATTGCGGTAACGGACGGAGTGATTCTTTTTCCGCAAGAAACATCGCACCGACGGTATCCGGCTTTCCTTGTATCGTATGATCCCCGTACTTCCGACAACGATCGAGAAGCAGAGAATTTAACTCCTGCATCGAGTTCACACGAGGGATCGGCACCAGGATGTTTCTTCTTGCCCATCCGACCAGACCTTCCACCAAGCCTTTCTCGTGACCCTCTGCCGGATTGCAGAAGACTGCATCGAACCCGTAATGCGCCGCAAGAGCCGTATAGCCGGCCTGCTTCACAGCATGGGATCCGAATCCGTCTTTGACGGCGACTTTTCCGTTATCGAAGATCACTTTCGCCGGTGCACCGTTGAGTTCTCGGAAGACACGGACGAACGCATCCAGAAAGCTTTCTTCATTTTGGCGGTGGTAGGACAGAACAACGGGACGGCAACTGTAACAGAGCCTGGCACAGAAGAGATGCACTTTCGTCCGGACATCCCGAAGGTATACTGTGGCTTCACCCCAGTCGATCTGCATTGCCTCGCCGGGATCAAAGACGAGCGGCAGAAAGGCCGGGGGAATGAGCCGCTTTAGTTCCCGGACTTTGGCTCGGATCGTGGATTCACCGCCGGTGAATCCGGTCTCTTCGACCAGGCGGTCGTAGATGCGCTTGGCCGTGTGCTTCTGTTTCTTCAGGCCTTCCTCCTCGTCCTCGGAAAGACAGGCTTGGATGAAGGCGATCGTATCGTCCGTCAGGACGGTCGATCTGCGTTCCGGAGTCTTCCGGACCCATGGAACCGCAGCGCCTTCGCAGTACTTGGAGACCGTGTTCCTTGAGATACCGAGTGTTTTAGCGATATGACGCTGACTTTCGCCACTAAGGTATCGTTTGCGGATTTCGTCATAGTCTTTCATTGTGATTACCACCGTTTTTCCCTCCGAAAGAAGATTTTTCTTCTTTCAGAGTAATCAACCGGGTGGCTCACTTTCAAGTCAGCGTTTTAGGCCTAAGTGGCTCACTTTCAGACTAGCATTTATATGCCGGATTAAATTGCTGCTGCAGTATATTTTTTAATTTTGTACTGAAGTCAGAATCCATGGTTGTCCGGGTATATGGTTTTATCCATTGAGCCTTGATACCTATCTGATGCATGTAGGTGCCCACAGTCCGCTCGGAAATGGATTCACCATCTTTATGAAGCTGCACCGTGATTTTGGGTGCTCCGTAGTTTTGATGGGATTTATCATATATTTTCTGGATTTTTTGTTTCATTGCTTCTCGACGCTTCTCTGTGTCGGAAGGGGCACGCTTCTTCCAGGAAGCATAACCGGATCGTGAAACACCCAGATATTTCAGTATCCCGCTGACAGAGACCCGGTGTTTCACCGGAGATTGATGAACTTCCTCCACGTATTCAGCAGTTGCTGTATATATGGCCAGTGTCAGTTTCCCAGGATACCGATGGCTTTTTTTAATACTTCAAGTGCGTCCTTTGTATCTCGTAATTCTCGCTGAAGTCTGGCGATTTCCTTTGCTTCGTCACTGGAATAATTGCCGGCTCCGCGGGTTGGGACCTCGCCATCGTTCTCCTTTGCCTTCTTGATCCAAGACTTTAACGCAGAAATACTGACATTGAGATTACTGGCTGCTGCCTGGTAAGATAGTTCCGGATGCTCCTTTTTGTAGCGAACTGCATTCTCCTTAAATTGTTGGGTATACGCCGTTCCTTTTGCCATGACTCTTTTCCCTCCTGTTTTTTCATGGTACATGATTTATCAGGAAAAGGTCATTCTTATTTTGTACTATTTATA
>ERZ772921.717-NODE-717-length-20172-cov-2.972113_pt1 | contig 20172 bp, 18 predicted proteins | sample MGYA00512117_ERZ772921 | MGnify/ENA primary metagenome ERZ772921 (study PRJEB29015, sample SAMEA2737944) | human oral metagenome | biome: human oral; feature: human-associated habitat; material: dental | place: China | collected 2150 ...
CCTGGCCAGGTCGCGTCCGACGACGACGATATAGGGCATGCCCAGCAGCTCGGCGGCGGTGGTCGGCACGTCGCAACGCATCAGCACCACGCAACGTCCCGGGACCCTCAGCACGGAACCGGGCGACAGTTCCTCGGACGGCAGCTCATCGGTTCCCGCCGAATGCCAGGCGATCTTCAGGTGGGCGGCCCAGGGCAGGCCGGGAAGGGTCACGTCTATGGGATCGGCCCCCGAGTGGAACCACGTCAGGAAGGCATTCGCCTCATCGGAGACGTACATGCCCAGCAGGCGGCGGGACCCGTCGTGCCAGTCCTGCTCTGTCATCTGGGCGCCGTGGTCGTTGAACCAGGTGAGATCGACGCGTCCGAGGTTTTCCCCGTGGGCGTTGATGACGTCCGTGTGGTGCAGGTAGCGGTCGGGACGCAGCAGGGGATGCTTCGTCCTCAGGCGCAGGAGCTCGGCCAAGCGGCTCCGGACCGCCTGCCAGCGGGCATCGGGGGTCCAATCCACCCAGCTCAGCGGAGAATCCTGGCAGTAGGCGTTGTTGTTGCCCTTCTGGGTGCGCCCGAACTCGTCGCCGGCGAGGATCATGGGGGTCCCGGCGGCGAGAACCTGGGTGGCGTGCATGTTGAGCACCTGCCGGGCCCGCAGGTCATTGATGGCGGGATCGTCGCTGTCGCCCTCGAAACCGTGATTCCAGGAACGATTGTTGTCGCTGCCGTCGCGGTTGCCCTCCCCGTTGGCGGAGTTGTGCTTCACGTCGTAGCTGACCAGGTCGCGCATCGTGAACCCGTCGTGAGCGGTGACGAAGTTGATCGAGGCCTGCGGGGGACGACCGTTGTGCTGGAACACGTCGGGGGAACCGGAAAGCCGGGTGGCGAGCTCCTGGACCCCGTGAACGGTGCTCTTCCAGTAGTCGCGCACGTGATCACGGAACCGGTCGTTCCACTCCGACCAACCGAGACCGAAGCTGCCGAGCTGATACCCGTAGGGGCCGATGTCCCAGGGTTCGGCGATCAGCTTCACCCCGGCGAGCGCAGGGTCGGAGTCGATCTGCTGCTTCAGGGGATGGTCATGGACGAAATGATGCTGGCCGTTGCGGAACAGGGTGGGAGCCAGATCGAAACGGAACCCGTCGACCCCCATGTGCTCCACCCAGTAACGCAGGGAGTCGACTATCAGCTGCCGCACCATCGGCGTGGCGGAATTCACCGAGTTCCCGCAGCCGGTCACGTCGTAGTCGTCCCTCAGGTCATCGGTGAGACGGTAGTAGCCCGCGTGGTCGATACCGCGCATGGAAAGCGTCGGACCCTCGTGCCCGCCCTCCGCGGTGTGGTTGTAGACGACGTCGAGGATCACCTCTATGCCGGCGTCGTGGAGAGCGGCGACCATGGCCTTGAACTCCGTCACCTGGTTCCCGAGGGTGCCCCGGGTGGCGTAGTAGGCGTGCGGGGCGAAATAACTGAGGGTGTTGTAGCCCCAGTAGTTGCTCAGCCCCTTGTGGGCGATGAAAGGCTCGGATGCGTAGTGGTGGATGGGCAGCAGCTCCACCGCCGTGACGCCGGTGTCCAGCAGATAGGAGATCACGTCCGGGTAGGCCAGGGCCGCATACGAGCCGCGCAGGTGTTCGGGCACCAGTGGGTGCATCTTCGTGAAACCGCGCACGTGCATCTCGTAGATGACCGACTCCGCCATCGGACGTCTACCACCCGCCACCGGAGGGGGTGCAGGGGTGTCGGCGACGACGACGCTGAGCGGCACGGCCCCGAAGGAATCGGTGGCGTCGGGACGGAAATCGTCGTGGGCCAGGTGATCGTGGATCGGGCCCCGATAGTCGATGCCGCTGGTCACGGCCCGGGCGTAGGGGTCGAGCAGCAGCCGGGCCGGATTGAAACGGCGGCCGCGGCTCGGCGCCCAGTCCCCGTGCACGCGGTAGCCGTACTCCTGCCCCTCACCGATACCGGGAACGAAGGCGTGCCAGATTCCCCGGCCGTCCTCCCTCATTTCCACGTTTCGTTGGTTCTTCATCAGGTCCACGAGCGACAGCTCCACGCGTTTGGCGTGGGGGGCCCACAGACCGAAGCTGACGCCGTCCTTCTCGACCTTTGCTCCCAAGCGGCTGGTGTCGAGCGGCTCAATGAACATGTTTCGCCTTCCGGCCCCCGGTGGGCATCCGCCCCGAGGGCCGGACCATTTTGCCATATGTCGTCTGATCTCGCGGAAACCTCCGCGTGACAAGCGCTTGACCGGAGCCGCTGATGGTTATGGTGAACCGGTGAGCACCTATCTGGACCACGCCGCCACCTCGCCGATGCGTTCCGAGGCGCAAGATGCGCTGCTTACCGAGCTCGGAAGGGTCGGCAACCCCTCGTCCCAGCATCGAGCGGGACAGCGGGCCAGGCGCCGCCTCGAGGAGGCGCGGGAGGAACTGGCGGCGGCGCTCGGCGCCCACCCCGGGGAGGTGATCTTCACATCGGGCGGTTCGGAGGCCGACTCGATCGCCATCCTGGGTTCCCTGGCCGCCCGGCCCGAAAGACCACGGAGCCTGATCTCGGCGGTCGAGCACCCGGCCGTGCAGGAGGCCCGTGGCAGGGGGGCCGAGGTGCTCGCGGTGAACTCCCGCGGAGTCGTCGAGGACACCACGTGGGAGGCCGCGGACGAGAAGGTGGCCGTGATCTCGGTGGTGAGAGTGAACAATGAAACCGGGGTGATCCATCCCCTCGACGGTCTGATCGCCGCCAGCTCGAGGACGGGTGCGTGGAGTCACAGCGACGCCGTGCAGGCCCTCGGGCACGTGCCCCTGGACTTCCACGCCACGGGTCTGGACCTGATGAGCGTCTCCGCCCACAAGATCGGCGGTCCCGTCGGGATCGGGGCCCTCGTCGTGCGGCGCGGCGTCACCCCGGCGCCGATCGGGCTCGGCGGTGGGCAGGAGGGCCGCATCCGCTCCGGTACGCTCCCGGTGGCTCTCGCCGCCTCCTTCGCGGCCGCCGCGACGGCTGCCGTGGCGGGTCTCGAGGCCGAGTCCGAGCGGCTCCTCGCGCTCCGGGACGGGATCCGCGAGACCGCCTCGGCCTGCGGGGGACGCATCAACGGCGAGAACTGCGCCCCACACGTCGTCAGCGCCACTTTCCCCGGGATACGGGCCCAGGACCTGTTGTTCCTGCTGGATGCCGAGGACATCCACGCCTCGGCGGGTTCCGCGTGCCGAGCCGGGGTGTACCGGCCCAGCGAGGTGCTGCTGGCGATGGGTGCCCCCGAGGACGAGGCCATGTCCACGGTCCGGTTCTCCCTCGGCCACACCAGCGGCCGAGGGGACGTCGACCGGCTTCGCGAGGTGCTGCCGGTGGCCGTGGAACGGGCCCGGGCGGCCGGGGAAAATCTTTTGGCCGCGGACCCTGAGAAAGGAGGGGAGATGAAGGTGCTGGCAGCCATGTCGGGCGGGGTCGACTCCGCCGTCGCCGCGGCGCGCCTCGTCGCCGCCGGACACGACGTGACCGGGGTGCACCTGGCGCTGAACCGCAACCCGCAGCCCTACCGGGAGGGGTCGCGCGGCTGCTGTTCCCTGGAGGACGCCCACGACGCCAGGCGCGCCGCCGACCTGCTGGACATCCCCTTCTACGTGTGGGATTTCTCGGAGCAGTTCCAGGCGGAGGTGGTTGACGACTTCATAGCCGAGTACCGCGCGGGCCGAACCCCGAACCCGTGCCTCAGGTGCAACGAGAAGATCAAGTTCGCGGCCGTGCTGGAGCGTGGGCTCGCGCTCGGTTTCGACGCCGTCGCGACGGGGCACTACGCCCGGGTCGTGGACAACGGGTCGGAACTGGAACTGCACCGCGCCGCCGACCCGGACAAGGACCAGTCCTACGTGCTCGGCGTGCTGAATCAGGACCAGCTGCGCCGCTCCCTGTTCCCACTCGCCGACACGCCGAAACCGCAGGTGCGGGCGGAGGCCCATTCGCTGGGCCTCAGGGTCGCGGACAAACCCGACTCCTACGACATCTGCTTCATCCCCGACGGGGATACCCAGGGCTATCTGAGGGCCCATCTCGGCGAGACCCCGGGGCCGATCGTGGACCGTTCCGGAACCGAGCTCGGACGGCACAGGGGGCATCACGGTTTCACCATCGGGCAGCGCAAGGGCCTCGACCTGCGCGTCCCGGCGCCGGACGGCAACCCCCGCTACGTGCTGCGGATCGAACCGGCCAGCAACCGCGTTGTCGTCGGCCCCGGGGAGTCACTGCTGGTCACCAACCTCGCGGGTATCCGCCCCACCTGGACCCAGCACAGGGTGCCCGGGAGGTGGCGGGGACAGGTGCAGTACCGGGCCCACGGCGCGGCTCTGCCCGCCACCATCACCACCGCCGCCGGGGACGACCGGGTACGGGTGGAACTCGACGCACCGACCCGCGGGGTGGCGCCGGGACAGTCCATGGTGTTCTTCGATGCCACCCGGGTGGTCGGCTCCGCGACGATCAGCGGGACCTCGTGATGCGCGTCACCGCCGCCGGTTCTCTGCCCGGTGACGACTTCCGTGGGGCCCTGGCGGCGATGACCGAGGCCCTTCCGGATGTGCTTCCCCTCCCCGAGCTGCCCGCCCGGGGCGTGGAATCCGGGATGACCGGCAGGGCGCTGGGAATCATCGACGGCCTCGGTTTCGACATCCAGCCCGCCGGGTGGCGCCTGACCACTGCACCCGGGGCCGATCATCGCAGGGCGAGGGCCCGGTGGCGCCACGACCTGGACGACGCCGAGGAACTGCTCCAGGGCTTCGACGGTGTGCTGAAGATCGGGCTGGCCGGGCCGTGGACCCTCGCGGCCACGGTGGAACGCCCCCGGGGAGACCGGGTGCTGGCCGATCACGGGGCCCGCAGGGAGCTGGCGCAGGCGTTGACCGAGGGCTGGTTCCGGCTCCGGGCGGACCTGCAGCGCCGCATCCCGGGAGCGAGGGTGCTGCTGCAGCTCGACGAACCCGCGCTGACTGCGGTCGGCGACGGCACCATTCCCACGGCCTCCGGTTTCGGCAGGCACCGCCGGGTCGAGGCCCCGGAACTGGGCGGTGCCCTGAAACCCCTGGCTGACGGCGCCTGGCTGCACTGCTGCGCCCCCGGAAAGTGGCTGCCGGTGGCGGGACGTGCGGGATTCGCGGCGGCCGCCGTCGACACCAGGCTGTTCCGGGATTCCGCGGAGATCGACGCCCTGGTGCAGTGGGCACAGGCGGGGCGGGGCCTGGCTCTGGGGGTCGTCGACACCGCGGCCGGGCGCATCCAGGGCGTCGACGAACTGGTCCGGGAAATTCTGCGAGTGCTGCGTCCCTTGGAACTTTCCGTCCCGAGTGTCGATTCCGGGGTGCTGCTCACCACGGCCTGTGGCATGGCCTCCTGGAAACTGGCGGACGTGCCCGGCCAGCTGGCTGCGCTCCGTAGAGCAGCCGCGCTCGTTGCCGAGGACCTGCAATAAACTTGCCTTCGTGCGCTTTTTCTCCGACCTCAACCTGAACGGCCCCACCCCGCTTCGTGCACAGCCCCGGGTTGGGGAGTGGGGGCCGAAGATGGTGCCCTCCACCCGTTGGAAGAAATGGGCCCGGGTGCTCGTGCCGCTGATCGCGATCGGCTTGGCCGTCGGAGTCTTCTTCCTGGCCCGGACCTTCTACCTGCTGCTCACCGGGGACGAGGCCGGGGCCTACTTCTCGTAGGTGACGGCCTTCAGCACCTCCGGCCAGGTCCGGTCCATCCGCTTCCCGCCCAGGGAGATCAACCCGAGGGCGGCCAGGACGCCCAGAACCGGTCCCACCGGCAGGAACACCCAGCCGAGCAGCGGGAAACGGTAGGACGCGAAGACCATCCCCACCACCGGAAGCAGCAGGACCACGGAACCGAGCATCTGGAGCACGCTGGCGAGGAAAGCCGCCCCTTGCCCCTTCGAGGTGCTGGCGAACGGATTGGTGCCCGGCGGGGGAGCGGTTCCGTTCAGGAAGGAACTGACCAGCAGACTCATCCCCTGGTTCGCGATCAAGGCGCCCAGGCCCAGCCCGAGGGCGAACGGGAAGACACCCCACGCTCCCAGCAGCGCCGATGCCAGCACCACGGTGACCACGAACGTGCCGCCGTAGACCAAGGAATTCGCCATGAGACGGCCCAGCCGGTCCTCGAAACCACGGATCCCGGAGACTGCGTGCAGCCACAACGCCGAACCGTCCATGGGCGTGTCCTGCAGCGCTCCGATGCCCCCCATCCAGGTGGCCAGGGCAACCACCAGCCACAGGAGCTCCGGCACCGGTTTCTCGTCCCGGACCATGTTCACGAAAACCACGAAGAAGGGTGTGGCCATGACCACCAGCACCGAGGCGAACCGGCGCGGATCGCGTCGCAGATACCGCAGGTTCCGGGCCGCGATGGCCCCGGCGGGACCCGGGGGGAAGAGCCGGTCCAGCCAGGGTGACGACACGGTCGGGGCGCCGCTACTGGCGCTCGGCAGGGGAGTGGTCAGGGCCCGGTCCAGTTGCCGGGACCACACCCAGATCATCGCCGCGAGCAGCACCAGGGCCAGGGCGAGGCGCAACGCCGCCAACCCTGAGTGCCCGGCCGCCAGGTCGGCGGGCAGGGCCCAGGCCCAACCCATGGGGGTCCAGCCGGCTGCACCGCCCACCAGATCGACGGTTTCCCAGGTCAGGCCGAGATCGAACATTCCGCGGCCCAGCAGTGGGGCACCCCAGCAGATCGTGATCAGGCCGAGCAGGAGCACCACGTACAGGAGATCCCGGCTTCTGCGGGCGGCCAGCCAGCGCGACAGGGCTGTCACCAGGATCCGGCCGGCAAGCATCCCCGTCACCAGTCCGAGAACCGTGGACGCGATCCCGGCGATCGCCAGCAGCGGATCGGTGGCCCAGCCGATCACGAAACCGCAGCAGACCAGGAGGGTGAAGGCCCCCGGCAGGGTGAGCAGGTCCGAGACCAGCAGGGGAACCACCAGATCACGGGACCGGAGCGGGAACAACACCAGGCGCTGCGGGGACACGGAATCGTCCATGGCGAAGAACAACACCGATCCGAAGGTCCACACCAGTACCAGGACGGCTCCCGCCGCGAGCATCAAGGGGGAACGCGCGTCGGGCAGGGACCTCAGGGAGGACAACCCCACGGTCAGGCCGATGAAAAGCGGCAACATCATCACAGCGAGCAGTACGTACCCGACCGTCGCCCACAGGCTGCTCCTGAGGGCGGAGAACTGGGAACGAAGCCTTACAGCGACGAGTGGCGCAACCATTGCAGCGTCTCCTCCCCGGCCATCCGTCCCTGACCGACCAGTTCCACGAATTTCTGCTGAAGGCTCGCGTCACCCCGGACCTGGTCCACGGTTCCCGAAACCAGGATGCGTCCAGCGGCCATGATCCCGACCCCGTCGCAGATGCTCTCCACCAGTTCCATGACGTGGCTGGACAGCAGCACCGTGCCGCCACCATCCACGTAGTCACGAAGCAGGTCGCGGATGACCTGACCGGAAACCGGATCCACGGCCTCGAGGGGTTCGTCGAGGATCAACAACCTGGGGGCGTGGATCAGGGCACTGGCCAGCGAGATCTTCTTGGTCATGCCGGCTGAGTAGTCGGCGACCAGCTTGTCGGCGGCATCCGCCAGGTCCAGCACACCGAGCAACTCCCGCGAACGTTCCTCGACGACCTCGGGGGCGAGGCGCCGCAGCCGACCGTTGTAGCGGAGCAGCTCGGAGCCGGTCAGGCGGTCGAACAGCAACACCCCGTCGGGCAGCACCCCGATGTGTTTCTTGGCGGTCACCGGATCGGCCCAGACATCGTTGCCGAGCACCCGGGCCGTCCCGTAATCGGGCCGGAGCAGACCACAGATCATGGACATCGCGGTGGTCTTTCCCGCGCCGTTCGGACCGACCAGGCCGAACAGATGCCCTTGAGGGATTTGAAGGCTCAGGTTGTCCACGGCCACCTTGGGGCCGAAGCGTTTGAGCAGACCGTCCGTGACCAGAGCTGGGTTCATGGCCACAACTCTAGGGATTCGCGGCCCACATCGGGTGGCATCAGCGGGAGGACTGCGCATCGCGCAGGATTATCACCAGCTGCACCCGGTCCCGGAGCTTGAGTTTCGCCAGGATCCGGGTGACGGTTTTCTTGACGGATTCGGGCTGGATGAACAGCCGCTCACCTATCTCGGCGTTGGTCATTCCCTGGGCGACGAGCCCCGCGACCTCGCGTTCCCGGGGGGTCAACAGCCCGAGGCGTTCCTGCGCCGCGCGCTGCCGCGGGGTGGTGGTGCGCGGCATGTGCCGTTCGAGCAGTTGCCGGGTGATGCGCGGGGTGAGGATCGCGTCGCCCGCGGCGACCGCTCGGAGTGCTTGGTGCAGGTCGGTGGTCCGGGTGTCCTTCAGGAGGAAACCGGAGGCGCCCGCCCCGAGCGCACCGAAGGCGTAGTCGTCCTGGTCGTAGGTGGTCAGCACCAGAACCTTGACACCGGGATGTTTCCTGGTGATGGCGGCCGTGGCGTCGATGCCGTTCAGGACCGGCATCCGGACATCCATCAGGACCACGTCGGGCCGGGGTGTGCGCCGCCGTTCGATCTCGGCGAGCTGGTCGAGGGCGTCCTGTCCGTTCTCGGCCTGCGCGATCACCCGGAGATCATCGGCCTTGCCGATCATGAGCGCGAGCCCCAGGCGCGTGGCCCTTTGGTCGTCGACGATCATCACCGTCGTGGTCATGGCTGCTCCTTCGGTAGGACGGCGCGCAGACACCAGCCGTCAGCGGTGGCCCCCGCGGTCAGGGTGCCACCGTGGGAGGTGACGAGGCGGGTCAGGTTCGCCAGGCCGTGGCCGGGAACGCCCGGCCCCTCCGCCCGGCCGTCATCGGTGATGGTGATCGTCGTGGCGGTCGGGGCGTGGTCGAAGGCTACGGTGACCCGGGTCGCGTCCGTGGCGTGGCGCATGACATTGGTCAGGGCCTCGCGGACGATCGTGAAGGCCAGCCCCGCCAGGGCCGGATCGTCGGGTTGCGTGCCCGTCCTGCTCATTGCCACGGCGAGGCCGGTCCGCCGGGCGGTCGCCAGCAGCGGATCGAGGTCCTCCCAGGAGTGGGGGGCTGTCGCGTCCGGGAAACCGTCGGCGCGGGATGCAGGGTGGAGCGCGTCCACGGCCCGCCGGGTGTCGGCCAGTCCCTCCCGGGCCAGGGTGTTGATCGTGCCGATCGCCTCCTCGATGGCGGAATCTCCCGTGGTTTCCCGCAGCCCCTCGGACAGGGCGATGATGGCCGTCAGGTCGTGGCCGACGCTGTCGTGGAGTTCGGCGGCGATCTGCGCCTGGCGGCGGGCGGCATTGCGCTGATCGGTCAGCTGATTCTGCCGTGCCTGCGCCGCCAGTTCGGCGTCTCGATGACGCAGCAGCTCACGGCGCGCCCGGAAGGTGAGGGCCACGGCGACCACAGCCGTGAGAACGAACAGTGGCGAGATCATCCCCCCGATGGATACCGCGTTCGATCCACCCCTGAGGGCCTCGGGGAGCATCAGGCACGCGGCTGCCGCACCGATCCCGGCGCAACACGCCGGTACACCGGCCCGGGAGGTCAGGGCATAGGTGCCCATCAGCAGGGGAAAGACGTAATAGCTGTGGGCCCCCGCCAGCACGAGGCCCGCCGTGAGCAGGACCAGGCCGGTGGCGACGACCGTGATGAGCGGCCAGCGCCGCCGGAACAGCAGGGAGGAGATGCTGACAGCGGTGAGCATCATCCACCACGGGGTGGGTAGCACACCTCCCGCGTCCCTGAGATCCAGCAGCCGGTAGGTCATGAAGGCCTGGAACAAACCGATCATGCCGGCACCGATCCAGACGGGTTCAGAACTGGTGTGCCAGGTCCCGGCGACCTGATCCATGAAGGTCCTCGGGGCCACGGGCGTCTGCGGCGCGCTCATGGGTTGCGGGCAATCCTGCGCAGCAGCGCACTCGCCCAGAACACCACCCAGACCGCCGCTATGGAACCGGTCACCAGCATGGAGCCCACGGAGGCGATGCTATCGGGTTGGCGGGAGGCGAAGGCCGAGGGGATCAGGGAGAGCGGATACAGGCCGGCCACTGGCGGAGCTGCCAGGCTCAGGACGAATCCCCCGATGGTGGTCAGCAGCAGGATGCTCATGATCGCGGCAAAGGAGTTCGCGATGGTCCCGACCCACATGACGAACACCTCGACTACCCACACCGACAGGGCGATGGGTACGACGCGGGCCAGGTACGGGCCGAGTTCCGCCGGGTCGAAGCCGAGCAGCAACCCGGTGACGACGAACTCGGTGAGGAACACCAAAGCGCTCGCCAACGCAGTCTGCGCGGTGTGCAACAGCTTGCCCGCGACCATGGTGCCCGCCAGCCCGGAGGCCGACATGCGCTGCCAGTTCCGGCCCTCGTGCTCACCGGCGGCGCTCTGGGCGGTGAAGGCGCCTACGGCCAAGGGGATGAAGAGCATCGACGACATCAACGAGCCCTGCCCCCAGATGACGGCCCAGGTGGTCCCCTGGGCGAGAAACTCCGTGCGGTACTCCATGAACTGGGCATATCCGGAGAGCAGGCCGACCGCGCACAGCAGGGCGAGCGCCGGCCAGTACCAGAGGTTCGAGGCCTTGCGGTTCTCCCACAACCAGGCCGCCCGCACCGAGGGGCGGCGCAGGGGTGGTCTCCAGTGTCCGGTGGGAAGACGATCGAATGTCATGGTGCTCATCGGTGATTCTCCTTGTACTTGACGATGAACCGGGAGATGCAAACCCAGGCGGTGGCTGCGAGAACCGCCCCGAGCGCGTTCACCCAGGGATGGGTGACGAGCGCGGTCTCCATGCCGGTTTGCCCGAGCAGCCGTGTGCTCACCGGATTCGCCGCGGCCGGCAACCCCCAGGGCAGCGCCCAGCCCAGCGGGGCCAGATTTATGAAGGGCAGGGCCGAGGAAGTGACCCCGGCCACGACGGCCACCCCCAGGCCGATCGCCTGCTTCTCCAGGCAGGCCGCCAACGCCAGCTGCACCGCCATGGTGGCCACCGAGGCCGCGAGCAGCACGACCAGCCCCGGCCAGAACGCCTCCTGATACCCCGCACCGTTCCTCAGCCCGAGCACCGGCCCGGCCGTGGCGAGGAGCCCGATGAACAGCGACTCACCCGCCGCGATGCTCGCGGAACCCACCACCAGTTTCGCCGTGAACCGTGTGGCTGCCCGCTGCTTGTAGGTCGTGAGCAGCTGATCCATGCGTTCCTCCGTGTCGAGCGTGACCAGCCTGGAGGCCAGCAGGGCAGCGACGATGGGCATCAGCAGCAGCCCCAGGTATAGGGGCTCGGCGAGGCTCAGAACCATCAGGCGCGCCTCCACCACGCCCGTGCTGCGTTTGAGCGCCATGGCGGCGAGCCAGAGCAGCTGAAGTGCGGTGGCCCCGGAGGCCATGAGCCAGTAGTGTTTGCGCTTCATCTTGCGGATCTCCATGCCGACGGCAGTCATCGTCGCACCTCCCGCCCGGCGAGAGGGTCGGTCAGTTCCAGGAAAGCCTGTTCCAGGCTCTTGCGCACCGTCTGGACCCGGAACAGGGTCTGGCCGGCCTGGACGATCCGGGTCACCAGGTCCCCGACGAGCGGGTCGGGGAGCATCGGGGTGCGGATGACACCACCGGTGACCCGATGCCCGATCTGGTGTGCCCTCAACAGGGCGGAAACCCCGGCGGGATCGGCGGCCGTGAACTCGATGACCCCCTCGTCCCGCAACCCCGACAACGGTCCTTGGTAGCGCAATCTTCCGGCGCAGATGATGCCCACCGAGTCGGCCATCTGTTCGATTTCTGACAGGATGTGGGAGGAGACGATCACGGTCACCCCCTCCTGCCGGGCCAGGGCCACGATCAGCTGCCGGATCTCGGCCACACCGGCCGGATCCAGACCATTGGTCGGCTCGTCCAGCAGGATCAGCCGCGGATCCGCCAGCAACGCCATCGCCAGCCCCAGGCGTTGTTTCATGCCCATCGAGTACCGCTTGACCAGTTTGGATTCCTGACCCGCCAGGTCAACCGTCTTCAGCGCGTGCTGCACCCGGGCCTTGGGCAACCCCAGGTAATCCGCGAGCATCATCAGGTTTTCCCTGCCCGACAGGCTCGGGTAGTACGACGGCCCCTCGATCAGCGACCCGATGGCTCCGGCCGGCAGCGGCGACCCGGTTCCCACCGGGTGACCCAGCACACTCATTCTTCCCGATGTCGGTTTCACCAGGCCCAGGAGCAGTTTCATCGTCGTTGACTTTCCCGCCCCGTTCGGGCCCAGGAAACCGTAGACACCCCCCTGCGGGACCTGCAGATTGATTCCGTCCACCGCGTTGAAATCCCTGTAGGACTTGGTCAACGCCTCCGTGGCAACCACCAGGTTCCTTGCCGGATGCGGGCGGCGCGCTCTGCGCGGATCAATCGGGGCCAGCTTCGGCATCACTTCTGTCGTGTCCATGACTCCATGAGATCCCACGGCCGGTTTCTTCCGCACCCCGTCGGCTACAACTGTCCCCCTGGGGGGACCGAACCGGGTTGGCGGGGAGTGCCTCGAAGACCCAGAACCGGTTCCGTTACGATCTTCCCCAATTCTCTGGTTGGTTCTGGGGGCCGAGGACAGGAAATTGAATGCGGAGGTCGGGAAACGGGCAGCGCAGCCCGCGCACAGGGATGACCAGGGCAACGGAGACCGTCGAACGGATCAAACAGCTCATAGCGACCAACGGGCTTCGCCCCGGTGACTGTCTGCCCAGCGAATCCGACCTGTGCGACAGCCTGGGTGTTTCCCGGAGCTCGCTCCGGGAGGCCGTCAGGACCCTCAGTACCCTGGAGATCGTTGAGGTCCAGCACGGCCGGGGAACCTTCGTCGGGAACGCCACCCTCCATCCTCTGGTGGAAACGCTGACCTTCCGCGTGGACATGCTCCCCGGAGAGAACCAGCAGGCGCTCCGCGAGGTGATCGAGGCGCGGCGGGGGATCGACCTGGGCGAGGCCGGGCAGGTCTGTTCCGCGCTCCGGGGTGCCAGCGACGAGGAGCTCCACCGGCTGGTCGACCGGATCGCCGGGGCGAGGAAGGAGGGAGAGGCTTTCGCGGAACTGGACCGCGGGTTCCACGTCACCCTCATGCGCCGCGCGGGCAGAAGGATCATCGCGGACCTGGTCGCGGCCTTCTGGGATGTCCAGACCATGACATTGGCGAAGCTCCCACCGGGCACCGTGACGGACCTGCCGGGCGCGCACGCGGAGATCCTCGGGGCCGCCGAGGCCGGGGATGTGGACGGCTACCGGCGAGCGGTGTGCACACACTATGAACCTCTTCTCGAGAGGTTCCGGCGCTAGGATTGGCCACGCCCGCGGCAGCGGGATTGCAGACCAACTAGGAGAAACCGTGGCCCTGACCCCTCAGGAGGTGGCGCGGCTGGCAGCGCTTGCCCGGCTCGAGCTGACCGAGCCGGAATGCGCCGAGCTGGCCCCCGAGCTGGATGTGATCCTGGGCTCCGTGGCCCGGGTGGGCGAGGTGGCGGGTGATGACATCCCCCTCATGACCCACGCGCTTCCGCTGACCAACGTGATGCGCCCCGACCGGGTGCGCGAATCCCTGCCCCAGCAGGCGGTGCTGGCGGGAGCCCCTGACGTCGAGGACGAACGTTTCCGCGTTCCCCGAATCCTGAGCGAGGACTGAGCAGTGACCGAGATCATCACCAGGACGGCCCACGAACAAACCGGCCTGCTCGCGGCGGGCGAGGTGAGTTCCGTAGAACTGACCCGCGCCCACCTCGAACAGATCGAGGCGGTGAACCCGGCCCTCAACGCATTCCTGCACGTCGACCCCGAAGGCGCCCTGGCCGCCGCGGCCGCGATCGATGCCCGCCGGGCCAAAGGCGAGGAACTCGGCCCGCTGGCGGGGATCCCCATCGCCGTGAAGGACAACTTCTGCACCACCGGGATGCCCACCACCTGCGGCTCCCGCATCCTGGAGGGCTGGATCCCGCCCTACGACGCGACGGTCATCGCGCGCCTCAAACAGGCCGGGCTGATCATCCTCGGCAAGACCAACATGGACGAGTTCGCGATGGGCTCCTCCACCGAGACCTCCGCCTTCGGGCCCTCCCGCAACCCGTGGGACCTCGACCGGATTCCCGGTGGCTCGGGGGGAGGATCCTCCGCCGCGGTGGCGGGCTGCCTCGCCCCGCTCGCCCTGGGTTCCGACACCGGCGGTTCCATCCGCCAGCCCGGGGCCGTGACCGGCACCGTCGGGGTGAAACCCACCTACGGCGGGGTGTCGCGCTACGGGGTGGTGGCGATGGCCTCCAGCCTGGACCAGCCCGGCCCCGTCACCCGCAACGTCCTGGACGCCGCGCTGCTGCACGCAGTCATGGGCGGCCACGACCCCATGGACTCCACGTCCATCGCGCAGCCGCTGCCCCCGCTGGCGGAGGCGGCGCGCCGCCGCGAGGTCCGGGGGTTGAGGATCGGCGTGGTCAAGGAGCTCGGCGGTGAGGGCTACGACGCCGCCGTCGAGACCCGTTTCGCCGAGGCCGTCCAGTGGCTGCGTGACGGCGGTGCCGAGGTGGTGGAGGTGTCCTGCCCGCACTTCGAGTACGCCCTGGCCGCCTACTACCTGATCATGCCGGCGGAACTGTCCAGCAACCTCGCGCGCTTCGACGCGGTGCGCTACGGGCTGCGGCTCGGCGACGACGGGTCGCGCGACATGGAGGCAGTCACCTCAATCACCAGGGGACAGGGCTTCGGACGCGAGGCCAAACGCCGGCTCATCATAGGCACCTACGCCCTGTCCAGCGGCTACCACGACCAGTACTACGGATCCGCCCAGAAGGTCCGCACCCTCGTGGCCCGCGACTTCGAGGCGGCCTTCGCCGAATGCGACGTGCTGGTCTCGCCCACCACACCCACCGTCGCGTTCAGGCTGGGGGAGCGCACCAGCGACCCGATGGCGATGTACAAGGCGGACCTGTGCACCATCCCGTCGAACCTCGCCGGCAATGCCTCGGCGAGTTTCCCCGTCGGTCTGAGCGAGGAGGGGCTGCCCGTCGGGTTGCAGGTGATCGCTCCCCCCCTGGCCGACGACCGGCTCTACCGGGTGGGTGGTTTCATCGAGGCAACCCTGGAGGACAGGTTGGAGGGGCCGCTGCTCAAGCGGGCGAAGCCCCTAGACGGAACGAGGGCGGTGTGGTGATGACGGACCTGATGGACTTCGACGAGGTCATCGAGAACTACGACCCGGCGCTTGGGCTGGAGGTTCACGTCGAACTCAACACGAAATCGAAGATGTTCTGCGGCTGCTCCACCGAGTTCGGGGCGGAACCGAACACCCAGACCTGCCCCGTGTGCCTCGGCCTGCCGGGCGCGCTTCCCGTGGTCAACGCAAAAGCCGTCGAATCCGCGATCCGCATCGGCCTGGCGCTCGGGTGCCGGATCGCGCCGTGGGGCAGGTTCGCGCGGAAGAACTACTTCTACCCGGACATGACCAAGAACTTCCAGACCTCCCAGTACGACGAACCGATCGCCTTCGACGGCCGGGTCGAACTGGAGGTCGACGGGGAGAGTTTCGTGGTTGAGATCGAACGCGCTCACATGGAGGAGGACGCCGGCAAACTGACCCACATCGGGGCTACGGGACGCATCCACGGGGCCGACCACTCCGTCATCGACTACAACCGGGCCGGCATGCCGCTGATCGAGATCGTCACCCGGCCCATCCTCGGCACCGGAGCGAAGGCCCCGCAGGTGGCGCGCGCCTACGTCGCCCATCTGCGTGACCTGATGCGCGCCCTCGACGTCTCGGACGTGCGCATGGAACAGGGTTCGCTGCGCTGCGACGCGAACGTGTCGCTGGCCCCCAAGGGATCGGCGGAACTGGGAATCCGCACCGAGACCAAGAACGTGAACTCGCTGCGCTCCATCGAACGGGCCGTGACCTTCGAGATGCGCCGCCAGGCCGCGATTCTCGCGGACGGGGGACGGGTCACGCAGGAAACCCGGCACTTCCACGAGGGCGACGGCTCAACCAGCCCGGGCCGCTCCAAGGAGGAGGCGCAGGACTACCGCTACTTCGCCGAACCGGACCTCGTGCCCGTCGCGCCCAGCGCGGAGTGGATCGAGGAGCTGCGCGCCACGCTTCCCGAACCTCCCGCCGAGCGCCGCAGGCGCCTGGCCGAGGAATGGGACATCGATGCCAGGACCATGGCAGCCGTCGTGGCTGCCGGGGCCCTGGACCTGATCGAGGCGACGGTGGCCGCGGGGGCCTCCCCGCAGTCGGCCCGGAAATGGTGGCTGAGCGAACTGGCCCGGCGGGCCAACGAGGCCGGTGTTGAGCTGGAGGAACTCGGCGTGACCCCGGCGGATGTTGCGGAAACCCAGGCGATGGTGGACGCGGGTGAGCTGACCGACAAGCTGGCGCGCGCAGTGTTCGACGGTGTCATCGCGGGCGAGGGCAGGCCCGTCGAGGTGGTCGCCGGGCGGGGCCTGAAGGTGGTCTCAGATGACGGCGCGCTGAACGCGACCGTCGAGGACGTGATCGCCGCGAACCCGGAGGTGGCCCAGAAGATCCGAGGTGGCAAGCACCAGGCGGTGGGGGCGCTCATCGGTCAGGTCATGAAGGCCATGAGGGGCCAGGCGGATGCCGCCCGGGTCCGGGAACTGCTGATGGAGAAACTGACCTGACCGGGCGGGCCCGGGCCGCTACAGGTTGCCGACGGCCTTCCGGAACTCCTCGACGGTCTCAGGTTCGGCCGTGATCTCGATGTCGGCTTCCCTGCCCGTCAGGAACAGCAGCAGCTCCGAGGGCGGGCCCGCGAGGCGCAGCGGTCGATTTCCCCTGCCGCAACGGATGACTTCACCGACGGTGGGAACCAGGATGAGCTGGCCACCCCAGGCGCGCTGCGCCCGAAAGGCCAGCACTCGGGCGGTGCGCAGCAACTCCGCCTGATCCTTATCGGTGAGGTGCTGGGTCCGGCCGTTCGCCCGCAGCACGTCCTCGTGGTGGATGAAGAACTCCACCGCATTGACGATGCCGTCGAGCGGGCGCATCACCCAGCCCGGGCGACGCAGCTCCCTGACCAGGGCCGGGAACCCCTTCAGGTGCAGGGCCTCGACCTGGATGCGTCCGGTGAGTTCGGCGAACCGTTTCGAGCCGATCCCGGGCAGTGAGGCCGGTTTGTGCTCCCGGATCCACAGGTGCGCGGCCAGGTCGCCGACATTCCAGCCGTCGCACCTGGTGGGGGCCAGCGGCCCGAGTTCGGACATCAGATCGCACAGCGACTCGCGCTGCCGGGAAGCAAGGCTCATGCCCCAAGCCTACGGGCTCGGGGCATGGCCTCGCCTCGGCGGACGGCATCCGGGGCGACCCCCGGTTCAGCCCTTGATGCACAGCAGGGTCCGGAGCCGTGCCACGACTTCGACCAGATCGGACTGCGCCCGGATCACCTCGTCGATGTCCTTGTAGGCGGCAGGGATCTCGTCGATCACGCCGGGATCCTTGCGGCACTCGATTCCCCTGGTCTGCTCGGCCAGGTCCTCGGTGGTGAACCGCTGCTTGGCCTGGCTCCGCGACATTCTCCGGCCTGCGCCGTGCGAGGCCGACTCGTAGGAGGCCGGGTTGCCGAGCCCCCGCACGATGTACGAGCCGGTTCCCATGGAGCCGGGAATCACGCCCAGGTCGCCCTTCCCGGCCCGGATCGCCCCCTTCCGGGTGACGATCAGCTCCAGGTCGTCGTAGGTCTCCACGGCCACGTAGTTGTGGTGACAGCGGATCGGATCCTCGAAGGCGATCCGGGGGATGTGCCGCGAGAGGTCGTCGCAGATGCTGGCGAGCATCACGTCACGGTTGAGCAGCGCGTAGGACTGCGCCCACCACAGGTCGTGGAGGTAGGCCTCCATCTGCGGGGTGTGGCTCAGGAACACGGCCAGATCCCGGTTCACCAGGCCCTTGTTGTGGGTGAGGGACTGGGCGACCTCCATGTGTTCCTGCGCCAGCCGGTTGCCGATGCCGCGGGAGCCGGAGTGCAGGGTCACCCAGATGCGGTCGTCGTCCCCGGCGCACAGTTCGATGAAGTGGTTGCCGCCACCGAGCGTGCCGATCTGGTTCACGGCCTTGGTCTCGAGCCTTCCGAAGGAACGCGCGAGCCGGCGGGCCTGCAGTGACCCGAAACCCTCCCGCATCTCCTTGAACCGGCGCTTCAGCCTGCCGTGCCGGTCGATGGTGGGGGAGTGGTCCCCGTGCGCCCCGTTCCCGACCGGGACGCCCCGTTCGATGGTGCGGCGGAGCCGTCCGAGATCATCGGGAAGCCGGTCGGGACCCAGGTTGGTGCGCACCGCGGTCATGCCGCAGCCGATGTCGACACCGACCGCGGCGGGGGCGACGGCCTGATGCATGGCGATCACGGATCCGACGGTGGCCCCCTTCCCGTAGTGGACGTCGGGCATGACGCGCAGCCCGTGGGTCCACGGAAGGGCGGAGACGTTGCGGAGCTGCCTGATCGCGGCCTCCTCGATGCCGGTCTCGTCGGCCCACATGAGGGTGTTCACGGTGCCGCTCAGCGGCACCGGGTAGATGGACATGATGGTTCTCCTGGTGCGGGAGGGTCCGCGGGTGGGCAGCACCCACGGATCCTCGAAATGTTGACAGGGGCAACCAGAGACCTCTCGGAAACGAGGCATGTGAGTGTGATCGGGCGAGAGGGCTCCGTGCCCCGGAACTCAGCGGGACTGCGCGGAGTTCGTTGGACGGGTTGAAACGGCAGGACGCAGCAGACGCGCCGCGATGCCGCGACCGAACTGCTTTCCTCGCATGATCCAACCTCTCGCTCACCCGGCGAACCGGGCCCGGCGCCTTCCTTGACGCCGCAGGGAAGCATGGCAAATTCACCGGCGAAACGCAACCCGTCGGCGAGAACCACTTGGGCCGTCCTTGAGTGGGGCGGTCCAACCCTGCGCCTCCGTGTCCGCTGACAACGACCGAGAAAATCTATTCTCGAGATAGATAGACAATCTATATAGTTAGGTGGTTTACTGACTGTATGACAGCCAGCACATGGCCCCCGGAGTGGCAACGGGGCCTGCTCCCCGCAGCGATCCTCGGGATCCTCGGTCGCCGCCCCCTCCACGGGTACGGCATCGCACAGGAACTCGAAAAACACGGCTGGGGCGCCATTCCAGGAGGGACCCTCTACCCGGCCCTGCGGACCCTGGAGACCAAGGGGCTCGTGACGGGTAGCTGGCGGACCGCCGAGCGGGGCCCGGCAAGGAAGTATTACCGGCCGACGCAGGCCGGCCTGGGGCTCCTGTCCCGGCAACGAACCCAATGGGACGCACTGTCCCGGTCGATGACACGGATCCTCGGCAGAGAGGCCGACCACGATGAGTGAGAAAACGGACAAGTACACGGCAGAACTCGCACGCCATCTTCGCTTCCGGGGCGTGGACGAGAAACAGGTCCAGGAGGCCGTCTGGAGCGTCGAATCCCACACGGCCGACAGTGGCACTTCGCCGCGGCAGGCCTTCGGGAGCCCCCGGGACTACGCCCGGACCTTCACTCCTGCGCCCACCGCAGGGCCTGGCGACACGCCCCTGTACCTGGTGGGCTGGCTGATCGGAACCATGGCGGGCGCTCTGCTGATCATTTCCGTGAGCATGCGGGACCAGGAGGTCGTTCTCGGGTTCCTCCCTCCGGCCGCGGGGGTCGTCCTCGCATCCGTGATGCTGGTCGCATGGGGTGTTCTCGTCCTGGTCCGGCTGACCCGACGCCCGAAACCCAACCCTGCCGATCTTCCCAGGCGCGACCTCCGCTGACAACTCGACATCACAGACCTCACTCTGTTGCCCCAGCACCAGTACCACCGATGAGGTCCGGGCGCCAGGCCTCGGGTAGCCAGTGGTGTGCAACTCGGCGCAGCGTTCGTCCCCTCGCCCCGGACGACTTCCCCGGTTCCGAAAGCAGCAGCGGTTGACGCATCCCGCCCGGTGAACCTCGTGGCGAACGTGCGATCGTGCCGGATTCTCTCGCCGAGGTCCCTGACGAGCACCTCGTTTCCAGGGGGCTCGGAACTTCTGTGGCACTTCCACGGCCTTTCGGGTTGGTCAGGCCCAGAGGTTGCGGGAAGAATGGCGCCATGAGATTGCGTGAGGACGTGGCCGCCCGG
>ERZ772921.719-NODE-719-length-20158-cov-11.354226_pt1 | contig 20158 bp, 18 predicted proteins | sample MGYA00512117_ERZ772921 | MGnify/ENA primary metagenome ERZ772921 (study PRJEB29015, sample SAMEA2737944) | human oral metagenome | biome: human oral; feature: human-associated habitat; material: dental | place: China | collected 2150 ...
TATTGCAGAAAATATAAAAGAATTATTTTCTTTATTAGTAAATTGTCCTTGTTTTCATGATTTTTTAATGCCTGATATTTATAAGGATAAAATATTATTGAAAAAATATGCTGATAAAATTGAAAAACAATACAGAGAAGAATTTAATGATATGACAGAATATGACTGGGATACTATCAAAATTGAAATAGCCAAGGAATTAAATTTTTCATTGGATGATAATATTGCAGAAAATACATTAATAAAATTTTTCAAAGCTGCAACGAGAGAACCACAATATCAAAGTACATATCATGAAGAAGACGGAAGTTTAACACTTTCAGAACCTTTTATTTCAAGACCTATGGGAGAATGGATTAGAAAAAATATAGGGAAGTGATTAAAATTTTTTACACAATGGAAAAACTTGAAGAAATTCATAAAGAAATATTAAATGGAAATATGGATATATTAAAAGATTTTCCCTTACTTTATTGCCTTTCTGAAAATAAAGAAAATTTTGTAGTTTTAAGAAAGGGAAGAATTGTAAAGGAGGAAAATCGTATAAAATATTTTTTCCCAAACTCAGAAAGTAATGAAAGCAATGGCATATATTGTTTAATATGGGGACGTAAAAATGAAGAAAGTTATGGTATAGGAGGAACACCAGTACCAGATGATTTCTATATTATAGAAATGAAATTTAAAAATGATATTCTTTCTTTGCTAAGTGAAAAAGATGAAAAAATAGAAGCTACATTAAAACAATTTAATAAAGCTTTACAAAATATATGGAGCAATTTTACTATGGAAGAATTATCTATAGCTTTTAGGCAAGCTCCTGCTGTTGTTTTAGATGAAATTAAAAAAGAAGATATGCCAAAGACTGTTACTATTAAAAATTTTGGTAAATTTATATATAATAAGAAACTCAATGCCTATAAATTATTTAAAGAAGAAATTGAATATTATTTTTCTGCTGATAATAAAGAAGAACTCAAAAAAGTAAAAAATATTTTTTCAAATATTGAACTCACACAGTTTATAGAAAAAGCTAAAGAATATACAGCCCACAAACTTCTTAAATTAAAAAATGATTTGTGGTTAAAAGAAGATGAAAAAGAAGTTACAAAAAAAGATTTTAAAAATAGAATGAAATTTACAAGTCTTTATGTTTTTAGTGAATCTGCTAATTTTTATTTTGATGATGGTAATCTATTTTGGGGACATACTATTGAAGTTACTATTAATCAAAATTTAGAATTTATTGATGCAAATATAGTAGGTTAAAAAATATTTTAAAATAAAAAAGGAAGTGAACAAATTGAAACAAAATTTTAATGAAATTAAGCAAAACTGGAATTTTTATATGTGTCGTGTAGATGATAAACCTGCTTCTATACGTCTTAACTTAGCTTTATCTAATATTGCACCTGTTGAAGATTACAAGCACAGAATTAGTATTTTTATAAAAATGAATAATCCTACTGACGATGGACTCTCATCTAACGAGGAATATCCAATGTTATGTGATATTGAAGATGAAGTTATAGATAGATTAGAAACTTTAGAAGATATATTTGCAGGAACTGTTAAAACACAAGGAAGATTAGAACTTTATGTTTTTACTAAAAATCCTGAAAAAAGTGAAGAACTTTGTAAAGAAGCATTTAAAAAATTTCCAAATTATCAATGGAAATCTTATATAGATGAAGATAGGGAATGGGATTTTTACTTTAATTTCCTTTACCCAGATGTATACTCTTATCATGCAATAATGAACAGATCTGTTATAGAAAATTTAACAAATCAAGGAGATAATCTAGAAAAAGAGCGTGAAATAGATCATTGGCTTTATTTTTCTTCAGAAGAAAACATAAATATTGCTACAAAAAAACTTGAAGAATTAGGCTATAAAATTCTTTCAAGTAAAAAATTAGATGATGAAAAGAATTATCCTTATCAACTTAATATTTCTAGAATGGATAATGCTATATACAGTCATGTTAATCAAATTGTATGGGAACTTATAGAAATTGCTAAATCTTTAGATGGATATTATGATGGTTGGGGTTGTCCTATTACAAAATAAATATATAAAAAAAGGAGCTGTTGCAAACTTACAAATGAAATAAAAAATAGTTCATTACTAGCTAAATTTCTTAACGATAAAAAATCAAGAATTCGCTGCAAATTCACTAAACTCACTTCGTTCAAACACAGTGAGATTTGCTCGGCTCATTCTATTTAATTTTTATCTTAAAATCTGGAATGTAACTCCCTTATTTTTTATAAACTTTTATAAATGATGAAAATATTTTTTAGAAAGGATTAATCTATTATGATTGATAAGAGATTATATAATTTTTCAGGAGATATAAAAAAATATATATCAATAACAACTTTTTTATCCTGTATAAAGCTTATTGCCAATATATTTTTTTATTCAATCTTTGCTTTTTTATTAGTAAGTTTAATCAATAGAGATTTTTCATTTTCTTACAGTTATATAATTATTTCAATATTGATTATAGTTTTTGTAAGGCAATTCTCAACAATTAAAGTTGCACATATGCTAGGATCTTTAGTTGTTGATGTAAAAAGAAATCTAAGAAAACTTATATTTGAAAAAACTTTAAAACTTGGTTTAGCTTACTCACAACTTTTTAAAACACAGGAACTGATACATTTATCAGTTGACAATGTAGAACAACTTGAAGTTTATTTTGGAGGTTTCTTAACTCAGTTTTTCTATTGTATTGTTTCTAGTTTTATTTTATTTTTCTCAATAGCATATTTTAATTTAAAAATTGCTTTTATTTTACTTGGATTTTCTCTAGCCATTCCTTTATCACTGTATATTATTTTAAATAAGGTTAAAAAAATTCAAAAAAAATATTTTACAAAATATATGAATGTAGGAACTTTATTTTTAGATAGTTTACAAAGTCTAACAACTCTTAAATTGTATGGAACAGACGAAAAAAGAGAAGAAGAAATAGCTAAGATGTCAGAAGAATTCAGAGTTGAAACTATGAGAGTTTTAAAAATGCAGCTTCTATCTATTGCAGTGATTAACTGGATTATCTATGCTGGTACTATACTTGCAATAATAACTTCTGTTAAATTATTTTTAAATGGAAGTTTAGGCTTATTCCCTATGTTATTTATATTTATGTTAGCACCTGAATTTTTTATTCCAATGAGAACATTGACTTCACTTTTCCATGTTGCTATGACTGGTGTTTCAGCAGCAGAAAATATTATCTCTTTTGTTGACTCACCTGAAAGAAATAATAATGGAAATAAAGAATTTAAAAATGAAAATGAAATTAAAGTTTCTAAGCTAAATTTTTCATATCCAGATGGTACTCAATCTTTAAAAGATATAGATATGACTTTTAAAAAGGGAAATCTAACAGCTGTTGTAGGGCATTCTGGTTGTGGAAAATCCACATTAGTTTCTGTTTTATCTGGAGAATTAAAATCTAAAGAAAATGAAATTTTTGTTGATGATATTGATATACAAAATATAAGAATAGAGGATAAAATTAAAAATATTTTAAAAATTACTCATGATTCTCATATTTTTTCTGGAACAGTTAGAGAAAACTTGGCTATGGCTAATGAAAATTTAAGTGATGAAACTATGATAGAAGTTCTTAAAAAAGTTAAACTATGGGATATTTTCTCAAAAAATAAAGGACTTGATACAAGTTTAGAAAGTCAAGGAAAAAATCTATCTGGTGGACAGGCTCAAAGGGTAGCACTTGCAAGAGCTTTACTATATGATGCCTCTGTTTACATATTTGATGAAGCAACTTCAAATATAGATATTGAATCTGAAGAAATTATTTTAAATATTATTTATTCTTTATCTAAAGAAAGAACTGTTATCTATATTAGTCATAGATTACCTGCCATTAAAAATGCTGACTGTATCTATGTTATGGATAAGGGAAAAGTTATTGAAAGTGGAAAACATAATGAATTATATACAAAAAAAGAGCTTTATTACAATATGTATAAACATCAAGAAGAATTGGAAACTTATTTAACAAAGAGAGGTGAAAAGTATGAAAAATCGGTCAACTTTTAATATAGTATCTAACTTATTAAAACTTTTAGACTCTCTTTGGAAATTTATGACTATTGCTGTGTCAACAGGTGTAATTGGATTTATATGTTCTTTTTGTATAACACTTTTTGGAGCTTATGCCTTTTTAAGTGTTATCCCTGCCACAAAAGATACTCTTAAATATGTTTTTGGTGGTGGATATTCAACTCAAACATATTTTTATGCAATGATATTCTGTGGATTTTTTAGAGCTATTTTACATTACTTAGAGCAATTTGCAAACCATTATATAGCTTTTCATATTTTGGCAGAAATAAGAGTTAAATTATTTAAAATTATGAGAAAACTTGCACCTGCTAAAATGGAAAATAAAAATCAAGGGAATTTAATTTCTATGATAACATCAGATATTGAGCTTTTAGAAGTTTTCTATGCTCATACTATTTCACCTGTTTTAATTGCATTTTTTACAAGTATTTTCTTATTCTTGTATTTCTTTCAATTAAGTTATATCTACACTCTATATATGTTGTTTGCACAATTTATTGTAGGTATAGTTGTTCCTTATATAGCACATAAAAGGTCAGCAAAATCTGGTGTAGAAGTTAGAAGTAAACTAGGAAAATTAAATGATGAATTTTTAGATAAATTAAAAGGAATAAGAGAAATCATTCAATATTCACAAGGTAAAAAAGTGTTGAAGAAAATTGATGAAATAACTTCATCTTTGGGAGAAAATCAAAAAGATTTAAGAAACAAGGCATCAGAAGTTCAAATGATGGTTGACTCTGCTATAATAATACTTTCTATTTCTCAATTACTTTTAAGCTTTTTCTTAATTTCAAAAGGCTTAGTAAGTGTTGAAGCTACTATCTTAGCAGGAGTTTTACAAGTTGGAAGTTTTGCCCCTTATATTAATCTAGCTGCTCTTGGAAATATACTTGCTCAAACTTTTGCATCAGGAGAAAGAGTTTTAAATCTAATTGATGAAAAGCCAGCAGTAAGTGATAATGTTTTTATTACAAGTAATGATATTACAGAAAATGATGATATCCTTATAGATAATATTTCATATTCTTATGAAAATACTGATAATAAAATTTTAAAAGATTTTTCTTTAAAAATTAAAAAAGGACAATTAACTGGAATTATGGGTCCAAGTGGTTGTGGAAAATCTACTCTTTTAAAATTAATTATGAGATTTTGGGATGTAGATTCAGGTAAAATTGTTTTAGATAGAAAGGATGTAAAGGCTACTCCTTTAAAAAATCTATATCAAAAATTTAACTATATGACACAATCTACTAACCTATTTATTGGAAATATAAGAGATAATTTATTGGTTGCAAAAGCTGATGCCACTGATGAAGAAATCTATACTGCATTAAAAAAAGCTTCATTTTATGACTATGTTATGTCTTTACCAGATAAGTTAGATAGTGTAGTTGAAGAAGGTGGAAAAAATTTCTCTGGTGGAGAAAGACAAAGAATTGGACTTGCAAGAGCTTTCCTTGCTAATAGAGAATTTTTCTTATTAGATGAGCCGACTTCTAATTTGGATATATTAAATGAAGCTATAATTTTAAAATCATTGGCTGATGAAGCTAAGGATAAAACTGTAATTTTGGTATCACATAGAGAATCTACACTTTCTATATGTAACAACATATTTAAAATTTAATTATTAAGTTAATAAAAATAGTTCATTACTAGCCAGATTTCTTAACGAATAAAAATTAAGAGTTCGCTACAAATTCGGCAAACTTGCCAATAAATTGGCTTCAAACACGCCGAGATTTGTTCGGCTCACTCTATTTAATTTTTATTCTAAAATCTGGAATGTAGCTCACTTATTTTTATTTAACAATTTATAAAAAAGAAAGAGGTAAAAATGAAAACTTTAATAATTTATTCATCTGAAACTGGAAATACAAAAATAGTTTGTGAAAAAGCATTTGAATATATAAATGGGGAAAAAGTAATTGTTCCTGTTAAGGAAAAAGATAGTGTAAACTTAAATGACTTTGATAATATCATTGTAGGAACTTGGATAGATAAAGCTAATGCCAATGCAGAAGCTAAAAAATTTATAAATACTCTATCTAATAAAAACATATTTTTTATAGGAACTTTAGCAGCTTCTTTAAAATCTGAACATGCTAAAAAATGTTTTAATAATCTTACAAAACTTTGTTCTAAAAAGAATAATTTTGTTGATGGTGTATTAGCAAGAGGGAGGGTTTCAGAAGATTTACAAGAAAAATTTACTAAATTTCCTTTAAATATTATTCATAAATTTGTCCCTAATATGAAGGAAATTATTATAGAAGCTGATTCTCACCCTGATGAAAGTGATTTTTTGTTAATCAAAGATTTTATAGACAAAAATTTTAATAATTAAATATTGCTAAAAGCTAAAAAGTATTGTAGAATATAAACAGGATTTTCTAAAGGAGGAGTACTATGGCCAGAAAATGTGCTTACACCAAGGAAATGATACTAGAAGCTGCTATAAAACTCTTTAAAAAAGAAGGTTCTGATGCAATAACTGCTAAAAATATTGCAAAAGAGCTTAATTGTTCTGTTGCACCAATATATTCTGTTTATTTAAGTTTAGATGATTTAAAGAAAGATTTAGCTTTTGAGATTGAAAAAGGTATACTTGAGGAAAATAATGTTCATCCTTTACTTTCAAAAATGCTTGCCAAATTAGAAGTATATGATACTGATGAAGAATTTTCTACTAAATTAAAAGAAATTAAACAAAATATATTAAACAAAGAAAATAAAATAAGTATTTTCTCTCAATTTTCAGATTTTATATCTTTAATATATCAAACTAGAAAAAATAAATTTTCAAAATTAAAAATTCTTGAAATTATTGCAAAACATAAGAAATATATAACAGAATTTAGAAACAATAAGAGTAAATAGCGAAAAATACCACCTACCATAAAAGTAGAGTGGTATTTTTTATAATAACCCAACTATAGTCCAATAAGGAATATATACTCCAATAACAATAAGATACACAAACAATGTTACTGGTAAGCCTAGCTTTGTAACATATTTTGCTGGATAATAATTATTTGAAGCTCCTATCATTAATGATATGGAATGAAATGGAAGTATAGCATGAAATGCTACACTAATAACAGATATAAAAACTATAATTGGAGATTTTACAACTTGACTACAAAGTATCATTAGCCCTGGTATAACTACTGACAATGTGGTTGTATTACTTCCTAAAATCATATGTAATAACATAGTAATCAGTATCATCACACATACATACAATAAAGAAAATTTTGTTGGAAAAATAGTTTCTAATTGACCAAAAACTTTATCTGCTGCTCCACAAAATTTCATAACAGTTCCTATTGAAAATGCTGCTGTTAAAAAAATTAAAGTTGTTATATCTACTGCTTTCCAATCTTCACCATTTAAAATTTTTATAGCAAACAAAACTACTGTACTTACAATTGTAATTAATGTATTGTTTATTCCATGTATACTATTAGTTGCCCATAGCAATATAGTTGCTATAATTACTACTATGGCTAATTTTTGTTGAATGGAAAAAGGCTTTATTTTATTTCTCTTTTTATTTTTTTCTAAATGTATCCCAATCAGCTCTTTACGAAATATATAAATAAATAGTATTCCCAAAAGGCAACATGTAATTAATGTTGGAATAAACATATAATATGCCCATAATTTATTAGAAATTGGTATTTCAGAAAAACTAGCTGCCACATTATTTAAAATTATATCTGCATCTTTAGTTGATATATTTACCATAGCACTTGCAACAAATACACCATACATAATAATATTTTTGGTTTTTTTAGGTATATTTATATGTTGAAGAAAATGATAAAGAACAGATGATACAATAATTAATCTTGCCAATGGTTGTGGAATTACATACATAGTTAAATAAAAAATTCCAACTACTGCAATTAAGCATTGACATGGTGTATGAACTAATTTAATTAGTAATGGTTGAAATATCTTGTCTATTAGTCCTGAATTTGCAATCCCTTGACTGAATAAATATGTAACTATAATCATTAAAAATGTTTCAGACAAAGAAAATGAAATTATTGTTTTTACACTTGCCCCACTAAAAATATAGTACATCAATAATAAGAAAAATGAGGCTGGAATTTTTTTAACAATTCCTGCACTCCACCAAATAATTACTAATATAGTACTGGCAACTATAATTGCCTGTTGAAATGTTAAATCAAAAGGTTTCCATATAAGTATGATTATAGGAAATAGCATACTTAAAAACATTTTAATTCCCCATATTTTATTTATTTTTTCAGGTATTATATATTCTAAAATTTTTTGCATTTTATTCCTCTTATTTCATACTTTATATTTAATATTTCTATTTTTATAAGTATACATTTTTAAAGGGACTATTGCAAATATATTTTTGTAATAGCCCCCTTAAAGAGTAAAGTTTATATGTTTGAATTATTTTTGAGTTTCATTTTTTCCTTGTCCCTTAGGTAATTCTCTGATTAATTCTGATGATTTACCAGCTTTCAAGATATAGCTATCTGTGTCATGTCCTACAAATTTTTGAACCTTTTTAGCCACTTCTATCATCTTATCTAAATCTATTCCAGTTTCTATCCCCATTTCTGACAACATATGAATTACATCTTCACTTGCAATATTTCCTGCTGCTCCTGGTACAAATGGACAACCTCCTAAGCCTCCAAAAGAGGTATCAAAACAATCTATTCCAGCATCTAAACCTGCTATAATATTTGCCATAGCCACTCCTCTTGTATTATGTAAGTGAAGTATCCAACTTACTTCTGGATAGCATTTTATCATCTCTTTACACATAGCATTTACTTGTGAAGGCACTGCCATACCCGAAGCATCAGATAAAGATATTTGATTTACTCCTGCTCTTAGATAAGCTTCCACTATATTTTTTACATTTTGAACTGGAATATTTCTTTCCCAAGGAGAACCAAAAGGCATAGAAATTGAACCTGAAATAGCTATATTATTTGTTTTTGCTAAATCTACACAAGCTTGGAAACCTGCAACTGTTTCTTCAGGTGTACAGTTTAAATTAGCTAAATTATGTGCATAACTTGCTGAAACATTTAATTTAACTTTTTTACAATCACAAGCTATTGCTCTTTCAACTCCCTTTAAATTTGCAATTAATACTCTGTATTCCACTCCATCTTTTCTTTTTATTTTTTTCATAACTTCATCAGTTGTCGCCATTTGGGGAACAGCCTTAGGACTCATAAATGAACCTACTTCAATCACCTTATAACCCGCATCAGTTATATCATTAATAAGTTCTACTTTTTGATCTACTGTTAAAATAGTACATTCATTTTGTAAACCATCACGAGGTCCTACTTCACATAAGATTACTTCTTTTCCAAAATTCATATTACCTCCTGTAACTATCTTCCTGTAACAAAGGTATCACAATATTTTTTAGCAGTTTCTAAACATTTTTTTGCATGACCTTCATAACCATATTCTTCCACTCTCTTTGAATTTGGTAACTCAATAGAATATGGAACTATTGGCATTGCATTTAAGATTGAAGCTACATCAATTAGACCTTCTCCTAGATAATCTCTACCACCACGCATTATTTCTATCATCTTATCTCTTTCAAGAGGTGCTAATGGTGCATCACAAATTTGTGCATAACGAAACCATTCACTTGGAAATGTTTTCAATAATTCTATACTATCATTTGCTCTGTTAAAATGGTGAGTATCCATCATAAGTCCAGCATTATCTTTTTTAATTATTTTTAAAATATCTGCAACTTCTGCAAATGATTTTACTCCTGCTATTGGTACTGCTTCTAATTCAACTGTTAAATCATATTTTTTAGCTAGATCACAAAGTTCAGCAAATTTTTCTATTCCATATTCTTTATTATCTGTCCAAATACTACTTAATACATGTTTAGCTCCCAAAGATTTTCCTGTATCAAAAGCTCTTTTATAGCTTTCTAAATCTACTCCATCATAGATTCTTGCTAGCTCTATATCAAGTAATTTTAATCCTGTATCTTTAAACAAGTCTTTCATTTCTTGATATGCTTTTTTATCCTCTGATAAATCTACTGGAACTTCACCTGCAACTCCCATATATATTTGACGAATACTTACATAATCATATCCACAATTTGCTGCTATTTTTGCTAATTCCAATGGTGTAGTTGAAATAGCAGTTAAGTGTGCTAATGAGTATTCTTTCTTTTTCATATTTTCACCTTCTATTACTATTTTTCAAATAATTCTTGTCTTACATAGTCTTGTGGCATATCTATATCAAACCAAATTTTAAATGCAATAGCTCCTTGCCAAATCATCATATTGATTCCATTTGTAGTTTTACATCCAGCTTGTTTTGCATATTTCATCAATAAAGTTTCTCTTGGATCATAAACTATATCATATACAAATAAATCTTTATGAAGAACCTCTGGTCCAGAGATAACACATAAGCTTTCTCTGCCTTTCATTCCTAATGGAGTAGCATTTATCAGAAGACAAGCATTTTTCAATTCTTCTTTTAAAGTTTCCTCATTATCTGCTAAAATTTTTACATTTACATTTGGAATATGCTTATTTATAGTTTCTTTTATTTCATTAGCTAAATCTTTATTTAACTCTTTTATACAAAGTTCTCCTACACCTTCATAAGCAAGTTGAATAGCAATAGCTCTTCCTGCTCCACCTACTCCAACTAAGACAACTTTTTGTTTTCTAAAAGGAATTTTTAATTCATCTAATGAAGCTATAAATCCTCGACCATCTGTGTTATATCCTGTTATTTTTTTTGTTTCAGGATCAATTTTTATAGTGTTTACAGAACCTATAATTTTAGCATCCTCAGAAATATCATCTAAATATTTTAAAACTTCTTGTTTATGAGGGAATGTTATATTTGAACCTTTTGCTGAAAAAGTTTTTAAAGCTTCTATTCCATTTTTTAATTCTCCCTTAGGCACTTCAAAACAAAGATATACATAATCTAAACCTAATTTATCAAATGCTGAATTATGCATGTGAGGAGAACGACTATGTTTTAAAGGATCTCCTATAAGTCCTATTAATCCTGTTGTTCCTTATATACGATTACTCAAAATAATCCCTCCTTACTCAATTAATTTGAAGCTTTTTTAACTTCTTCTGTTAATAAATCAACTAAATCTTTTCCAATTTTTTTTGAAATACTATCATAAAGAGGTTGTCCTGCAGCTTTCATATCATCATATAATTGTTGATTAAATTCTATTATTTCAGTACCACTATCTCTAACTATTTTCAATCTTCCTTCAACTCTTTCATCTGCAACTTTTCTTGCATATTCAATAGCTTCTTTTGCAGATTCATCTATAATTTGTTGTAAGTCTTCTGGAAATTTATCAAGTATTGCTGGACTTCCAATTAAAGACAAAGCATGTATGATATGATTAGTTGTAATAACATATTTTTGTTGTTCATATAATTTTGCTGCAACAGTTGTTTCAATTGGGTTTTCTTGTGCTACTACTACACCTTGTTGTAAACCTATATATAGTTCTCCAAAGTTCATTGGTGTAGGGTTAGCTCCAACAGCTTTCCAAAATTCTATATGATTTGGATTAGACATAGTTCTGATTTTAAGTCCTTTTAAATCACTCATTTTTTCTATTTTTTTATTAGAAGTCATTTCTCTGAAACCTTGGTCAGCATAACCATATAATCTAATATTTTGTTTAGCATGGTATTCTTTTAATTTATCTAGTAAAGGACCATCTAAAACTTTTCTTGCAACTTCTATATTAGGAAATGCCATTGGTAAATCAAATACTCCTAATTCAGGAACAAAATTTACTTGTGGAGCAGTATTTTGAACAACAAATGTTATATTACCATGTTGTAATGCTTCTGTAATCTCAACATCTCCACCTAACTTAGCATTTGAATATCTTCTAGCTACAATTCTTCCATTTGATTTTTCTTCCATTAAACTTGCAAATTTATCAAGTAAAATATATGTAACTGTATCTTCTGGTGAATCACAAGCTAAGTAAACAGTGTATATTTTTTCACCAGATTCAGTTTCTCCATCTTTGGAACAAGATACAAACAACATTAATATTGCCATCATTCCTATTAATAAAACTTTTATATTTTTTTTCATATAAAAATCCTCCCTACTTTATAAGTACTAAACTGATTGATGGTACAAAAGTTATAATTGCCAAAGCAACAATAAATGAAACTATAAATGGCACTGCCTTATGAACAATTTTTTCTATTGGAACTCCACTTATTGAGCTTGCAACAAATAGATTTACTCCCAATGGAGGTGTTACAAATCCTATTGCTAAGTTTACAACCATTATTACCCCAAAATGTATTGGATCTATTCCATAGGCTTGTGCTGTTGGTAAGAAAATTGAAGTTAAAATTAATATTGCTGGTGTTGTATCCATAATCATTCCAACGAATAATAGTATTATATTTACTATGATTAAGAAACCAATTCTACTGCTTACTGTACCAGAAATTGCTTTTGCAATAATATCTGGTGCATCATAGTATGTTAATATTCTTGCAAATCCTATTGCAGCTGCAATAATAAATAGTATTGAGCTATATGTTTTAGCACTGTCTACAAATGTTTCTTTTATATCTTTAAATGTTATTGTTCTATAAATAAAGCCTGCTACTATCAAAGAATAAAATACTGATATAACTGCTGCTTCTGTTGGAGAAGCTATTCCACTGTAAATACTTCCTAAGATGATAACTGGTGATAATAAAGCCCAAAAACTATCTAAGAATAATTTAAAGAATCCATTTTTTCTCATTTCTTTTGTATAGCTTGATAATTTTTCTTTATCTTCACCGTTCTTTTTACAATAGTACCAAGAATAAACCATTAAACAAGCACCTATTAATAGCCCTGGAAAAACTCCAGCTATAAATAAATTTCCAACTGATGCTCCTGAACTTTGTCCATAAAATATAAATGGTATGCTAGGTGGAATTATTACTCCTAATCCTCCTGCAACTGCAACCAATGAAGTACAGAAAGTTTTATCGTATCCTCTTCCAACTAAAATTGGAATAGTCATTGCTCCAACTGCTGCTGTTGTTGCAGGTCCAGAACCTGATATTGCTCCATAAAATAGACAAGTTACAATAGTTGCAATAGGTAATCCTGCTGTTAAATTTCCTATAAAATATGCAAAGAAGTTAAATAATTTTTCACTAATTTTCCCTTTTGCCATAATATTTCCTGATAGAATAAACATAGGTACTGCCAAAATTGGAAAACTATCCACTCCATTTATCATTGAACGAATTACATACGGTACATTTGCTGGGAACATTGAGTCAACCATACTTGGTAAAATTCCTGAAATAGCTAATACCATTCCAATAGGAATTCCTACTACTATCAAAACAATAAATATTAAAAATAACACTCCTATCGTCATATTTACCCTCCTCTACTTTTGGTATAAAACTCCATCTTTTTGTTCCAATTTTATTTTTCCTCTAACTAAATTTAAAAGATTTTGAATAGAACGAATCATAGATAGTAAAGAGGATACTGTAACTGAAATTTGAACTGTCCACATTGGTAATTGCATTGCTGGACTTGTTTGCCCACTTAAATAAGTAGCTCTTACCACTTTAAAAGAGTAAATAAATAAAACTAAGAACAAAAGGAATATTATTATTTTATCTATATACATCAATATTCTTTGTAAAGGAACAGGAAAAAGATTTCTGAATTGATCAACTTTTATTGAAAGCCCATGTTTTATACAAAAAGGTACTCCTAAAAAAGCAGACCATACAAACATATAACGAACTAATTCTTCTGACCAAGTTAATGAGTTTTGAAAAACATAACGAGATACGATTTGTACCCCCATAATAGCAGTCATCAGCACTAAAAGAATCAGTAATATTGTTTCTTCTAAATAATCATCTATGGCTTTAAACATTTACATAAACCTCCTTATTTTAAATTAAGAGGCTGGTGCAAATTTACATCAGCCCCTTATTATGTGGGTTTTATTTTGTTGATATGTGTTTAGATCTTACTGCTTCTCCTGACATCAATACTCCATCTTGTACATTTTCTTTTGGAGTATAGATATCATTTATATTCCAAATTCCCTCAGTAGGAACAGGAATATTTTCCATAGGAACATCTAATAAGTATGGCTCATTAGAATCTATTGCTTCTCTAAATGCTTCTTTAAATTCATCAGCACTTTGAATTTTTTTAGCTTTTATTCCATAAGCTTTTGCAACTTCTGCCCATTCTGGATTGTATGGTTTACTATCTATTCTGAATACTGTTCCAAAATTATGTTTGTAGTGTGCTCCTTCCAAACCTGCTATTGTACCAAAAGCATAGTTATTCATTACTACCCAAACAACTGGAATGTTGTATTCTTTTGCTGTTGCTAAAACTGATGGATTAGTTCCAAATCCTCCATCACCTATTAAAGTGATCACTTTTTTATCTGGTTTTGCAAGTTTTACTCCTAGTAAAGCTGCTGAACCAAATCCCATAGTTGCAAGTCCCCCTGGATGCATTATTGTTCCTGGTTGAGTTATATCAAATTGTTGACCAACTCCATTTTTATTCCAACCTACATCAGTACAAATAATTGCATCTTCTGGTAAAACTTCTCTAACATCTTTTAATATTCTTTGAGGTGTCATTGGGAAACGACTATCTTCTGCAATAGCTTTATTTTCTTCTTTGAATTCTTTTTTGTATTCTGCAATTGCTTTTATAATTTCAGGTCTTTTTACTCCATTAGGATATAATTCTTTTGCAGCCTTTAATAAAACTTTTAAAGCTGATTTTAAATCTGCTACTGCTCCTATGATAACAGGATAATTTCTTCCTATTTCACTAGGTTCTATATCTATTTGCATAAATTTTGTTTTATTTGCATCAAATGTTATTCCATTGTACCAAGAACTTGAATCTGCTTCTGCAAAACGAGTTCCTAATCCTAAAATTACATCTGCTTGTGAAGTTTTTCCATTTATAAAATATGTTCCCCAGAAACCTGTCATTCCCATCATAAGAGGGTGTCTATCTGAAAGTGCTCCTTGTCCCATTAAAGTTCTTGAAACAGGAATTTCTAAAAATTCTACAAAATCTTTTAATTCTTCACTAGCCTTTGCTAAAATAATTCCTCCACCTACATGGATTACAGGATTTTTAGCTTCAACTAATTCTTTTACTATTTTTTTAGCAGTTTCTTCATCTAATGATGGTTTTACTGTTTCATGTGAATCTAAATGAGTTCTTTCAAAGAATCTTGTATCTACTTCTCTTGAAAACATATCCATAGGGACAGAAATTAGAACTGGTCCTGGTCTTCCTGATTCAGCTAATCTAAATGCCTTATCTAAAATTTCTGGAAACATTTCTGCTCTATCAATTCTCCAAGCTCTTTTTACAAATGGTTTATAAATTTCATATTGTGATGCATCAGCATGCATATTCACTTCTTGATGAGGATGTTTTCCATAATAATAACTTGGTACATCTCCTGCTATCACTACCATAGGAATAGAATCCAATGCTGCATTTGCAACTCCTGTTGTGGCATTTGTTAACCCTGGTCCTAAATGGCATAGAACTACACTGGCTCTTCCTGTTGCTCTTGCATAACCATCAGCAGCAGTAGAAGCTATTTGTTCATGACGAACTGAAATATATTTTAATTTTTTACTTTTTTCAAGGGCATCTAACATTGCTATAACAGTATGTCCACAAAGCCCAAATACATATTTTGTATCTCTTCTTTCTAGGTAGTCAACTAATTGTTCTGATAATAATTTTTTCATTAATATCCTCCTCAATTTTTATTTTTCCATTTCAGGATCAAAGAATTCTCCAAATAGTTCTTCATCTGATGGCATATCTCTTGGAATTGGTTTTGAAACCCAAGTAGTATTCATATAGTGTTTCAAACAAATATTTTCAGATACTATATTTCCTCCCCATGTTCCACAACCCATAGAAGATGTCATTGGCATTCCATTAGTTGCTGAACCTGAATTTGCTTTTGATTGAGGTTGTCTTACCATAATTCTGCTAACTGGTGCAGCTAATGCTAAACGATTAATATGGTCTTCATCAAAAGAGTAAATTCCAACTGAGTGTCCTTTTCCTCCAACTTCATATATTGCTCTCATAACATCTAGTGCATTTTCAAATTCGCCAGAATATTTGTGAGTTGCTAATAATGTAGTTAATTTTTCTCCAGAGAATGGATATTCTTTTCCAATTCCATCTCCTTCTACAACTATAAATTTTCTGTCAGCTGGTATAGTAAATCCTGCTGCTTCTGCTAATTTTTGAGGTGCTATTGCAACTGTATCTGAAAGTCTGTGTCCTTCTTCATCCCACATAACTTTCTTTAACATTTCTCTTTCTTCTGCATTAGCTAAGTATCCTCCATGTTTTTCTAGACCTTTTAGCACATCATCATAAATTTTGTCATATATAATGATATTTCCATCAGCTGAACATCCACTTCCATAGTCAGAAGTTTTACTTAACATAGTATTGTAAGTTGCTTCATCTATATTTGTTGTTTCATCATATATCATAGTTGCATTTCCTGCTCCTGAACCATAAGCTGGTGTTCCTGAACTATATGCTGCTTTTACCATTGGTCTTCCACCAGTAGCTATTACTAAATCAACTCTTTTCATTAGTTCTTCTGTCATAGCTACACTTGGATTTGTTATACATTGTAATATATCTGCTGGTGCTCCTTCTCTTTCTAAGGCTTCTCTCATAAGTCTTACTGTTTCAAATGTTGTTTTCTTTGATCTTGGGTGTGGTGAAAATATTAATACATCTCTTGCCTTTATTCCATATACTGCTTGTCCTGCTGGTGTTAAATCTGGGTTAGTTGTTGGGATTAATGCTCCTATTATTCCTACTGGTTTTGCATATTTTACAATTCCTTTTTCAGGTAATTCTTCAATTATTCCTACACTTTTAGCTCTTAGTGCATCACGAAGAACTCCTCTTATTTTGAAACGTTTGTTTTGACGAGATTCAGGATCTCCTAATCCACTTTCTTTTATTCCCATATCAACTAATTCTAGGAATGTTTTCTTATTAGCTACTGACCAAGCCACTGCTCTGATTAATCTGTCTACTTTTTCTTGATCATAAGTTTCTATAATTTTTGCTGCCTTTGCTGCTCTTTCCATTAATTCATCCAATTCTTTTACTTGCACTTCTGTTAATTCTTTTGCCATTTTAGAACCTCCTATATTTATATTTTTTATAAGTTATATTATGTAAATCTATACTATAAATATACTTTACTTGTAATTTTAAGTCCAATACTTAAATTTTATTATATTGATAGAAATTTTCTATTAAAATAAATATTATTTTTCTTATTTTCCTTTTTATTATCAATAAATATTTTTTAATAAATAATTTTTTTATATATAATAATTTTAAATAATGATTTTTTTTTCTAAAAATATGTTAAGATTATAGAAAGATTTTATTATGATTTTTGAAGATGAAAGGGGAAAAGTAAATGACACTAAAATCCTTAGAATACTTTAAAAAATTAGCAGAATTACAACATTTTACTAAGGCTGCAAATGAATTACATATATCTCAACCTAGTTTAAGTTATGCCATTTCAGAATTAGAAAAAGATTTAGGAGTTCCATTATTTGATAGAAAAGATAAAAAAATTACTCTTAATTATTATGGTGAGGCCTTTCTTTCCTATGTCAATCAATCTTTATCTATCTTAGATGAGGGTCTAAACTTTGTTAAACATATTATTTCTAATCCTAAATCTAAAAATATATCTATGGGTTATATACAAAGTTTAAGTTCTTCTATAATTCCACCATTTATTGAAGAATTCTATAAAAACCCATTAAATAAAAATATTCAGTTCTCTTTTACTCAAAAAGATAACAATGAATTAATTAAAATTTTTTTAGATAGGAAATTGGATATTATTTTTTGTGTAGATACTGTAAAAGGTGCTATTTCACAAGCTATTGGAGAACAAGAACTTTGTTTTGTGGTGTCAAAAGAACATCCTTTATGTAAAAAAGAAAATATAAAACTTAAAGATTTGGAAAACGAAAATTTTCTTTTGATAAATCCTGGTACTAATCTTCGTAAAACTATTGATAAAAATTTTAAGAGATTAAAATTCAACCCAAAAGTAACTTTGGAGCTAGGACAATGTAGCAATATTTTAATCTATGTTGAAAAAAATTTAGGTATATCTATTGTTCCAAAAGTTGATATAATAGGACACCCTTTATGTGAGAAGCTTCAAATAATTAATGTTAAAAATTTAGATTTAAAAAGAACTATCTATGTAAATTGGTTTCCTAGAAAAAATGAAAATTTAACATTGAAATATATTGAAAATTTTATAGAAGATTTCTTTTTGAAATAATAGAAAAAGTATAATAATTTAGTAAGAGGTGATTGTAAAAAGATGTTTAACTTTTTTAAAAAAGATTCAAATTCATTACTATATGATACTTATAAACCTTTTCTTTTTGATGAAAAACATGTTTGGTTAAATTCAGAAGGGTGGTATAAATTAATTCACTATCTTTTTGATGATAAAATAAAAGATGAATTTAACTTAATTCCTATAAAAAATGGTTGTTGGGCTGATACTTACAATGATGGTAGACGTAGAGTTATTTCATTATTTCATATAAATACTTCATTTGCAACATTTAAATGGGGGTGGAATTTTGAATATATTCCACATTATACATCTAAGATAACTTGGTGTAGAACGGATAAATCTATTTATACTCATACTTTTGAACTTTCTCCTAAATTTATAAACCGTAAAGGAGATAACTATACTGTATTTGGAAAATTTGAGTCTAAATACAAAAACAATAGTGAAGGCTTTCAAAAATTTGTATCTGATCATCTAAAAGTGTGGGATACACTTCATGAAGCAATAGTGGAATATTATAATGCAACTTCAACATATGAAAAAATGTTAAACCGTCTTGAAGAAAAGGAAAAAGATGGATATTATAGTTTTATTTTACCAACAAATTCAATTATTTATGCATTTATAAAAAAATATATTCATAGTATTGAAGCAGAAGAGGATTTCCAAAAAATATTATTTGTAGATGAAAAAGTAAAAGAGGCATATTATAAAGCCTTTACTAAAATTAAATGATCCCCTATTTTAACAAATATTAAATACTTAAAAAAGAGGTAGTCTAATTTTTTAAACTACCTTACTTTTATGTACTCAAATATTAACCATAATCTTTTTTTGATATTCTTCCAATTCTTCTTCTGTCATTTTACTTACTATCTTTAACTTAAAAAATTCATTGATAAAATACTTATATAGAAATCTATCTTTCATTTCTAATATTTTTATTAATCTATTTCTATCTTCTATTTCACAATACTTTTCTATTAATTTTTTTAATAGTATCTGTTCTTCTTTCCAATATTTCATCTTTTATTTTACCTTTTAATATTACATATTTTGTGCTGCTGTCATTAAGAAAGGTATTATTTGTTTTTTTCTTGAAACAACATTTTCAAGTAAAACTTGGTTATCAACAACATCTTTCTTAAAAGCATTCTGAACTAAGTCTATTTCTTTTCCATAGACAAATAACAATGAATTAGAATTTATAATATCTGTCACAACAAAGATAAATAATGAATATCCATATTTTCCTATTTCATGTTCTACTTCTTTTTTAATTTCTTCTTTTCTATCCGCCAATTCTTGAATTTGTACTGTATTTATTTGTGCAACTGCTATCTCCATATCTCCAACTGGGAAAACTTTTTTATCTTGATTTATAATTTCTTTCATACTTTCCTTAGACATAGAAGTTCCTGCAACTAACATTTCCATTCCATATTTTTCTATATCTTTAATTTTAGCAAGTTTTGCTAATTCTTTTGCTACTTCAACATCTTTTGATGTACAAGTAGGAGATTTAAAAAGTAAAGTATCTGAAAGTATAGCACTTAACATAA
>ERZ772921.720-NODE-720-length-20108-cov-6.998404_pt1 | contig 20108 bp, 17 predicted proteins | sample MGYA00512117_ERZ772921 | MGnify/ENA primary metagenome ERZ772921 (study PRJEB29015, sample SAMEA2737944) | human oral metagenome | biome: human oral; feature: human-associated habitat; material: dental | place: China | collected 2150 ...
AGAGCTTGGTAAATATATTTGGCTAGCAAAAGCAGATACTTCCCAAGAAGCTCCCACTTCTAAAAGCGGGAGTAGTTCACTAACGAAGTTTTGAATTTTTATAAATTATAATTTTTTGATTTTAGATTTAGAAGAAGGATTTTGCTATAAAAAGGGTTAAAGATTAAAAAAATAAAAAATAGTAGTTTTTATAAAACAATGAAACAAAATAAAAAAGAAAGGAGAATATGGCATTTGTTATAATGTCATACAAGAAAATTATGAATAATTTTGAAGTAATTAAAACACCAATAAAAGATTTGGTAGTAATTCAGCCAAAAGTTTTTGGAGATGAAAGAGGATTTTTCTTGGAAACATATAATAAAAAGTCGTTTGAGGAATTGGGACTTACGATGGAATTTGTTCAGGATAATCACTCAAAATCGAAAAAAGGCGTGTTGAGAGGGTTGCATTTTCAAACTAAAAATACTCAAGGGAAACTTGTTAGGGTTGCAAAAGGTAGTGTTTACGATGTTGCTGTTGATTTGAGAAAGGATAGCGAAACTTTTGGTAAGTGGTATGGAGTTTTGTTGACAGAAGCTAATAAGACTATGTTTTATGTGCCAGAAGGGTTTGCGCATGGATTTTTGACGTTGGAAGATGGTACGGAATTCATGTACAAGTGTACGGATTTGTATTCGCCAGAATATGATAGTGGAATCATGTGGAATGACAAAACTATTGGAATTGACTGGAAATTTGAGGAATTTGGGATTGATTCCAGTGAGCTTACAATTTCTGATAAGGATACTAAGCATCGGAATTTTGATAGAAATAAAAAATATTTTGAAAAATATTAAAAAATGAGCTCAAATTATTATAAAAAATTGTGAAAAAATTTTTATAAAAAACAGAAAAATTTTGATTTTTAGATAAAAAAGTGCTATAATGTGAAAAATTTTGATTGGAGATGATAAAATGAAAAATATCATAAAAAAATCGTTATTAGTTTTGGGAGTATTAAGTTTTTCAGCAGTTTCTTTTTCAGCGAGAAAAGTTTATGTGAAAAGGGAACCTAGTAGAATCATTTCAACTATAAAGAGTAGATTGGCAATAAGAAGAGCAAGAAGAGCTAGAAAATCAAAAAAAGTGTATGTAAAAAGAGAGCCTAGAAGAAGAAGATAATTAAAATAATAAAAAGACTATCTCAGAATTTTTTCGAGATAGTTTTTTATTGATACAGTTAGTTTAAATTTTAAAAATGTTTGAAGAATATTCATAATTTTTTTGAAGTTGTATATAAATCCATTAAAATAGCAATGTTTTATTATGATTACGAAAAAGTTACATTCTAAATTTTTGATTTATTTTGCAGAAATAAAGACACTTAAAATTTTTTTTATTTTATAGTGGTTTTTTTGATGGAATTCCCGTCTTTCTTGGATATTTTTCGTCAGTTTTTTTTGTTTTTTTGATTTCTAAAATGATTCTTTCGTCACAACTGTCAGGAAGATTGAACTTGTGAATATTTTCGATTTTTGAGTTTAACTTTGAAAGTGCATTTTTACTTTCGTCAAGTTCATTTAAATTTAGTTTTTGTGGCAAAAATCTTCCGTTTACTTTGATAAAAGGTATCATATATTCTAAAATAATTCTTAAATTTGCAACTCCTCTGCAAAGTGCGCAGTCAAAAGTTTCCCTTTTTCCTTTTATCAATTCTTCAGCTCGTTTAAAACTTGTCTGAACATTTTTTAAATTTAACTTTTCAATGACTTCATTGATGAAATTGATTTTTTTTCTCACGGAATCAACTAGCAAAAACTCTTTTTCAGGATAAAAAATCGCAAGGACAAGTCCTGGAAATCCTGCACCTGTACCGACATCAATAAAGGATTTTTCCTCATCTTTTATAACTTTTGTAAGCAAAAGCGAGTCAATAAAATGTTTTTCCAGCATTCCATTTTTCTCACGAATCGCAGTTAAATTCATCACTTTATTTTTTTCATAAAGTAGTTCCAAAAAATCCAACATTTTTTCTAACTTTTCTTTTTCAAGTGAAATCTCTGCTTTTAAAAGTAAATTTTCAAAATAGTCTTTTATATTTTCCATAAATTTATTTTTCTCTTTTCTTTTTTTTAATTATTCATTATTATATTTATTTGTTTATTTTCTTTTTTTATTCAAATTTTTATTTCAAAATTCCGTCTAAATACATTATAAGTACTGAAATATCAGCTGGAGTTACACCTGCAACTCTTGCCGCTTGTCCTACATTGTACGGTCTTTTTTCCTTCAATCTCTGTTTAGCTTCCCGTGTTATCCCTTTCATCGCATCATAGTCAAAATCTTTTGGAATTAATTTTGTATCAAGTTTTTTTTCACGCTCCATGACACTTAGCGCTCTTGCGATATATCCTTCATATTTCACTTGCACTTCGATTTGATATTCAGTTTCGGCATCAAAATCCAATTTTGGAGGGTTTTCAATATCTTGCGCAATGTATTTTATATCTTCATAAGTAACTTTTGGTCGACGCAAAATTTCTTTTAAAGTTGTTCCGCTTTTTAGCGATTCTCCATATTTTTCAAGAATTTCCACCAATTTTTTGTTACTAGTTCCAAGTTTTGTTTCTTCTAATTTTGTAATAGTATTTTTGACATTCTCTATTTTTTTCAAAACTTTGTCGTAATATTTTTTCGGAAGCAGTCCAACTTTGTAACCTTTTTCAGAAAGTCTAATATCTGCGTTATCTTCTCTTAAAATAAGTCTATATTCCGATCTTGCGGTAAACATTCTGTAAGGCTCAAATAATTCTTTATTGATTAAGTCATCAATCATTGTACCAATATAAGAACTTTCTCTGTCTAAAATTAGAGGTTCTTTACCTTTTACTTTAAGAGCTGCATTTATTCCCGCAATAATTCCCTGAGCTGCAGCTTCTTCGTAACCGCTTGTACCGTTTAATTGACCTGCCAAAAACAGACCTTTTATTCTTTTTGTTTCAAGTGAGTAGTCAAGTTCGCTTGGATTTACAATGTCGTATTCAACAGCGTAACCATACCGCATAATATGAGCATTTTCAAGACCTTCAATTGAGTTTACAATTTTTTGCTGCAATTCAGCTGGATAGCTTGTGGAAAGTCCACTTATGTAAACTTCTGTTGTGTGAAATCCTTCTGGCTCTAAGAATAAATGATGGCTGTCCTTGTCGCTAAATTTTACGACTTTGTCTTCAATTGATGGACAATAACGAGGTCCTGTGCTGCTGATACTTCCGTTATACATTGGCGCTCTGTGAAGATTTTCTGTTATAATTTTATGTGTTGTCAAATTTGTTCGAGTCAAAAAGCATGATAACTGTGGTCGGCTCTGAGCTTCTTCATTGGAAGTCCTCATTGAAAATTTTAGTGGAACTTCAGTTTCTCCAGGCTGTTTTTCTAGTTTTTCTAAGTCAAGGGTTCGAATATCAAGTCTAGGTGGTGTTCCTGTCTTAAATCTTCCCATTTTAAATCCTAAATTTTTTAGCGACGAAGTCAGGTCATCAGCTGAGAGTTCTCCCATTCTTCCACCTTTAACTCTTTTTTCTCCGATGTATAAAAGTCCACGAAGAAAAGTTCCTGTTGCAAGTACAACAGCTTTTGCGCAAAATTCCATTCCAGTTTTTGTCTTAATTCCTCTGATTTCGCCATTTTCTGTCACAAGTTCTGTCACAATATCCTGAATTGTATCAAGATTTTCTTGTTTTTCGACAGTTTTTTTCATTTCTAATGCATAAATTTTTCTGTCAGCTTGGGAACGAAGAGATCTCACGGCTGGACCTTTTTTTGTGTTTAAAATTCTCATTTGAATAAAGCTCTTGTCCATATTTCGTCCCATTTCTCCACCAAGTGCGTCAACTTCTTTTGCCAAATGGCTTTTTGCAGGTCCGCCAATAGAAGGATTGCACGACATAACGCCGATATTATCTAAAGTTATTGTAAAAATTGCAGTATTTAGACCCATTCTGGCAGAAGCTAAAGCGGCTTCCACACCAGCGTGTCCAGCACCAACTACAATTACATCATAATTTTTCATCTTTTAAGATTCCTTTCAGATTATATTATATATAAATTTTTTTTATTTAAAAAGTTTCTGTCAAATCACAATTTAAGAAAATTTTTTAAAATGAAGTCTTTTAAGATATTATAACACAAAAAAAAATCTCAATCAATTTTAAGATAGAAAGCATTTTTATGTTTTTGGCTAAGTTTAAATGAGAGAAAATTTATATTTTAAAATGAAGTTTTAAAAGTCCCGAGATTAAAAGATGAATTGTATAAAATAGATAATTCAAAATTTTATTCTGTTTTTCCCCTTTTTCCATTATAAAAAAGCGTAAAGCCAAAGCCGAGAAGTGAAAAAAATTCTTTGAAAATTGAAATATAACCAAATATTATAACCATAAAAGATTTATCATAAAAAATATAAAAGAAATATCCAATCAAAATTTCATGCTTTTCATAATCAAGTCCAAGAACCATCGCAACGACACACAACGCAACTACAATTATAAACAAGATAAAATACCAAATATATTTATTTTTTCTTTTTTTCTTTTTTTCTTTAAAACATCTATAATCCAAATCGTCACAAGCGACAAAGCAAGTGTAAACATGACATTGTTGGAATTTAGCTCAAAAAGTACAACTGACTGAAATAAATCGTACAGAATTTCTGAGATAATTCCAAAAATCAACAAATGCGAAAGATATTTCCATCTGTTTCGTGTCTTAAAAAAACTTTCAACAAGAAAAAATGAAAAAAGTGGAAACGCAATTCGTTCAAGAATTTCAAAAAGGTCACTAATTTGCTGCGAAATTCCCTTTTCTGTCAAAATTGGATAGAGAAGAGCTGATCTATGAGCATTGATATAAATGCAATAGATTTTAGTTGTGCTCCTGACAAAATTTTTATATTTTCAAAAAAATTATTTTTACAAGTTTTATTCATAAAGATTTTTCCTTTCAATCAAAATTTTTATTGATTTTTGACAAGGAGTTAAGAACACTTGTTACTGTAAATATCATGATTATTTGATAATTTTATCTTTCTATTTATTTTTTTGGATTAAAAATATTATATATCAATCAAATTTTTTTTCAATTCAAATTTTAGAGATTAAATTTGAACTAAAAAAATAAAATAGTTGTCTAAATTTGATTATTTTGATATAATAAAAATAAAAATTGTTAATTTTAAAAAAAATTTGACAATCAAAATAAAATATGATATATTTAGTCATACGAATTTAAAATAAAAGACTGGATATAGAATATAAACTAAATCCAATGGAGGTTAGAAAATGGCAAAAGTAGGTATTTTTTATGGATCAACAACTGGAGTTACTGAAGATATAGCAAATAGAATTGCTGAAAAAATTGATGGAGCAGAAGTTTTTAACATTGATGGAAATGTTGATGAGCTTGAAAACTATGATGTATTACTTTTAGGAACATCAACTTGGGGATTCGGAGATTTGCAAGATGACTGGCAAGCAGTATTAGACGACTTAGCTAACTTAAATTTAGCTGGAAAAAAAGTGGCATATTTCGGAAGTGGAGATCAGGGGACTTTCTCTGATACATTTATGGACGGAATGGCTATTATAAATGAAGAAATTTCAAAAACAGGAGCAACTGTAATTGGAAATACTTCAACAGAAGGATATGAGTTCAATGAATCAAGAGCAGTGGAAGGCGACAAATTTTTAGGACTTGCATTGGATGAAGTAAATCAGTCTGATTTGACAGATGAAAGAATTGATGCTTGGGTTGAACAAATTAAAAAGGAATTTTAGTAAAATTTTGTGAAAAAAGTTCACAAGTATAATTATGATTTTAGCTATATTCATATATAACTAAGATAAAATCAATTTTCACGAATTGATTTTCTCTCCAAAAAGTAGAAAAGGTGTCTCCACAACACCTTTTTTATTTTAAAAATATAATAATATTTTTTTTAAGAAAAAATATAAAATTGAAACATATAGAAATTTGTGGTATAATTAAAAATAATTTTAGATTAAGGAGAAAGTGAAAATGAAAAATGCAACTGTGATAATATTTTACGTGATTTTAATGGTAATTATATTTTTACCTACATATCTTGCAAATAAAAAAAGAAAACAGCAACAAAAAGAGATGATTGACAATTTTAAAGTTGGGGATAAAGTAGTTACAACTGGAGGAATTTTAGGGACAATTACAAATGTTTTGAGTGAAACTTTGGAGATTAAAGTTGATAAAAATGCAAAAATTACAGTTTTGAAAACATCTATTTCAAGCGTAGAAAAAAAATAATTTTTTAGAAAGGATAGGTTTTGAAAAATGAAAAAAATATTGATATTTTTATTATTTTTAGTAGGTTCTGTCATATTTGCAGAAAATTTGGAAAGTATAAATTATAGAAATGGGACATTTAAAGGAATCTTTAAAGAGAATAAAAAAATGATTCCAGGGACAACTGTGACTAAAGTTGGAAATGACAATGTTTTAATTTTAAGTTTTTTAAATACAAAAGCGGCAAAAATTCCGCAAAGTACTTCTGTAAATGATCAGTATATAAGTAAAATTCAAGTTTATGAAAATGATTCTTCAACTTCGTTGATGTTTTATTTGAAACCATCGGCAAAATATCAAATAGTTACAAGAAACAAAGAAATTGAAGTGACATTTAATAGTGGAGATGCTAACTCTATGACACAGACAACGGTAACAACTAGACCAAATACAAGTACAACAAGTACAAGTATAAGCTCAAGACCGCAAGCAAGTGGTTATTCAAGACCAAATAATAACACAAATACTTACACACCGCCACAACAAAAACCAACAGGTCCAAGATATTCCACTTCAGGAAATAAAAAATATACTATTGTTGTAGATCCAGGACATGGTGGACATGATTCAGGTGCAAGAGGAAATGGATATAATGAAAAAGATATAGCATTACAAGTAGCAACAAGATTGGCTAACAATTTAAGACGGGATTATAATGTTATAATGACAAGAGATTCAGATTTCTTTGTACCATTAGATACAAGAGCTAAAATTGGAAATGATGCAAATGCAGATTTCTTTATAAGTATTCACTTAAATTCAGGTTCAAGCTCATCGGCAAATGGAACAGAAGTATTTTACTTTAGTAAAAAAGATGAAGAAAGTTATGCTGCAAGAGTTGCACAGATTGAAAATAGAGTGGATTCAAGCTATGGAGATACGCCATTCTCAGATTTAGTCGTAAAAGATATATTTTATAGAACGAATCAGAAAAAAAGTCAAGCTATTGCAACAACTGTGTTAGATAATCTTATAAACACTATTGGACTTAGAAGAAGAGGAGTTTTTGGAGCAAATTTTGCAGTACTTCGGGGAAGTAATTCGCCTTCAATTTTGGTGGAATTAGGATTTATGAATAACTACGGTGACTTATCACAGTATTTAACACCTGAAGGTCAAGAAAGAGCAGCACAAGCTATCGCTGATGGAATTAGACAATATTTTAGATAATTAGGCTTACGAATATTTGGAGAAAATTATGGCAGAAGAAATTAAGAAAAAAAAAGGTTTTTTTAGAAGAAATGGCTGGGTAATGTTGCTTGTTTTAGCGACTGCTGGAGTTGTAGCTACGAGTTTCTATGACAAAGATCACGAAGATATGATAGAAGTGACTGTGGATAAAGGTTCAGAAGAAGAGAGAATTCAAAATAATGCAGAAAATTATCAGACAATTACTATCTTTGTATATGATAAAAATACTAAAACTATAAATGAAAAAGAAGTGACAATTCCTAAACAGCTAAATTTAGTTGAAGGAGATTTTATTAATGAAATTATAAAAAATTCAGATTTTATTAATGAAAATATGAAATTTAGAAGTGCTTACAATTTAAGAATAAATAATGTCAACACAACAGTTGTAAAATTAAACGGAGAGTTTTTAAATTTGAAAAAAAATCCTGAATTATTTAATGGTTTTTCCCAAGCAGTGTCGAATACAATCTTGAAAAATTTTTCAAATATTCAAAGCGTTGTAATTCAGATAGATGGGGAAACAAATATCGGGTAGAAAATAATTGTCCTAAAATAATTAATGATTTTTTTGTTTCATTAATTTTTTGGGACAATTTTTTTAAAAAAGTAAAAGGTGATGGAGATGAGAGAGAAAAAATCTAAAAAAAACAAAAAAGAAGTAGAGAAATTTAAAGAAAATAAAAACGAAAGTAAAAAAGAAAAGAAAAATAAAAGTGAGAAAAAAGAAAGAAAAGACAATAAATTTTTTGGAAAAAAAGTTTTGAAAAAAAATGAGAGTGAAAATGAAAAAATAAAAAAATTTGAGGAAAGGGAAGAAAAAGAACTGAAATATTTAAAAAAAGTATTGGCGGAATATGAGTTTAATTTTCAAGAAATTTTGCAGCTCTTGGAGTGGAGTCCCAAAAAAAGAAAAATTTACAAGATGCTATTAAATCATTGGGAAGAAAAGGGAGAAATCTTTTTAAAGAGAAATGGAAAGTACACTTTGCCTGAAAAAGAAGGATTTTTGCGAGGAGAAATTTCTATTGGAAATGGGAATTTTGGATTTTTGGATATTTTAGGAGAACACAGCGTGTTTATTCCTGGCGCATATTTGAACACGGCAATGGATGGCGACACAGTTTTGGTACGAATTTTGAAAGAAAGCAGCAGTTCTAAAAAAAGAGAGGGCGAAGTTGTAAATGTAATTAAGAGAAACAGAGAGATTATAGTTGGGATTTTTGAGCATAATTTGAGCTTTGGCTTTGTTCGTCCAAAAAATTCTCCAAGCGACATTTACATTCCGAAAAAATTTATAAAAGGTGCAAAAACTGGGGATTTGGTTGCTGTAAAAATTGATTTTTGGGGAGACGATACACGAAAACCAGAAGGAGAAATTGTGAGTGTCTTGGGAAATCCGCAAGATACAGAAGTTTTGATTTCGTCGTTGCTTTTAAATGAAGGAATTGAAGAAAAGTTTTCTAATGAAGTTTTAAAAGAACTAGATAAAATTGATGAAGATTTTACAAATGAACTTTCAAATAGAAAAGATTTGCGAAATCTTGACATCATTACAATTGATGGAGCGGATGCAAAAGATTTGGATGATGCCGTGTATGTTGAAAAAAAAGAAGATAGATACAAACTTATTGTAAGTATTGCCGATGTTTCTCATTATGTTGGCGAAAATACTGCACTTGACAGTGAAGCGTTAAAACGGGGAAATTCGATTTATCTTGTGGACAGAGTAATTCCAATGCTTCCAAGAAAATTGTCAAACAACCTTTGTTCGCTTAATCCGAATGAAGATAAACTGACTTTCTCGGTTGAGATGGAAATTGATTTTAAAGGAAAAGTTGTAAAAAATAATTTTTATAAATCAGTTATAAGGTCCAAATATCGAATGACTTACGACGATGTGAATAAAATTTTTGATTATCAAAGAGATAAAAAGAGTGAAAAAAACGGAAAAAACGAAAAGAATGAGAATTTGTCTGAAGAAAAAAAAGAAATATTTTTTGAAAATAAAAAGGTTTTTGAAAGATATGAAAAAATTTCGGAAATGCTAAAAAATATGTTGGAACTTTCTAAAATAATTCGTGCGAATAAAAAGAGAAGAGGAAGCATTGATTTTGAACTGCCAGAAATAAAAGTTGTGCTGGATGAAAATAAACTTGTGAAAGACATTAAGCTTCGTTCTCGTGGGGAAGCTGAAAAGTTAATTGAAGATTTTATGGTAATTGCAAATGAAACTGTGGCAGAAAAATTATTTTGGGAAGAAACTCCAGCGATTTACAGGGTTCACGAAGATCCAGACAAGGCTAAAATTCAAGCGTTAAATGAAACGCTTATAAAATTTGGGTATTCACTAAAAAATATGGATGAAATTCATCCTGGAAAATTTCAAAATATTATAAATAAAACAACGGGACTGCCAGAAGGATATTTGATTCACAAGTTAATTTTACGGGCTATGCAGCGGGCAAGATATGCGAATAAAAATCTTGGTCATTTTGGTTTGGCTTCTAAATATTATTTGCACTTTACTTCGCCAATTAGGCGATATTCAGATTTAGTTGTCCACAGGATGCTTGGGCGTTCGATTGAAAGGTTCATAAATGAGAGGGAAAAAACAAAATATTTATCTGATTTTGAAGTGATAGCAAGTAATATTTCCAAAACTGAGCGAATTGCCGATAAATTGGAAGAAGATAGCGTAAAAATTAAATTAATTGAATATATGCAAGATAAAATTGGTGAAACGTTTATAGCTAGACTTAGCGGAATGAATAAAAATAAAATATTTATGGAACTTGAAAATCATATAGAAGTTGTCTATAATATTACAAGTTCACGGGATAATTTCATTTACGATGAAGAAAATTTTAAAATTATAAATAAAAGGACAAATGAGAGCTTTACGATGGGAAATACACTAAAAGTGAGTGTTGTGAGTGCAAGTTATGAAAAGATGGAAATTGAAGTTATTCCGTTTGAAGAAGAAAAAAGCGAAATAAATTTAGAAAACTAGAAAATTTATTTGATTTTTAGATTTTAGATAAAAAAAATTATTAAATACTTAAATACTTAAAAAGGATTATGCATTTTCCTAAATTAATGTAAATTTATGAGATGGAGAATTTTATATGAAAAGAAAGTTATTAATTTTAATAAGTTTTTGTTTCTTTTTGGTCATAAGTTGTGGAAATAAAGAGGAGCAAAAAATCAGAAAAGATTTTGACGCTACTATGGAAATTATGAGAACAGGTGACTACAATAAAGTAAAAAAAATGAGTTCTGAACTTAGTGAAGAGGAATTTTCAATTGTTGAAGAAGGATTTAAAAGAATAAAATATAAAATAAAAAAAGTTGAAGTAAATGGCAATAGAGCTAAGATGGCAATAGAAGTAAATTATCCAGATATTTCAAGTGTTATGCAAGAATACTTAGTTCAATTGGCCAGTAAAGGGCAAGAGATTGAAAATAAAAAATTGACGATTGATCAGGGAAAAAAAGAAATGAGAAATTTTACAAAAAGTTTTTTTTCTCAAAAATTTAAAGAAAATAAAGTAAGTTTTTTAAAAGAAAAATTGACGATAAATTATGTAAAAAATGATGAAAAATGGCGACTTAGCGCCAATGAAAATAAAGATTTAATAAAATTATTTTCGCTTGGAGTGGTGAATGAATAAAAGGGGGAAAATATGGTTTTAGCAAAAAATAAGAAAGCGTATCATGACTATTTTATAGAAGAAAAATTGGAGGCTGGAATCGAGCTTGTGGGAACAGAAGTAAAATCTGTAAAAGCTGGTAAGATAAGCATAAAAGAGAGTTTTGTAAGAATTATAAGAAATGAAGTTTTTATAATGAATATGCACATAACACCTTACGAATTTGGAAATATTAATAATGTACCAGAATCAAGAGTGAGAAAATTACTTTTGAGCCGAAGAGAAATCAATAAATGGGAAGCCAAAATCAAAGAGCAAGGATACACAATTGTGCCACTTTCAGTTTATACAAAGCAAAGACTTGTAAAAGTGGAAATTGCACTTGCAAAAGGGAAAAAACTTCACGATAAAAGGGAAACTTTGAAAAGAAAAGATATAGATAGAAATTTAAAAAAAATTCAAAAAGATTTTTTAAGATAATGGGATAAATTGATAATAAAAAATAAAAATATCAGGGAGGCTAAATGGATATTTTAAAAAATGTGGCAAGTGAGCTAAAATTTGGCGAGTCACAAGTGGAAAATACAATAAAACTTTTTGACGAAGGGTCGACTGTGCCGTTTATTGCTCGTTATAGAAAAGAAGTTACGGGAAATTTGGACGAGGAGCAAATTAGAGATGTAATTGAGAAAGTTACTTATTACAGAAATCTAGAAAAAAGAAAAGAGGAAGTCTTAAGGCTTATAGAAGAGCAGGGGAAATTGACTGACAAGCTTAAAAACAGCATAACTTGTGCAACAAAACTTCAGGAAGTGGAAGACCTTTATTTGCCTTACAAGAAAAAGAAAAAAACGAAGGCGGATATTGCGAAAGAGCAAGGGCTAGAGCCTTTGACAGAATTTGCATTGCTTTCGACAACTACTTTTGAAGAGTTGCAAAAAGAAGCAGAAAAATATTTGAATGAAGAAGTTGTATCGGTTGAAGATGCGATTAATGGAGTGCATTTAATCATTGCTCAAAACATTTCGGAGGATGTGAAAATAAGGGAATTTTTGAGAAACAAAATTTCAGAATTTGGAATTTTGACTTCAAAAGTTGTGGAAAAAAACAAAGAAAACGATGAAAAAGGGGTTTATCAAGATTACTATGATTATTCGGAACTTGTTAAAAAAGCGGCTTCTAATAGAATTTTGGCAATAAATCGTGGTGAAAAAGAAAAAATATTAAAAGTTGACATTGAAATTGACGAAAAAACTGAAAAATTTATAATGGACTTTATTTTGAATACTTTTGAAAATAAAAATTTAGTTGAATTTTTGAGCGAAGTTATAAAAGATTCGATGGATAGATTGGTTTATCCGTCGATAAAAAACGAAGTGAGAAATATTTATACTGAAAAAGCTGAGGAAGAAGCGATTAATATTTTTTCTGAAAATTTGGAAAAATTACTATTGCAGCCACCTTTAACTAAAAAAACATTGATGGGCCTTGATCCTGGTTACAGAACAGGTTGTAAATTGGTAATTATCAACAAAGATGGCTTTTATGAAACAAACGATGTACTTTTCCTGGTTGAAGAGATGCACAATTCAAAGCAGCTTGCAACCGCAAAGAAAAAAATCTTGGACTACATCAAAAAATACGATGTTGACATCATTGCAGTTGGGAATGGAACCGCTTCTCGTGAAACTGAAAGTTTTGTGGCAGATGTTATAAAGGAAGCATCAAAACCTGTGTCATATTTGATTGTAAGCGAGGCAGGAGCTTCAGTTTATTCAGCTTCAAAAATTGCAATTGAGGAATTTCCAGATTTGGATGTAACGGCTAGAGGAGCAATTTCGATTGCTAGAAGAATTCAGGATCCGATGGCTGAGCTTGTGAAGATAGATCCAAAATCAATTGGAGTTGGAATGTACCAGCACGATGTGAATCAAAAAAAACTGAATGAAACTTTGGAACAGACAATTGAACATGTTGTAAATAATGTTGGAGTCAATATTAATACAGCTTCGTGGGCATTACTTAGTTTTGTTTCTGGAATTAAGAAAAATGTAGCTAAAAATCTTGTGGATTATAGACATGAAAATGGAGATTTTAAGGACAGAAAAGAACTTAAGAAGGTAAAAGGCTTGGGAGCGAAGGCTTTTGAGCAGATGGCTGGATTTGTTGTTGTGCCTGATAGTGAAAATCCTCTGGATAATACGATTATTCACCCTGAGTCGTATCACGTTGCCGAAACTATTTTAAAAGAGGCTGGATGTAAAGCTAGTGATTTGAAGGATAATTTGAAAGAAGTTAGACAAAAATTGAAAAATGTTGATTTGAAAAAAATTATATCTGAAAATGAATTTGGGAATGAAACGGCAAAAGATGTATATGAGGCTCTTTTAAAGGATAGAAGAGATCCACGTGATAAATTTGAAAAACCTCTTTTGAGATCGGATATTTTAAATATGGATGATTTGCAAGAGGGAATGGTTCTCGAAGGAACCGTAAGAAATGTGGCTAAATTTGGGGCTTTTGTGGATATAGGACTAAAAGGGGATGCATTGCTTCATATTTCTGAAATAGCTGAGAAGTTTGTTTCGGATGCTACAAAGGAACTTTCTGTGGGGCAGATTATTAAAGTTAAGATATTGTCACTGGATAAAGAGCGTGGAAGAGTGGGTCTTACGAGAAAAGGGTTATAAGAAAATTTAAGAAATATTAAAAAAAGTGCAAATATCGTAAAAACAAATTTTTTTAAAAAAATATTTGTACTTTTTTGAAAAATTTGATAATATATAAGTGAGAAATTTGGGTTATTAAAAAGTTATAAATATTATTTTAAATTAGAAATGTTTAGAAACTTGTGATTTCATTTATATCAAATAGTTAAGTCATTTTATCAAAAGATTATTATACTAAAAAAGTAATAGTTATCAAACAAATCTAATAAAGTATAACCTAAAAAATTAAAGAATTTTTAAAAAACTAAATTGATTTAAAAAATAAAATGTTTTATATGTTTTAATTTTTAAAAAAAATTTTTCTTTTTAAAACTTTTTTAAAAAAATATAAAGAGAAGGAAGGTTCAGGAATGGAATTTTTAGTTGGATTAGTGCCAATAGTTGTATTTTTGATATTGCTGACATTTTTAAAAAAATCAGCAATGTTTAGTGCGTATGCCAGTTTAGTAGTGGCAATTATTTTAAATTTTGTTATGCCGGGGTGGAGAATGCCGATTCAAGGGGTTTTCGCTTCGATTATTGAAGGATTTGCGACAGCGTGGATGCCTATCGGTTTTGTAGTATTTGCAGCACTATTTGCTTATGATTTATCAGTAAAAACTGGTAAAATTGAAACAATCAAATCAATGTTAGGAAGCATCTCAACAGATAAAAGAGCTCAAGCATTGATATTAGCTTGGGGATTTGGTGGATTTATAGAAGGTATTGCAGGATATGGGACAGCAGTTGCTATTCCAGCAGCAATCATGGTTTCATTAGGATTTACTCCGCTAAGTGCAGCTTTAATTTGTCTTATTGCAAACTCAACACCAACAGCGTTTGGAACAGTTGGACTGCCAGTTACAACAATGATTTCAAACTTTAAATTGAATGCTGGGGAAACAGCATTTTATACATCATTATTGTTGTTAGTTTTGACATGTATTATACCATTTATCTTGGTAATAATGGCTAATAAAGAAATTGATGGTGGAAAAAATGCAGCATTTGGAAGAGGAATTTTACCTGTAGTTATTGCTTCAATTATTGGTTATTTAACACAACCATTTATCGCAAAAGCAATGGGTGCAGAATTGCCAACAATTTTATCAAGTTTATTTGCAATGATCTTAATGATAGTTGCTACTAAAATCTTTATTAAAGAAGATGAAAGTGCAAAATCTAATAAAGGTCAAGCTATTACTGGAAAAGATGCATTTATGGCTTGGGTTCCGTATATTTTAATGATAATCTTAATTATTGGAACAAGTCCAGTTGTAGAAGCTGTTCATAAAGCTTTAGAACCAACGACTACACATTTCAATTTTGCTTTGGGGCATGAAGCTACATGGTTTAAGGATAAAGGAGATCCGAGTGTAATATTCAAATGGATTTTAGCACCAGCTGCACCATTATTTGTTGCAACTGTTATAGCAGGATTTATTCAAGGTGTAAAACCAAAAGTTATGGCTGAAACATTAAAAGAAACAATTTTAAGTAAATTACCTTCAGTTGTGGTAATTATGGGAATTGTGGCATTATCAGTAGTAATGAAACATAGTGGTATGATTGAAAGTATAGCAAAAGGATTTGCTGCAACAGGTAAATTCTTCCCAGTAATTTCGCCATTCTTAGGAACTATCGGTACATTCGTAACAGGAAGTGACTTGGCATCTAACTTGTTATTCGGTGGAGTTCAAGTAAATATAGCAGGATCAAACGAAGCATTGAAAGCATTGTATATCGCTGCTGGTACAGGTGGAGCGACAGGAGGAAAAATGATTTCTCCGCAAAATATTGCAATTGCCGCTTCAACAGTTGGATTAATGGGTAAAGAAGGAGATATGCTTAAATTCACTGTTAAATATTCAATAGCTTATGCAGCTGTTTTAGGTATTTTAACATTCATTGGAGCAGGAATGCTTCATTAAAAATTTAAAACTAAAAATTATGAAGTTTAAAAAAAGTAAATGCAATAGTTAATGAAAAGGAGAATACTGAAGTTAGAAAAATTTTGGTATCTCCTTATTTATTTAAAAAACTAAATTTTGCTGCCAAATAAAATATTATTCTATTTTTTAAACGGGATTTAGCGAGAGTTATTTAAAAATGTATAAAATTGTGATATAATAAAAGACATAAAAAAAGTAAAAAAAAATAATTTAAAATAAAAATAGGAGGAAGTAATGTCAGAAAACAACAATCCAGAAAAAGTGGATTATGCAAAAACGCTTAATTTGCCAAAGACAAGTTTTAAAATGAAAGCTAATTTGGCACAAAAAGAACCTTTAACATTAAGGGACTGGAAAAAAGCTGAAATTTATGAAAAATCATTGAATGAAGGGGCACCATTTTTTGTACTGCACGATGGACCTCCGTATGCAAATGGAGATATTCACATTGGGCATGCATTAAATAAAATATTGAAGGATATTATCTTAAAATATAAAAGATTAAGAGGTTATAATGCACCATATATTCCAGGATGGGATACACATGGTCTTCCTATCGAGTGGAAAATAATGGAAGAACTTGGAGAAAAAGCAAAAAATATGACTCCATTGCAAATTAGACAAGAATGTAAAAAGTATGCACTAAAATGGGTGGAAAAACAAAAAGAAGGATTTAAAAGACTTGGAATTTTAGGAAACTGGGATAATCCTTATATCACTTTAAGACCTGAATATGAAGCAGAACAATTAAAAGTATTTAAAGAAATTTATGAAAATGGATATATTTATAAAGGGTTAAAACCAGTATACTGGTCGCCAACTACTGAAACTGCACTTGCAGAAGCAGAAATTGAGTATAAAGATGTAACTTCTCATTCAATTTATGTGAAATTTGAAGGGGAAAAAGATTTGGCTGATAAATTAGGTGTGGATAAAGCAAGTATTTTAATTTGGACAACAACACCTTGGACATTACCAGCAAATTTGGGAGTATTTTTGCATCCTGAATTTGATTACGGGTTGTATAAAACTGAAAAAGGAAATTTGATTGTTGCAAAAAAATTAGCTGAAGATGTATTCAAAACATTGGACTTGTCGTATGAATTATTAAAAGAATTTAAAGGGACAGATTTGGAATACACTCATTACAAGCATCCGTTCTTAGATAGAAAAGGATTGGTAATGAATGCTGATTATGTAACAGTAGATGCAGGTACAGGAGCAGTTCATACAGCGCCTGGGCACGGGGCAGATGACTACAATTATTCATTGAAATATAACATTGGAATTTTGTCGCCAGTAGATGATAAAGGGCATATGACTAAAGAAGCGGGAAAATATGAAGGAATGTTCTATGCAAAAGCAAGTAAGGCGATTGTTGAAGACTTGACTGAAAGCGGACATATGTTGTATCACACAACTTTCGTTCACTCGTACCCGCACGATTGGAGAAGTAAAAAACCAGTTATTTTCAGAGCGACTGAACAATGGTTCATTAGCGTAGATGAAAGTGACATCAGACAAAATGCGTTAGATGTGTTGAAAAAAGTAGAATTTGTGCCAGAATGGGGTAAAAATAGAATTAACGCGATGATTGAAACAAGACCAGACTGGACAATTTCAAGACAAAGAGTTTGGGGAGTACCAATTCCATTATTCTACAACAAAGAAACAAATGAAGTGATTTACGATTCTGAAATCATGGACAGAGTTATCGAATTAGTGAAAAAAGAAGGAACTGATATTTGGTGGAAATATGAAGCTAAAGAAATCATCGGTGAAGAATTATTGGAAAAATTAAACTTGAAAGATGTAGAAATTAGAAAAGAAAGAAGTATCATGGACGTTTGGTTTGATTCTGGAGTTTCCCACAGAGGAGTTTTAGCACCAAGAAACTTGCCAAGACCAGCTGATTTATACTTGGAAGGAAGCGATCAGCACAGAGGTTGGTTCCAATCATCGCTTTTAACTTCAATTGCAAGTACAAAAGATGCACCATACAAAAGAGTTTTAACTCACGGATTCGTAATGGACGGACAAGGCAGAAAAATGTCTAAATCGCTTGGAAATACAATTGTTCCAAAAGATATTATTGAAAAGTACGGAGCAGATATTTTAAGACTTTGGGTATCATCAGTAGATTACAGAGAAGATGTGAGAATTTCTGAAAATATTTTGCAGCAAATGTCAGATGCGTATAGAAGAATTAGAAATACAGCAAGATTTTTGATGGGTAACTTGAATGATTTTGATTACAAAACTGAAAAAGTCGACTACAACGATATGTTTGAAATTGATAAATGGGCAATGCACAAATTGGAAGAATTGAAAGAAAAAACAACTGAATACTACGATAAATATGAATTTTATAATTTATTCCAAGAAATTACATATTTCTGCTCAATTGAAATGTCATCGTTTTATCTTGACATAGTAAAAGATAGACTTTACTGCGAAGCGCCAAAATCACTTACAAGAAGAAGTGCTCAAACTGTGTTGACAGAAGTGTTAAAAGTGTTGGTAAGAATTATTTCGCCAGTGTTGTCATTTACAGCTGAAGAAATTTGGGAAAGAATTCCTGCATCATTGAAAGATGAAGAAAGTGTACATTTATCATCTTGGATTGAACCAAATCCAGCTTACAAAAATGAAGAGCTAGCGAAAAAATGGGAAAAAATCGCTCATTTAAGAAAAGAAGTGAACAAAAAAATTGAAAGCTTGAGACAAGAAGGATTAATTGGGCACTCGCTTGATGCAAGAATTCTTTTAAATATCACAAATGATGATTATTCATTCTTAAAAGATTATACAGAAGATGAAGTTTCTGACTTATTTATCGTATCTCAAGTTAAATTTGTAAATGATAGTTTGGAAGAAAGTGAAATTAGTGGAATAGGCATTGCTGTGGAAAAAGCGTCTGGAGAAAAATGCGAAAGATGTTGGAAATATGGTGAAGAAATTGGACATGACCACAATCATTCGGATGTATGTCCAAGATGTGCAAAAGTTCTTGACGAATTGAAAGGTAAAAATTAATTTATGAATTATATAATGATAATATTGGGATTGACTTTATTTGACCAAGTTACAAAATATATAATTTATCGAGTTGCAGAAGGTCAAGCGGGTTTTTCAATCCCAATTATAAAAAATTTTTTTCATATTACTTATGTTGAAAATCACGGTATGATTTTTGGACTGGCACAGGGTAAAATAAATGTGGTTACGATATTTAGCGTACTTCTAATTATTTTCATAATTTTTAGCGAATACAAAAATTTTAAGAATTATTCAAAATGGACAAAAGTCGGAATTTCAATTATAGCAGCTGGAGCATTGGGAAATATGATTGACAGAATTGCCAGAAATTTTGTCATAGATATGATAGATTTTCGTGGAATCTGGAATTTTGTGTTCAATGTTGCAGATATGTATGTTCATATTGGTATTTATATTATTGCGATTGATTATTTAGTGAGAAAATATAAAATAAAAAGAGGTAAATAGCGTGATTTTTGCTGCTGTTTATGGATTTTCTCTTATTTTTCTTGTAGCATTAATATTTGTTGTATTTTTGACTATTATTTATTTTTCTAAAAATAAGGTATTGGCAGAACTAATTATTTGCGGATTTATATTGGTTTTTACTATTAATTTTTTCTATATCTGGTTTCCAATTAAAGAAAATACAGAATTGAAAATAGGAAATTATTTACTTGCAACCGATTATAATGCGGCTGTTCCTGAAGTAAGTTTTTCTTTAGGAAATAAAGGATATTTAAAAAAATTAAATAAAATAAAAGATAACTGGATTGGCTATATTTATGATTTTGATGAAGCAATATCTAAATTTTTAGATGAAGAAAAAATTGGAAAAGAAAAAATAGAATACAATAAGAATTCAGGTTATTTTATAATAAATTCGCAAAATCAGCTGTTTCATTTGACAGAAGAACAGGCAAAAGAAAAACTGAAAGTAAAAAATCTTAATTTGAAAAATCCAGAAAAAATTATAAGAAAATATGGAGAAAAAAAAGAAAAATCAACATTTTACAAAATAATTGATGATTATTTTATACCATTTTCAGATAAGGGAATTGGTATAATAGGTTATGAAGCAATCAAATACTTCGCTATTTTAATATTAATTTTAAGAATAATATATTTGAGAAAACTTTTAAAAAAAGAAATCAAGAGAAAGGATAGAGATAAATGACTTTTCAGGAAATTATATTAACTCTTCAAAA
>ERZ772921.727-NODE-727-length-20023-cov-10.881110_pt1 | contig 20023 bp, 16 predicted proteins | sample MGYA00512117_ERZ772921 | MGnify/ENA primary metagenome ERZ772921 (study PRJEB29015, sample SAMEA2737944) | human oral metagenome | biome: human oral; feature: human-associated habitat; material: dental | place: China | collected 2150 ...
GCCGATTCGGGGTTCTGCAACGCCTCGAGCGACTGGGTGCCAACGGTGAGGAGGTGGGGGAAGACCGCCACACCGGTGAAGTAGGTGAAGAAACCGGAGAAGATGGTCGATCCGTAGGCGATGAGCGCCGTGATGAGTAGCAGCCTCCCCGCACCCTTGCCTAACTCGCCGATGGCGGGGGCCACGAGGCCGAGGATGATGAGCGGAATGGCGAACGAGAGGAAGTTGCCAAAGAGACTGTTGAACGTGACGAAGATTCGGACGATGGCCGTGGGTAGGAATTGCCCCAATAGGATGCCGCCTACGATGGCTATGGCCACCCATCCGAGGAGTGAAATGCGGAAGGGGATTTTCATAAGGATAAAGGATGTGTTTATGCGGCTTCGCCGCGGGAGTGAAGGCTTCGCCTCCTAACTACTTTCGGACTACCGGGCGGCCACTATGGCCACCCCTACTACCGCGGCGGAGCCGCATGACTACCGGGAGCCCGCAGGGCGCCCCTACTACTTGGTGTTTTCGCTGAGGAATCGGTCGACGTCTGGACGCCAGTCGCCGCCATTGGTGGCAAGGAGGGTGTGGAAGCCGAGCGATCGGGCGGTGACGAGATGATGGGCGCCGTCGTCAATGAAGAGTGTCTCGGCGGGCACCATGCCGCTGTCCTCGATCATGCGTTGGAAGATCTCGGGCTCGGGCTTCATGCAGTGCATCTCGTAGGAGATGTAGAGGCGGTCGAAGTAGTCCGTGACGGGCCGACCGGCAGCGGAAAACTCGCTCGTGCGCGCCCAACCGGTGACGATGGGATTGTTATTGCTGAGCACATAGAGGCGGTAGCGGGGTCGGAGACGGAGGATGTAGTCGAGCTTCTCGACCTCCGCGGGGTTGGCTATGCTGAGCCATGCGCGGCGGACGTCCTCCGGGTTGAGCTCGTGGCCACAATGGGCGGAGAGTTGGCGGACGAACTCGTCCGCGTCGATCGTTCCGCGCTCCAAGTCGCCGAAGAGTCCGCTGTGGTTGTAGGGGTTGATAAGGTCTGCGGCGTCGGATACACCGATGGCCTCGAAGCTGCGGATGGCACGTTCCGGATGGATCTTAGCCAGCACGCCGCCCATGTCGAATACGATGTTGTTGATCATTATGATGTGGGGAGAGATGAGAAGGACACGGGGTGGAGAACAGGTTAGTGTTCGTCGCGGCCCCGTGTCCTCTCTTTTTTGGCGATTGATTGGTGTGGTTTCTCTTTCGAGAATGAGGGGTTAGCTCAGCTTATGGATGACTAATCCCGAACGGAGCTTGGGTTCAAACCAGGTTGTCTTAGGCGGCATGATGTTGCCCGTGTCAGCGATGTCGATCAGCTGTTTCATGGAGACGGGGTAGAGCGCGAGGGCCACCTTCATCTCTCCGCTGTCGACGCGATTCTTAAGCTCGCCCAGTCCGCGGATGCCACCGACAAAGTCGATGCGCTTATCACTGCGGAGGTCTTTAATGCCGAGGATCTTGTCGAGGATCAGGTTCGAAGAGATCGTCACGTCGAGCACCCCGATCGGATCGTTGTCGTTGTACGTGCCCGGTTTAGCCACCAGTGAGTACCAGTTGCCACCGAGGTAGAGCGAGAACTCATGCAAGCGCGAAGGCTTGAAGATCTCCGTGCCCTTCTTCTCCACGATGAAGTCTTCGGACAGCTTCTTGAGGAACTCCTCGTCGGAGAGTCCATTGAGGTCCTTCACCACGCGGTTGTAGTCGATGATCGTAAGCTGGTTGGCAGGGAAGCAAACGGCCATGAAGAAGTTGTACTCCTCATCGCCACGGTGGTTCGGGTTCTGCTTAGCCTTCTCTGCGCCAACGAGTGCAGCGGCGGCGGAGCGATGGTGTCCGTCAGCAATGTACATAGCGGGCATGGCGGCAAACAGCTCCGTGATGCGCTGGATGTCGGCGTCGTCGTCGATGATCCAGAACGTGTGGCGAAAACCGTCAAGCTCGGCCGTGTAGTCATACTCGGGCGTGCCCTTGGTGTATTTGGCTACGATGGCGTCCACGTCCTTGTTGTCGGGGTAGGCGAAGAACACCGGCTCGATGTTGGCGTTGTTCACGCGCACATGCTTCATGCGGTCTTCCTCCTTGTCGCGGCGAGTCAGCTCGTGCTTCTTGATCTTGCCCGTCATGTAGTCGTCGACATAGGCGCAGACCACGAGGCCGTATTGCGTCTTGCCGTTCATCGTCTGGGCGTAGATGTAGTAGCGTTCCTTGCCGTCCTGCACGAGCCAGCCTTTGTCCTGAAACATTTGGAAGTTCTGTGCGGCCTTCTCGTAGACTTTCGGATCGTGTTCGTCCGTGCCTTCGGGGAAGTCGATCTCCGGCTTGATGATGTGGTAGAGCGACTTCTCGTTCCCTTCCGCTTCGGCGCGTGCCTCGGCAGAGTTCAGCACGTCGTATGGGCGCGACTGCACCTGCTCAACGTATTCCTTCGGTGGGCGGACGCCTTTGAATGGTTTGATCTTCATGATTGGATGTATATGAATGTGTGTAGAAAGAAGCTCCCGCTACCGGACTCCTCTCTTTTGAGAGGGCTGCGATAACGGGAGCTTGCTATGATTCATTACTTATTCACTTGGAATTTGCGGTTGCCGTTCTTCAAGAAGTCTACAATCTGATTGGCAGCAGCGATACCGGCGTTGATGTTAGCCTCAGCCGTCTGCGCACCCATCTTCTTGGGCGTGCTGAAGTAGCGGGCAGCAAACTTCTCAGCCAGCTCGGCGTGGTTGCCAGGCATGATGTCCGTCAGGTACTTGAAGTCCGGACGTTCCTCCAGCACCTTCACCAGTTCCGGCTCATTGATCACCTCCTTACGGGCGGTGTTGATCAGCACGGCGCCTTTGGGCATGCTCGACAGCAGGGCGTGGCCGATGGAGTTCTTTGTCTCCTTTGTGGCCGGGATGTGCAGCGAGATGTACTGGCAGGTTTTGTACAGCTCCTCAGCTGATGCGACGGGCTTCACACCGTCTGCCTCGATCACTTCAGAGGGGCAGAATGCGTCGTAGGCATAGATCTCCATGCCGAAACCTTTGGCGATGCGGGCCACGTTGCGACCTACGTTGCCATAGGCGTGGATACCCAGCTTCTTGCCTTTCAGCTCCGTGCCCGACGTGCCGTTATAGAGGTTACGTGCACCGTAAACCATCAGACCCAGCGCAAGCTCGGCCACGGCGTTCGAGTTCTGACCCGGTGTGTTCATCACGCACACGTTGTGTGCCGTAGCAGCTTCCAGGTCTACGTTGTCATAGCCAGCGCCTGCGCGAACTACGATCTTCAGCTGTTTAGCCGCGTCGAGCACTTCGGCGTCTACCTTATCGCTACGGATGATGATCGCGTCAGCATCCTTCACTGCGTCCAGCAACTGTGCCTTCTCGGTGTATTTTTCCAACAGTGCCAATTCCAAGCCGCCCTTCTCGACAGCTTCACGAATGCCATTCACAGCAACGGCTGCAAAGGGCTTCTCTGTTGCAACGAGGACCTTCATGATCAATGCTTCTTTTCGAATTCCTGCATCGTTTGAACCAGTGCCTTCACGCTTTCGATCGGCATAGCGTTGTAGAGCGAAGCGCGGAAACCGCCCACCGAACGGTGGCCCTTGATGCCGACCATGCCAGCAGCAGCGGCAAAGTCTGCGAACTCTTTCTCCAGCTCCTTGTACTCGTCGTTCATCACGAAGCAAACGTTCATCAGCGAGCGGTCTTCGACAGCCACCGTTCCGCGGAACAGCTTGTTGCGGTCGATCTCGTCATACAGCACGGCTGCCTTCTCCTGGTTCTTCTTCTGAAGCACCTTGATGCCGCCCTGCTCCTTATACCACTTCAGGGTCTGCAGCGCAGAGAAGATAGGCAGTACGGGAGGCGTGTTGAACATCGAATCCTTCTTGATGTGTGTGCGATAGTCCAGCATCGTGGGGAGCGGACGGTCTACGTGGCCCAGCGCGTCTTTGCGAACGATGATGATCGTCACACCAGCGGGAGCGAGGTTCTTCTGTGCACCGGCATAAACGGCGTTGTATTTCGAGAAGTCAACCGGGAAGGAGAAGATGTCTGACGACATATCAGCCACCAGCGGGATGTTCACTTCCGGGATCTTATGCAACTCCGTGCCGTAGATCGTGTTGTTGGTCGTGATGTGGAAGTACTCCGAATCCGGTGCGATGGTGTAGTTCTTCGGGATGTATGTGTAGTTCTTGTCCGCTGACGAAGCCACAACGTCCACCTCACCAACGAACTTGGCTTCCTTGATGGCGTTGGATGCCCACGTACCTGTATCGAGATACGAGGCCTTTTTCTTCATCAGGTTGAAGGGGATCATGTAGAACTGGAGGCTGGCGCCACCGCCGAGGAAGATCACCTCGTGCGTTTCGGGCACATCCAGCAGCTCCTTCACCAGCGCGCGAGCCTCGTCGTTTACGGCAACGAACTCTTTTCCGCGGTGGGAGACTTCCAGCAGCGACAGGCCTGTGCCTGCGAAATTCAGTACGGCGTCGGCCGTGTTCTTGATCGTGTACTCACTCAAAATAGAGGGTCCTGCATAAAAATTGTGCTTCTTCATAAGATCGAAAAAATAATACTATCAAATGTGTTGCGTGTTAAAACCGCGGGCAAATGTAGGCGCAAAAACCATGTGCCAAAAGAAAAGTGCAAGGATTGTGAAGGAATAACCAGATGTGGCTTCAAAACGGCAAAGTTGGGCCATCAAAAGCCCCTCTGCGGGATACCTCCGACCCTTGGGGGACGGGCCGAAGCTACCGTGCGGGAAACTCCGTCGCAGTCTATCCATCGCTACCGGTGTGACGTACGACGAAAGGCATCTGTCGACAATCCTCCATCTATTGCCGAGAAACATCTCCCACCCAAGTTGATCGCCATGCAACCAGTTTTCGATCAAACTTCGCGTTACTTTATTGCAGTGCAGTTGCATGGCGACAAATTACTGTGGTAAATCATCGCAAAGCAGTTGCATTGTAATCAAGTAACGAGTTCTATAATTACAAATCACTAGCATGGCAACAAATTACCGCAGTAAATAATCGCAAAGCAGTTGCATTATAATCAATTAATGAGTTCGATAATTACAAATCACTTGCATTGTGATAAATTACTACAATAAATAATCGAAAAGCAATTGCATTGCAATAAATTACTTGAGTAATTAATCGCAAAGCAATCGCATTGTAATAAATTACTTGGGTAAGTAGTCGAAAAGCAATTGCATTGCAATGAATGACCGAAGTAAGTAGTCTTAAAACAGTTGATTTCCGATAAATTACCGCAGTACTTTTTCTATATGTACTTGATTTAAGGCAAAACACCTCGGATGAAAAGCCTCGGAAGAAGGTCGGGGGATGTCCGCCAAGGGCTGATCGTCTGAGGCCACTATATATACGTATAGCGCGGGGCGGAGGCGAGGGCCAACAGGCGCGGCTATCTTTGCGGCATGAGTCAGCCACTTGCAGAACGATTGAGACCGAAGACGCTCGATGAGTACATCGGGCAACGCCACCTGACGGGGCCCACAGCGGCGCTCCGCCGCATGATCGAGGCCGGACGTGTGCCGTCATTCATCCTTTGGGGGCCGCCCGGGGTGGGCAAAACGACGCTTGCGCGCATCGTGGCGTCGCGGCTGGAGGCGCCGTTTTATACCCTGAGCGCCGTCAGCTCGGGGGTGAAGGAGGTGCGCGAGGTGATCGACCGGGCGCGAAACCAGCCGCTGTTTCGCACGGGGACGGTCGCGCCCATCCTCTTCATCGACGAGATACACCGCTTCAGCAAGTCGCAACAGGATTCGCTGCTGAACGCCGTCGAGACGGGCGTGGTGACGCTCATCGGGGCCACGACGGAGAACCCCTCGTTCGAGGTGATCCGTCCGCTGCTTTCGCGCTGCCAGGTCTATGTCTTGAAGCCGTTGGAAGAGGAAGACCTGCTGACGCTCATCCGCCGGGCGGTCAGCGAGGACGTGGTGCTGCGCGAGCGAACGATCGAGGTCCGGGAGACCGACGCGCTGGTGCGCTACTCCGGTGGGGACGCGCGAAAGCTGCTCAACATCCTCGACCTGGTCATCGCGGCCGAGCCTGAGGGACCGATCGAGATCACGGATCGGAAGGTCGTCGAGCGTTTGCAGGAGAACCCCGCAGCCTACGATAAGGGCGGCGAGATGCATTACGACATCATCTCGGCCTTCATCAAGTCGATCCGCGGCAGCGACCCGGACGCGGCCGTCTACTGGCTGGCGCGGATGGTCGAGGGGGGCGAGGATCCGGAGTTCATTGCGCGTCGGCTGGTCATCTCTGCGGCGGAGGACATCGGGCTGGCCAACCCCAACGCGCTGCTGCTGGCCAACGCTTGCTTCGAGGCGCTGAAGAAGATCGGGTGGCCGGAGGGGCGCATCATCCTGGCCGAGGCGACGGTCTATTTGGCGTGCAGCCCGAAGAGCAACTCGGCTTATCTGTCCATCGACCGTGCGCTGGCGCTGGTGCGTGAGACGGGCAACCTGCCCGTGCCGCTCCACCTGCGTAACGCCCCCACGAAGCTGATGAAGGAGCTGGATTACGGCAAGAATTACAAGTATGCGCACGACTACGAGGGGCATTTCGTGAAGCAAGACTTCCTGCCCGAGGAGCTGCTCCAAACGCGCATCTGGGAGGGGCAACCGAACGCGGCCGAGGATAAGCTCGTGGAGCGTATGCGCAAGCTCTGGGGAGAGCGGTATTAGCGGGGGCTTATGGTCTTTGAAGCATGTATAGAGAGAAGCATGGTCAGCCGATCGTTCACTTGCAACGAACGAGAGGCATAAACGGCAAGAAGCAATTGATGGCATGGGTAGAAAGCCAGATAGGGCACATCGCGGAGCCTCCGCTTACTGAGAAAGAGGTTGGGGCTATCGAAAAGGGACTGCAGGATATCCAGATCGGGCGAACGACACGGGTCAGAGACATTCACAACCTCTGGGATAGCGTGTTTTGAAGCCCTCCTCACGCCTCGGAGCCTTTCTCGAAGCGCGTCTATCTTTGCCCCCGATCATTATAAAGGTGAGGCGGATGAATGAACGAATGAAGGCGTGCGTGCCATACGTGATGAAAAGACTGGGGTTGGGATTGCTGATCGGGGGCGCTGTGGCGTGCGCCAATATGGCGGGACCGAACGGTGGGCCGTATGACGAGAAGCCGCCCAGGTTTGTCAGCAGTACGCCGCCACCGCAGCAAACGAACTACAAGGGGCGACGCGTGGAGATCGTTTTCGATGAACTGATTCAGGTCGATAAACCGTCGCAAAACGTGGTCATCGCTCCGCCACAGAAGGAGCTGCCCAGCATTCAAATCGCCGGTCGGAAGATCCGCGTCGAGCTTAAAGACACGCTGAAGCCCAACACGACGTACACCATCGACTTTGGTCACGCCATCTCCGACAATAACGAGAAGAACCCCATCGGCCATTTCAGCTTTGCCTTCTCTACGGGCGATGTGATCGACTCGCTCGAGGTGGGCGGCATGCTACTCAACGCCGAGAACTTGGAGCCGATGCCTGACGTCGTCGTCGGGTTGCACACTAATCCGTCCGACACGGCTTTTACCCGTCTGCCCTTCGATCGAACCTCAAAGACGGACGACCGCGGACGATTCACGATCCGCAACATCGCCACCGGTACGTATCGCCTCTACGCCTTGGCCGACGCCAATCGGGATTATCGCTTCGATCAGCCCGGCGAGGCCATCGCCTTCCTCGACTCCACCGTGACGCCCACCTTCCGCTTCGCCACCCGACAGGACACGACGTGGAAAGATTCCGTCACCGTCGATACGATCCGCACCGTCCACTACACGCACTTCCTGCCTGACGACGTCACCCTGCGGCTCTTCAAAGAGACTACCCAGCGCCAATACATGCTCCGCCCCGGTCGCGACCGCGCCGACCTCTTCACGCTGCACTTCAACGCGCCGCTGGACTCGCTGCCCGTCGTCTCGTTACTCGATGGTGCGCGACGCAACGCTCCGTGGTTCCTCACCCAAACGATGGCGGGTCGCACGGCTGTCCGTTACTGGATCACCGACTCGGCCGTTTGGGCGCGTGACACGGTGCATCTGCGCGTGGATTACCTCAAGAGCGACTCTACGAACACACTTCGCCCGCAGACGGACACGCTCCATTTAGTCTGGCGAAAGCCACGTGCACGGCGTAAGTCGAAAGACAGCGAAAACAAACCTGAGCGCCGTCCCCTCGTCTTCCAGTCGAACGCCTCGGGCATGGTGGAGGTGACGGATACGGTGGCCTTCCTTTTCGAGGAGCCCATGACCGACCTCCGCCGTGAAGATTTCCGCCTGGAGCAACAGGTGGACACGGTCTGGACACCCGTTGAGTTTGTCTTGGAGCAAGACAGTTTGGATCTGCTGAAGTACAACCTGCGCCACGCTTGGGCCTACGGTGCCAACTATCGCGTGGCCGTCGACTCGGCACGCCTCCGCAGCATTTACGGACATACGAATGACGCCTACGAGTCGGCCTTCAGTATCCGCAAGCGTGAGGACTACGGCCACCTATACATCAACATCGACGGCATCGACACGACGGCTTTCGTGGAGCTACTCAACACCTCCGACGAGCCTCTGCGACGCGTCCGAGTAAAGGATGGCGGTGTGCTCTTTGCCAACCTGCAACCCGCCACCTACTACGCCCGCCTCACCGTCGACACCAACGCCAACGACCGCTGGGATACGGGCGATTACGCCACCCATCGGCAGCCCGAGATGGTCTACTATTCCCCGAAGGAATACGTCATCCGTGCCAATTGGGAGATCGAGGAAACGTGGGCGCCCAGAGCGTTGCCCCTCGACCGACAGAAGCCTATCGCAATCACAAAAAATAAACCCAAAGATGAGACTCCGAAGAAACGTAACTACAAAGACGAAGGTCGCTCCGGTGATCGCAACCGAAGCGGCAGCTTCCCGTTCTGACCGAGGCCTGCGCCGCGCCGCCGCCATGATGTGCGCCTTGCTGTTGGTGTTTGCCACGGCCCGCGCACAGTGCCCCCCGGCCAACATCCCGCTGAACGTGGGCGAGTCGGTCAATTACGACCTCTACTTCAAGTGGGGCGTGATCATGTCGCGCGCGGGTGAGGCCACGATCTCGTACAACACGACGAAGTTTCGCGGCGCCACGGCCCGTCGCTATCGCATGCTCTTCCGCACGATCAAAATCTTTGAGTCGGTCTACCGTATGCGCGACACCCTCGACTGTTACTACACGCCCGAAGGCGCCCTGCTCTACAGCGTCAAGCGATCGAACGAGAACGACTACCGCCTGACGGACGAGCTCACCTTTTATTATCCCGCCAAGAGCCGAACCACCATCCGCTCGCGCCGTTACACGCCCACGGAGATGAAGATCGACACCACGCTCTACGTCCGCTCCGGTTGCGCTTTCGACATGCTCGGCGCCACCTACTTCCTGCGCACGATCAACCGCACGAGTCTCCGGTCGGGCGACGTCTATCCGGCCATCATTGCCGTGGGACATGATCTGGTGAAGGTGAACCTGCGCTATCACGGCCCCGCCGTTGTGGAGCGCGACAAAGCGCGCTATCGCACGCACCACTTCTCGATCGACATTCACGACGACGCTTTCACGCAAACGCGTTCGGCTGCGGAACTGTGGGTGGGCGACGACGAGAACTTTCTGCCGATCAAGATCCGCGCGAAGCTGAAGATCGGTTACGCCGAGGTCTACTTCCGCAGCGCCGCCCGCCTCAAGGCGCCCCTGAGCTGCCAGACGGAGATCAAGTAGGGGAGCAGATCACCCACTGTCCGCCCGAGACACACCCCTCAGGGCAACAGCCGTTGTTTTTGAATACGCCTCATCGAACACTTCGATGGGGCTTTTTTTTGCTCGCATGCCCCGTCGAACACTTCGACGGGCTGTCGCAGGCTTGTTTGGGCCCATCGAACACTTCGACGAGCTGCCGCAGGCTTGTTTGGCCCCGTCGAACACTTCGACGAGCTGCCGCAGGCTTGTTTGGGCCCATCGAACACTTCGACGGGCTGCCGCAGACTTGTTTGGCCCCGTCGAACACTTCGACGAGCCGCCGCAGGCTTGTTTGGCTCCGTCGAACACTTCGACGAGCTGCCGCAGGCTTGTTTGGCCCCATCGAACACTTCGACGAGCTGTCGCGGATTACGTACCACCGAAGTGTGTGGTGGAGGAGGGAGACCTCGTATTGGCTTCTCTGCCTTACTTTTGCCCCCGTTCATTCGGTGCCGCCCTCGGAGGAGTCTCCTCCACTTCGGGCGGAAAAAGGGAATCCGGTGAAAAACCGGAGCAGTACCCGCTACTGTAAGTCTACTTTTCACCCTGTGTCGCACTCCACACAGCCACTATCCGAACCTTTCGGACGGGAAGGCGCCCCGCGATACACGCAAGACAAGCCAGGAAACCTGCCGCATGAACGCATTGATAAATCCTCTCGGGACTAAGAGTTTTATTCACTACATATTTTCACACAATGAGAAAACATCTACTCCAAGGGCGCTACGGCGCTTTGGTGGCTGTCTGCGCTGGACTGTGGGCAGGCACACCGAATCTTTTTGCACAGTCGGAACTCGGTATCGGCGACACGGTCCATCATCTGGACGAGATCGTCATCAGCGCCTTCAAGCGTCCTGCGCCGTCCACTCAACTGCTACGCCTGCAAACGCCGCAGGCCTACCTGCCCGTCTCCGTCACCGGACTCGAGTCCGAGGTCTGGACTAAGCGCGGCATCACCCACATTCAGGACGCCGTCAAGTTCCTCCCCGGTGCCCATATGCGCACCGTCTACGGTGCCTACCAGCGCCTCGAGGTGCGCGGCTTCGATGTCACTCCGCTCATGGTCGACGGTGTGAAGGACGAGCGCTTCGTGCCGCCCGGAAGCTCCGCCCCCTTCCCCGACTTCTCCTCCATCGAGTCGATGGAGCTGCTCAAAGGGCCAGCCTCCGTCTTGCACGGCCAGTTCGCTACCGGCGGCATCCTCAACGTGGTCCGCAAAGCACCCTCGCAACGACGCATCCTCAACTTCCGCCTCCTCTACGGGTCGTATGACAACCTTCAGGCGATGATTGACATGGGCGGCGCGTTGACCCATGCGTTGCGTTACCGCGCTGTGCTCAACTACGCCGACATCGAGGGCTACCGACACACCAACGACCGACGTATGGCGGGCTACTTAGCTCTGGCTTACGACATCAATGAGCGACAGAGTCTTGAGTTTCGTGGCGGATTTAACCGTGATAAGTACGGCACCGACATCGGCCTCGCGCCGACTATGAGCGCGGACATTTACAACGCCGACGGCAGCCTTTATCTCAAGAAAGGCGAATCGCTGCCGGGCCTCGACCGCCGCGCACGCTACAACAACGAGTCCGACCTCTTCCGCAACAGCGGCGCCAACGCCTCGCTCCGTTACCGCTACGTCGGCTCCGAGACCTTCCGCCTGAACGAGGCCTTCACTTTTACTTACGACATGAACGACTACTTCAGCACCGAGCCACTGACGTATCTCACCTCGTCTAACCCTATTTATAAGCACTACTTCGAGCGTACCGCTGGCGGTAAGACAACACGCACCTACATCTCCCTCGACTCCCTCGAGCTGAGCGGCCCGCTGAAGTTCGCCAACCAGGCTTATCTCTACCATAACCAGCTGGAGGCTAACGGACGCTTCCGCTTGGGTGGCGGCATGAAGTATGAATACCTCGCCGGATATTCCTTCGTCGGCTACATACGCAACTCCCTCAGCTCCACCCGTGCGCCTCGCAACGATCGGTTCAACAACACCTACGGCGTCTACGGCCCCGGCCTCTACTCCGTCATCGACGCGCACGACCCGCACAGCATGGGCTACATCGCTACGCGTATCAAGACGGCCAATCCTGCACAGCTCTTCGTGCACGCCCTCTACCTGCAAAACATCCTCGAGCTCTCGGATCACTTCAAGGTGATGCTGGCCGGGCGCTACGATCATGTCAGGTATCAACGCACGCTGAAGAACATGCCCGTCACGGACGACTCGTGGTCGTTTAAGCGCACCGAACCCTTTGTTGCTGTCGACAACTCGGCCTTCACCTACCGCGCTGGGCTCGTCTACCTGCCTATTAAGCAGCTCTCCATCTACGGCTCCTATGCCAACTTCTTCCAGCCTTACCGCGAGTATTATTCCCCGAAGCTCATCTATGTCAACTCCGAAGGCAAGCGCTTCGACGCCGAGCACACGGCGCAGATCTTCAAGCCGCAGACGGGCGATCAGGCTGAGTTAGGCATGAGGTACACCCACGGCGACCTCTTCTATGTCTCCGGCGCCGTCTACCATATCAATCGTAAGAACGAGCGCAAGACGCTGGCCACCGTAGAGGAAGGCGGCGAAAGCAAAACGGTCGTCGGTCAGGTGGGTACGACGATCTCCGAGGGCTGCGAGCTGGAGGTCGGATTCAATCCCCTGCCCGAACTCGCCCTCGCCGCCGGTTACACCTACACCAACGCCCGCGTCAGCGAGATCGCCAAGAACGACTACCTGAACATCGACGGCGACGAGGGTCGGCCGTTGGCTTACGTTCCTAAGAACATGTTCTTCGCCGCTGGCACGTACACCTTCGCCAAGCGCTCTGCGCTCAACGGCTTGGCCGTGAACTTCACCCTCTCGTACACCGACAAGATGTACAACAACCTGAGCCAAGATGTGGAGCTGCCCTCGCATTTCATCACCGACGTCGGCGCCACCTACCGCCTCGGCAAAGGCGTCTCGGTATCCTTCAACCTCAACAACGTCTTCGACGTGGAATACGCCATCAACACCTTCGGCCGGCAGATCGTCCCCAGCATCGGACGTAACTACACCATCGCGTTGTCTTATAATTTGAGGTAAATCATGAAGTGGTTTCACCGCTTACACAGGACGCTGGGCCAGGTGCTCAGCGTCTTGTTTGTCTTATGGTTCCTCTCGGGATTCGTGATGATCTATCACAACTTCCCGCGTATCACCGAGAGCGAACGCTACCACGGGCTCGCCACGTGCGACACGTCCGTAGCGGCCACCGCCGACAGCCTGCTGCGCCTCCTGCCCGCAGGACGCCTCTCCGCCCTCGCCCTGACCACCGACGGACGCGGTGGCGTACGCCTGACTTACACCTCGGACGGCAAGACGCACACCATCGGCGCCCACACCACGGCCGACGGGCGCGTGGCCTACGACGAGATCCTCCGCTATGCCACCCGACTGAACCCCTCGCCCATCGTGCGCGTCGACACCGTTCGCCACCTTGACCGCTGGCTCACCTACGACCGCAACCTCGACGATCTGCCGGCTTACCGCTTCCACTACGCCGACGCCACGGAGCTTTACGTCTCCTCCCGTACCGGTGAGGGCGTGCAGCACAGCACCCGCGCGGATCGCTTTTGGGCTTGGGTCGGCGCCATCCCGCACTGGATCTACCTCTTCAACTTGCGGCACTACACCGGCCTTTGGCGCAACGTAGTCATCATCCTCTCCGGCGTCGGCGCGCTGATGTGCCTCTTCGGCCTCATCGTCGGCGTGCGCATGATTGTGCGGCAATACCGCCAGCGCCGTCGCCTCGGCAGCCCTTACCGCAAGCCGCTCTACCGCTGGCACCACGTAGCCGGACTCTTCTTCGGCCTCTTCGTCTTCACCTTCGCTTTTAGCGGCATGATGTCGCTCCAGAAGGTCCCCCAATGGCTCATCCGTACTCACGCCCCCGAACTCGCCTCTGCTGCCTCCGACCGTTCGCTGCCCCTCGCCCCTGCCGACTATCCGCTCGACTACCGGCAGCTGCTTGAGGCTCACAACGGACGCGTGCAGAAGATCGAATGGTGCGGCTTCGGCCGCCGGCCCTATTACCGCGTCGTGGTCGGGGATAGTGCGCTTTGCGTTGACGCCACCACGCCCGACGTCCGTCCGCTGCGCCTCACTGATAGCGAAGTCATGTCCTTCGTCCGCCACCTGTTGCCCGATAGCCGCGTGCAGGCCACGCTGCTCCGCGACTACGACGATTACTACATCCATAAGCGCATGCAGCTCCCCCTGCCCGTCTACCGTCTGACGGCTGACGACCTCGACCGCAGTTCGTTCTACATCGACCCTGCGACGGCCGAGGTGCGTTACTTCAACGCCAACACCCGCGCCCGCAAGTGGACGTACCAGGCGCTGCATAGCTTCTCCGTCAAGTGGATCCTCGATCGCCCCGTGCTGTGGCACGTGCTCATGTTCGGATCTATGGTTGGCGGCACGATGGTGTCCCTCACCGGGCTCTGGTTCCTTGTCCGCCGCCTGCGGAGGCCGCGGAAGCGGTAAGGGGAGGATGTGAATGCTCCAAGGGGTCGCTTCAGGAATCTCCTCGGAACAACACCCAACAGCCCCCACCCGGTAAGATCCGGATGGGGGCTGTTTCACATACGTAGCAGGGCGGGGACGGAAGGGCTTACGGTCGCTCGCTCCGCTGCTTGTCGTCGGTCGATAGCCGACGCTCCAACAGGTAGGAACACAGCAGGCCAAGGCCTCCGAAGATGAGCACCGGCGCTCCGTAAGCCACCTCGAAGAGTTGCTCCTCGGACCATTTGTTCATGCTGTATCCGCCGTGCGCCAGGGCCGTGTTGATGATCAGCCCGACCAGCAGACCCAGTCCGACGCCAATCAACAGGCAGCCCAACCGGAGCCCACTGAACGACCGCTTGGGTAGGTCTGTACTCAACAGATTCGGCACCGAGCCGTTCGTACGGCCCATCCGCTCGATCATCATTTCTCGCTCTCTACGCCGCGAAGGCAACTCGATCATCTTATACGTGAAGTAAAACACGATCCCTACAACACCTATAGGCACTAATTCATGCATAACGCTATCCTTTCAATTAAATGCTGATTAAATACGGTTTGAAATCTCTCTCGTTTCTGTTTGCCCTATGGACGCAAGGGATGGACGCAGGTTACAATCTTCGCCTCCACGCCTGAGCTGGGCCAAACTTCGCCGCCTTCCGCAGCCACCCCGACCGGTACGACGCCTATCAGGCCTCGTTTACCTATCCGACACGCCTGCACGCTCCAAAAAGTGCCCTGTTTACCTATCCGACACGCCTGCAAGCTCCAAAAAGTGCCTCGTGTACCCAGCCGACACGCCTGCAAGTCCTAAAAAGAGCCGTTTGTGTAAATCGCTTCATAGAAATGGATCATTTATACATCGTATATATAAATCACTTCATAAAATCGCATCAAATAAACCGCGTGTATTTCTGTCACACTATTCAAGCGAATCAAACAAACGCAGCGTATTTAACCCAACTCACAGAAGCGGATCAAATATACGCTGTGAATACAAGCCACTTTATATAATTGATAGACTCATACAGCGTATATCTGATCCGATTCATGCACTTGACTGTTATATACAATGAATATAAGATCCGATTTATACAGTGGATGAATCTATACGTCGTATATTTGGTTCGATTCGATGGTGCGGATCTGATATACTACGTATATAAGCAAGGAGTCATAGACGGCTATTCCAAAAACGCCTCTTTTGGGGGCGTGCAGGCGTGTCAGCTGGGTAAACGAGGCACTTTTTGGGGCTGACGTCGGTGTCGGATAGGGAAACGAGGCACTTTTGGGAGCTAACATCGGTGTCGGGTAGGGAAACGAGGCACTTTTCGGGGCTGACACTGGCGTCGGATAGATAAACGAGGCCTGATCGGCATCGCACCGGTCGGGGTGGCTGCGGAGAGCGGCGCGGTTTGGCCCGTCGCAGGCGTGGGAGTGCGCCGATTGTAACCTGCGGCACGCCTTTGCGTCATATCCTTGCACGACAAAAACGAGACTTAGGGATGATCGACGATGAAGCATACATCAACCGCGTTCTGGACGGCGATACGGCCGGCTTCGCCCCACTCATGGAGCGCTACAGCCGACCCGTCTTTGCTCTCTTGGTGGGCATGACGGGCAACCGCGCCGACGCCGAAGAGCTGGCTCAGGACGCCTTCCTGAAGGCCTTCCGTTCGCTCCGCTCCTTCCGACGCGATTGCAGCTTCGCCACCTGGATCTACCGCATCGCCTACAACACGGCCCTCTCCGCCCTGCGCAAGAAGCGCCCCGACCGGCCGACCTCGATGGACGACGACACGGCCATCGAGCGCCTGCCCGACCCCATCGACGACGAGGCCGACGAGACGGAGGCCAACGAGGAGCGTTTCCGCCGCCTCGACCGTGCCTTGGCGCAGCTCCGAGCCGACGATCGTGCCCTCGTACATATGTTCTATAAGCAAGAAAAGACGGTCGACGAGCTGGCCGCCATCACGGGGCTGAGCCTCTCCAACGTGAAGGTCCGGCTCCACCGCACCCGTAAGAAATTGATGAGTTTAATGCAAGCTATGGAGGATTGAGCCATGATAGAAGAGAAGGAAAAAGACCCCTTGCGCGAGCTGTTCGCCCAGCGGCCTGAGGCCGATCTGCCCGACGGATTCGCCGCCCGCACGATGGAGCGCATCTACCGAGAGGCCCAACTGGCGGAGGCGCGGTGGCGCCGATGGGAACGCATCGGTATGGCGGTGCTGTTCGCCCTGCCGATCGTGACGCTCATTGTCGTCACCCAAGTGCTGAAGGTCACGCTGCCGTGGCCCGACCTGCACATCACGTGGCCCGACCTGGCGGCCTGCCGATTCTATTTCCAGATCGGCGCACTCGTCTTCCTGCTCTGGACGGTCGACGCCCTCTTCCGCTGCATACGGCGTTGAGTTTCCCCCGCCGGGGGTGGGGAAGATGGCCCCCGGTACGTGCATTCGAGCGCCCGCGTCCTATCTTTGCGCCATTCATTTACACAGATTTCACGCCCGATGAACATTGCATTGATAGGCCACGGCAAGATGGGTCACACCATCGAACGCCTCGCACCCACCCGGGGACACCGCATCGTCTCCCTCATCGACATCGATAATTACCGCACCGCTTTCGACTCCGACGCCTTCCGTCGGGCCGACGTGGCCATCGAGTTCACCGGCCCCCAGACGGCCTATGACAACATCTCCCGCTGCATCGACGCGGGCCTACCCGTAGTGAGCGGATCCACCGGATGGACCGCCCGCATGGACGAACTGAAGGAGCACTGCCTCGCGGCGGGGGGCGCCTTTTTTTATGCCTCCAACTTCAGCCTCGGTGTGAACCTCTTCTTTGCCCTGAGCGACCATCTGGCCAAGCTGATGAACGCCTACCCAGACTACGACGTCCGCCTCTCAGAGACGCACCACATACACAAGCTCGACGCCCCGAGCGGCACGGCCGTGACCCTGGCCGAGGCCATCGTCCGCCGGATAGACCGCAAGACGCGGTGGGTGCGCGGCCAGGCGCAGCAGGCCGACGAGATCGGCGTCGAGTCCGTCCGTGAGGGCGAAGTGCCGGGCACTCACGAGGTCACGTACGACTCCCCCGTCGACACCATCCGCCTCATCCACGAGGCCAAGAGCCGCGATGGCTTCGCGCTCGGCGCCCTCCTGGCGGCTGAGTTCATCGTCGGGCGAAGGGGCGTCTTTGGTATGAATGATTTACTCCGGGTGAACGCCTAAGGCGGCCACCCACCCTACACACACAATAGCACAATGAAGAAGATTTCAAGAAGACAATGGATCGGCTTCGGCATCTGGGCCACACTGTACGTCCTGTTTTGCATTTGGATGGAAAACCTCTGGCTGCTGCTCGGGCTGTTCGTTTTGGCGGACATATTCCTCACCCGGTTTGTCCCCTGGGGCGCATGGAAACGCTCGAAAAACAAGCACGTACGCGAGGCGCTGGAATGGGTGGACGACATCCTCTTTGCGCTCATCGCCGTGTATTTCATCAACCTGTTCGTGTTTCAGAACTACCAGATCCCCACGGCCTCGCTCGAGAAAACGCTCCTCGTGGGCGACTACCTTTTCGTCAGCAAACTGAGCTATGGGCCGCGTGTACCCAACACGCCCCTCTCCTTCCCGCTGGTGCAAAACACGATGCCATTCTTCAACTGCAAGTCCTACCTCGACTGGCCGCATTGGGGCTACAAGCGGGTCAAAGGCCTGGGGCATGTGCAGCGCAACGACATCGTGGTCTTCAACCTCCCCACGGGCGACACCGTGGCCCTGCTCCAGCAGAACCCGGACTATTACTGGCTCACGCAAGAGAACGGGTACGACGTCGTCAACACCCGCCGCGACATCTTCGGCAAGATCGTCTACCGGCCTGTCGATAAGCGTGAGAATTACGTCAAGCGTTGCGTCGGCCTGCCCGGTGACACCCTAATGCTGCGCAACAACAAGCTCTACATCAACGGTCGCCTCCAGAAAGATCCCGTCTGCATGCAGCTCTGCTACTTCGTCGAGACCAACGGCACACTCCTCACCGAGGAGCAGTTCCGCAAGATGAACATCAGCCGCGAGGACCGCCGACTGGTCTCCGCCGGGCAGCATAACGAAGACCTATACTACTACGAAGCCCTGGCTTACCTCGGCTTCACCACCAATGCGGACGGACGCTACAACCCCGTCTATCGTCTCCCATTGACCGCCGAAGCGTTGGCCTACCTGCGTAAGCTCCCCTTCGTGCGTACCATCAAGGTGGAGCCCGCTGAGCTCGGCGGAGCGACCTATCCCCCGGGGTACGTCACCGGTTGGACACGCGACGACTTCGGCCCCATCTGGATCCCACGCAAAGGCGCCACCATCGATCTCAACGAGCGCAATCTGGCCCTCTACCGCCGCTGCATCGTCAACTACGAAGGCAACCGCATGGAGCGTCGCTCGGACGGCACCCTCCTCATCAACGGTCAGCCAGCCACGACCTACACCTTTAAGTACGACTACTACTGGATGATGGGCGACAACCGCCACAACAGCGCCGACAGTCGCTCGTGGGGCTTTGTGCCGGAGGATCACATCATCGGCAAACCCATCCTCATCTGGCTCTCCATCGACAAGGATCGCAGCCTCTTCAACGGCGGCATCCGATGGAACCGCATGTTCCGACGCGTCCGCTCGGATTGATTCGCCTCGTCTACGCCTCCCCATGAAACGCCCCCTCATCCGCTGCGTCGTCGTGCTATTAGCTGCCCTGCTGATAGCCCTCACCGTGGGGCGTTTCTGGGTTGGGCGTTACGCCGTAGCCACACGCGCCATGCAGCCTGCGCTCCGTCCGGGCGACCGTGTGGCGGTGGATAAACGCGGCACACCGATTCGTCGTGGGGCCATCGTCCTCTATCGCAGCCCCCGACCACAGGATGGCGACGCCCTGCACTTCGGCCGCTGCGTGGGCCTGCCCGGCGACACCGTCACCGTCACCCCCGACGGCTACCTCATCCACGGCCGTCTCTACCCCGCGCCAGCAGATATCCTCGACACCTACCGGGTCCCACGCGACCTCCGTCTCTCCCTCCTCAGCCTCCTCTTCTCGCTCGACATCCCCATCCGTCACCTATCCGACGATACGGCCCACTTCTGCCTCTGCCTCACCCCCACGGAGGCCCATCGTGTCCGCGAGCTTCTCCCCCGCATGCTCCTCCCCACACCCCCCCCCCATGAGATGCCTCGCCTCCGGTTCATCCTCCCCGCAGCCCGACAGAACTACGCCATCGATGCCTCCACCCTCCGCCTCTGTGGCGAGGCCTTGCTCCGCGAAGCACAGGGTCGGGCCACTCTCCGAGCCGGTCGCCTCTACCTCGACGGTCACCCCACCGACAGCTACCGCTTCCGCCACGATCACTACTGGATTCTGGCCGACAACCCCGACGCCGCCATCGACTCCCGACACCTCGGTCCCATCCCCCGCACGGCCATCATCGGCACCGTCGTCGGACGGTGATTGATCTGGAAAAAAACACGCGCGTTTCAGGATCATCTCAATAGCGCGCTGCAACGGTCATAGTGCTTTTGGAAATGCTTGCGGGACTCCCGCAAACGCCAAAAAGTTTTCCGAGAGACTTGCGGGACTCCCGCAAACGCCAAAA
>ERZ772921.730-NODE-730-length-20009-cov-3.338629_pt1 | contig 20009 bp, 26 predicted proteins | sample MGYA00512117_ERZ772921 | MGnify/ENA primary metagenome ERZ772921 (study PRJEB29015, sample SAMEA2737944) | human oral metagenome | biome: human oral; feature: human-associated habitat; material: dental | place: China | collected 2150 ...
ATTAACAGTACTGCGAGTATGATTGAAATAGGGAGTGTTTCTGTTAATTATTGCTGCCTAATTGTTTATGTTACTAACTCTCCGACAAATCATTATTTGTATTAAAAGTAAAATATCTCTTCAAATTTTTTATCAAGTGCAATGCAAAGTACAAGTGCAAGTTTTGCTGTAGGATTGAATTGCCCTGTTTCTATAGAACTTATTGTATTTCTGGATACTCCGACCATTTGAGCAAGTTCAGCTTGGGATAAGCCCTTTTCGGTTCGTATTTCCTTAAGTTTGTTTTTTAAGACCAATTTTTCGTCCATTTTCTACCTCACAAGTCTCATAATATAAAGCACCATACAAATAGCCGATAAAACAAGCTGTATAGACCCGAAAATCAGTTCATGGATTTTTTTAAGTTTACTATACTTGCTAAGAAGCATAGTGCCCGTCATGGCAAAGTATAAAGCCAATATACTTAAGTTTACATTATCTGCAAAAAATGTTTCAAGAACAATTATTATAGCACAAATAATGCTTCCGACAGCACAACTTCTTTGTCCGGCTTTTAAGAAAACCTCTTTTTCCATTTCATCTTTATGTTTATTTTCCTGTCTGCTTTTTTCTAAAATTTCATCCTTATTCATAACTACCTCCTTACAATCTGCCAAGTATACTTGTCGTAACTTTATTATAATGCTGCCAATTATACTTGTCAATACTTTCTGCAAAGTGTACTTGTCAAAATCGTATAAGTATCCAAATGATATGCCTTTACAGTGCATAAGAAGCATTGTAAAATAAGCTTTATAAAAAGATATTAATATACGAATTTTGATATGGAAAAACTTAAGAGGAAGAATTCTATTTTAGACTATTAAAACAGCAAAAAGGGAAGGTGTAAGCATGGAAATTACAAAGGATTGGCTTGAAAAGTATGAAAAGGTTAAAGATATTTTAGTATCACCGATAGACTTTGGTGAGTTATTTAATAAGAAGGAGATAGATGGGAAAGAGCTCTATCTGCTTAATATGGGAGAGGTAAACTTTCCCACAGGCAGTATACTGGTAAGAGATCCTTTAGTCTACCTTAAAAGAGAAGAGCAGCCTTATATACAAAAAGTTCCTGTCGGAGTATTTCCGATAGATACTCTTGTTGCCAAGATAGAAGAAGAGCATTATAGATATATTGCTACAAGGGTAAGGTTTTCTAAAGAAAAAGCCCTAATATACAGAAATGCTTTAAAGGGTAATGAAAATCTTGAAGATGTAAATGAAAATTCATTTTTCGGTTTTTTTGTAGATGCAGGTCTTGCTACAATAGTGGACATCGAAGCAAGGGACAAATACTGTGATTTTGGAGAAGAATGGTATAAAGCAAATCCTGACGGCAATATCTATGATGATTTTTTCGCTGATGAATTTAAGAAAAGTTACGAAGCAAACCCCAAATTCCAAAGAGAAGCGGGAGATTGGATAAACTTTGCACTACCAAATACAAACTTAAGCATACCAATGATACAAAGCGGATTCGGAGACGGAGAATACCCGGTATACTTCGGATATGATAAAGACGGGAAGGTGTGTGAAGTTGTGATAGAATATATCTATGTGGGAAAGTAGCGGGAGTATGAAACAAACATCAGCCTGATAAAATTTGAATTTATCATATATAGTTTTTACCATAAACAGGACATTTTTATTTGTGGTATAGTAGGACTTTATCATATATGGCTTATAACTTATATAAAAGTCCAATTTTCTCAGCTTGACAGTTATCAGGCGAAATGTTATACTTACGCAGTATGCCGCTCAATTAGGTTTTAAGCATTTATGCACCAAAATTGGCGAGTAATGATAAGAAGGAGGACCCAAGATGTACGCAATTATTGCAAGCGGCGGTAAGCAATATAAGGTAGAAGAGGGCGATATCATTAGAGTAGAGAAGTTAGGACTTGAGGCAGGTACAAGCTATAAGTTTGAGTCTGTGCTTGCACTTAATAATGATAGTCTTGTAATAGGAACACCTACTGTTGCCGGAGCTAATGTAGAAGCTGAAGTCATCAGAGAAGCTAAGGCTAAGAAGGTAGTAGTGTATAAGTATAAGAGAAAAACAGGCTACCACAAGAAAAACGGACATAGACAGCAATTTACAGAGTTAAAGATTACCAAGATCAATGCTTAATTCATGATCAAGGTGGTTTTGACAACAAAAGAAGATGTAGTCTTTTATAAGCTTAAAGCAACAGGTCATGCAGGTTTCGCCGAGGCGGGAGCCGACATAGTATGTGCCGCATTTTCGGCACTTACAATCAATTTCATTAATTCAGTTGAAAAATATACCAAGGATAAGATAGAGTATGACTCAAATGGCGGATTTATAGAGTTTGAATTTGTCTCAGGAATAAGTCCTGAGTCAAGTCTGCTTAGCAAATCATACTTGCTCGGTATAAAGGAGCTTGAAAAAGAGTACGGCAATCGTTACATTAAAATACAATCGAAGGAGGTAAAATGATATGTTAAAGATGAACCTTCAATTATTTGCTCATAAAAAGGGAGTCGGATCTACAAAGAACGGTCGTGATTCCGAGTCTAAGAGATTAGGTGCCAAAAGAGCAGATGGACAGTTTGTTTTAGCCGGTAATATTCTTTACAGACAGCGTGGTACTAAGATACATCCGGGACACAATGTAGGTCGTGGCGGTGATGATACATTATTCGCTACAGTAGACGGAGTAGTGCGTTTTGAGAGAAAAGGCAGAGACAAGAAGCAGGTTTCTGTATACCCTAGGGTTGCTAATCAATAATATCGTTTAAAAGAGGGCTGTTGCATACAGAGCTTACAGACAGGAAGTCCTGTCTAAAGTTTTATTGTGCGACAGCCCTTATTTCTTAATTAGAGATCTATGTGAATATTATCATAATAGAATCAAAACGCTTAGATTTGTGTAGATGTAAGCCGATAATATAAGCCTTATACAGTATAGGATAAAAAATCTATAGGGTTTTTATTATCAAAATGTGTATCTAATAATAGAATTGATCAGTATTTTAGAAAGATAGGTATATATGTTTGCGGATAGTGCAAAAATTTTTATAAAGTCAGGCAAGGGCGGAGACGGTCATGTAAGTTTCAGAAGAGAGCTTTATGTTCCGGCAGGCGGTCCTGACGGCGGAGACGGCGGTAAAGGCGGAGATATAATATTTGAAGTGGATAAGGGGCTTAATACCCTGTCGGACTTCAGACATATAAGAAAGTATATAGCTAAAGACGGAGAAAACGGCAGTAAAAGAAAGTGTAAGGGTAAGGATGCCGATAACCTTATTATCAAAGTGCCTGAGGGGACTATTATAAGGGATTTTGAAACCGATAAGGTAATAGCCGATATGTCCGGAGATAACCAAAGAGAAACCATACTTAGAGGCGGTAGAGGCGGTCTTGGAAATATGAACTTTGCCACAGCTACCATGCAGGTGCCTAAGTATGCAAAGCCCGGGCAGGATGGCAAGGAAATGTTTGTAAGGCTGGAGCTTAAGGTAATAGCTGATGTGGGATTGGTAGGCTTTCCTAATGTAGGTAAATCAACTCTTATATCAAGGGTGAGCAATGCAAGACCTAAAATTGCCAACTATCATTTTACGACATTAAATCCGCATCTGGGAGTGGTAGACTTACCTGATGGAGACGGTTTTGTTATGGCTGATATCCCGGGGCTTATAGAAGGTGCGGCTAAAGGTGTAGGTTTAGGTCATGCCTTCCTTAGGCATATAGAAAGAACCAAAGTGCTGCTTAATGTAGTAGATGTGGCTTCTATAGAGGGTAGAGATCCGGTAGAAGATATAAATGTTATACAGCAGGAGTTAAAGTCTTATAATCCGGAGCTTATTTCTAGAAAGCAGCTTATAGCGGCAAATAAAATAGACAGTTTGACGGATGATACGGTTATAGAGAGGTTAAAAGAGGCTTTTGAGCCGGCAATGAAAGTATATCCCATATCATCAGTTACCGGACAGGGTATAAATGAGCTGATTTATGCTATAAGTGATATACTTAAAACTATAGACAGAAGTGTAAAAATATATGAGAAAGAATTTGAAGTGGATTACAGCGATACCAAGGATCTTCCATATACCATAGAGATAGTGGACGGAGTATATGTTGTAGAAGGACCTCGTATAGAAAAAATGTTCGGCTATACCAATCTTGAGTCTGAAAAGGGCTTTGACTTTTTTCAAAAGTTCCTAAAGACCTCCGGGATTTTAGATGAGCTTGAGAAGATGGGTATAAAGGATAAAGATACAGTCAGAATGTACGGATATGAATTTGATTATTATAAATAAATTAAAAGGCAGGTATTAGTTTATGACAAGCAAACAAAGAAGCTACTTAAAAAGTCTTGCCATGTCTTTAGACCCTATATTTCATATAGGTAAGGCATCTTTGACTGATGAAATAGTGGATGCTCTTAAAGAGGCGCTTGAGGCAAGAGAACTTATTAAGATAGCTGTATTAAAGAATTGTACGGATAATATAAAGGAAATCGCAAATGCTATAGCCGAGCATACGGATTCTGAGCTTGTGCAAATAATAGGCAAAAAAATAGTTATATATAAGGAAGCCTACGAGCCTGAAAAAAGAAAAATAAAGCTTCCGAAGGCTAAAGCATAAGATGGAAGAGATAGGTATATTTGGGGGTACCTTCAATCCCGTACATAAGGCACATATTAATCTGGCGGTCGAAGCGAAGGAAGAATTTGACCTTGATGAAGTGTGGTTTATGCCGACACTTAAGTCACCTCACAAGGACAATAAGTACATAACGGATATAAATACACGCATGGATATGATAAAACTTGCACTTGAGGGTTATGAATATCTTAGGTGTTCAGACTTTGAACTGCGTATATCAAGTGAGATAGATAAAAATTATACATATTATACTTTGCAAAGACTAAAACAGTTTTATAGAGATATAAATTTATATTTTATTATAGGTGCAGATTCATTATATGAGATAGAATGCTGGAAAAATCCTGATATTATAATGAGTTTGGCAACGCTTTTGGTAGCAGGAAGAGAGTATGAGAATAAGAGCTTAAGTATGGAAAGTATGGCTGGTAAATTAAGAAGTAAGTATTCTGCCGATATCAGATTCATAGACTTTAAGGAAATGGATATATCTTCTCATACTATTAGAGAAATGGTAGCGAATAATGAAGATGCAAGTGAATATTTGCCGCAAAAGGTGTATAATTATATAAAGGAAAATAACTTGTATAAAAACTAAGTATTTGTAAAAGACTATCTTTGGGAATTATCAAAGCTTTTGAAAGGATAGAAGAAATGGACAGAGAATATATAGCGGCTATAAAAGATAAATTATCAACTCAACTACCTAAAAAAAGGTATGAGCACAGTGTGGGAGTATCCTATATATCCTCCGCTTTGGCTATGAGGTACGGTGCGGATATATATAAGGCTGAGCTTGCAGGTATATTGCATGACTGTGCAAAGGCATACAGCACTAAAGAGCTTATAGTACTGTGCAAGGAAGCCGGTATAGAGCTTTTAGAGGATGAACTTAAATCACCCGGTATATTACATGCAATATATGGTAAACATTTGGCAAAGAAAGCGTATCTTATGGAAGATGAAGAGGTACTTTCAGCAATCAGATGGCATACTACAGGTAAGGCTGATATGAGTATTTTGGAAAAAATTGTCTATATAGCCGACTATATAGAACCGAATAGAAAGAAGCTTGAAAAGCTTGACCGTATAAGAAGACTTGCATTTGAGGATATAGACAAAGCCTTATATGAGATAATAAGGTCTACCATAGAGTATTTGGATAAGGAAAATATGTATGTAAACAGTATGAGTTTAGCCTGTTATAATTGGCTTAAAGAGAAAGGGTCAGGGTATTAAGATGAAAGCAATGTTAAAACGAATAGTCGATATTATAGAAGATAAAAAGGGTGAGCAGACGGTAGTGCTTGATATAAGTGAGATATCAAGTCTGGCGGATTTTTTTGTAATAAGCAGTGCTAATAATATTAACCAATTACAGGCGATATCTGATGACTTACAAGACATACTTGAAAAAGAAGGCTTGGAAATACGCAAGGTTGAAGGTGCGAAGAATTCCACATGGATACTTCTTGACTGTTCCGATATTGTAATACATTTATTTACCAAAGAGGATAGAATATTTTATAATCTGGAAAGAATTTGGGCGGATGCCAAGCAGGTAGAGTTATAAAAATAATCCTATAGCCTAAATAATTAAACAACATCTATACAAAATATTATTAATTAAATTTGAAAAAATCTTGTACCTAGGTAATTAAAGATTAAACAAATTGTTTTTAATTGTCATCAAAATTATATATATATTTGTAGTCATTTTTTATATAATACTTCATATAAGAAAGGAGAGTTTATTATGAAGTATATATTGAGAGCTGCAGCTATGAGTTTAGCTATTATGTTTGCACTGCCTCTTACATCCTTTGCAGGAGAGTGGAGATACAGTAATATAGGTAATGCATGGTGGTATGCATATGACAACGGTACTTGGGCTGTATCAAAATGGCAGAAGATAGATGGTAAATGGTATTATTTTGGTGACGATGGATACATGGTAAAAGATAATTGGGTTGGAGATTATTATTTGGGAAGAGACGGCGCTATGCTTGAGGGCGGATACACTCCTGACGGTATACGAGTAGGAGGAAATGGAAAGAAGATAACAGCAAGGTAATGTCTTTTTGGTATTTACTTCCATATGGTGACAGTTTTATACAAAGGCTGTTTCTCATATGGAAGTTTTTTATTTTTTTAGTGAAGTTAAAAGTGGTATTTACTCATTATTGTAATAGTAAAGGCTGCTTTTCAATAAGGCTTTTTCACAGTGAAAATAAGCTTTTGACCGCACTTTTTAAAATTTTTATTTTTTTTCTTATAAATACTTGACAGTTTTAATTTTTTTATGTATACTACCAAAGTGCTTAGGACACCAAGGCCAATTGGTCAAGCGGCTAAGACGGCGCCCTCTCACGGCGCAAACCCGGGTTCGATTCCCGGATTGGTCATGAAAGCTTTGAGTAATGTACTCAAAGCTTTTTTAATACAGTGTAAAACAAGTAAGAGAGCTTATCCTCTTTATGAAATTGTTATAATCTATTAATAAGCGGTGATAAGGTCAGATATCAATGATACAGTACACCGGTATAAAATAATATAAAAAACTGCCATAAAATCATTTTAGTTTTATGACAGCTTTTAAAACATTTGCTTGTATGGCGCAGTAGGTAGCGCAACTCATTCGTAATGAGTAGGTCATCGGTTCGAATCCGATTACAAGCTTTTTTTATTCTCCTTGATACATAAACTTGATAATTCTTTCTATATCTTCTTTCTCATGAGCTACCAAATCGAGCTTTTCAATATAACCGTTAGAAAATAAAGTTGCCATTGAAAGATATTGAGAAAGCTTGCTTTTTAGATTGATTCTGTCTCCCTCGTCTGAAACCAGCTCAACAGTGCCTTTACACTCATCAATCATCTTAAAGAAAGCATTAACATCAGATATATTTTGTACCTTCATACTCCCACCTCCTATCAGTAAGTTATATTTATAGTACTGTAAATTGCGACATAAGTCAAATAGCAATTAGAACAAAAATAGTTAAAGCTCTATAAATTCATCCCACTCTATATCATTTTCTTCTAATATTCTTTTGATCAGATCCTTAGAAGAAATGTCCGTTTCATACGCCATGCCGCAGCTTGCCGAGATCCTTCTTGGAAGAGGAACAAGTTTACCTTTTATATTATTAAGTTTGGCTTTCTTTTCAGTAGCCATAGCCTCAGCCGAGGTGTGAAAACTTATGTATAAATGCATATCTATTCCACAGTAAGTTCGTATTCATCACCGACTTCTTTGACGGATACTTTTTTGCCTACGGATTCTGCATATAATTTAAGGTTTTTAACGGTATGAGCCTCATTTGCAAGTACTTTATAAGACTTGTCTGTAGACTTCTCCACTTCATTTTTTAATATAAGTACAGGCTCAGGACAGGAAAGTCCTCTCACATCTATTTCTTTCATGATCAAATCTCCTTATTGTTCTTTTTTCTTAATACCTATAAAAGCTATGATTAAAAGTATAATTATAGAAGCTATTACAAATATTTGTCCGTTTATGCCGGGACCTCCTGCAGAAGCTGCCTTTTCCGCTGTAGCAGCACTTGCCGGAGCACCTGCAAGGCTGAAATTGTGTGCCAAAGCCGCACCTACAAACATACCTACAACAGTAACTATGGCATCTGAAGAGCCGCTGCCTGCAAGTATAAGCTGTCTTAAAGGACAACCTCCCAAAAGTACTGCACAAAGACCTACGGCATACATAGAAAGAATGTTCCATAAGGTTTGAGCGTGTGCTATAGGACCATAGGCTGCAATTTGGAAATTACCGGAAGCTATGTTATATACAAGCATTACAACAAAAATACCCCCGATTACAGAGATTAATTTAAAATCCTTAAGAAGGATTATATCTCTGATAGATCCTGCAAAGCACATTCTGCTTTTTTGTGCTATGATTCCGAATATTATACCTGCGCCTAAGGAAAGTCCTATGGCTGCATGCACACTTCCGGGTCCTTTTTCACTAAAAGCAAAAAGTGAAGGTGCAAAAAGACTTACTAAAAATGCTACAGTGATAAGTAATGGAAGGACATATCCGCTTTCTTTTTTGATAGTATAGGATCTTCCGAGGCTGAAGCCTTTTTTTAAGAAGAAGGCGCCTGTTCCTACACCGAGGGCAAAGCCTACCAGACCTACATAACCGCTTATATCACCGGATGACATCCTCAAAACCATACGCAACGGACAGCCAAGGAAAACCAAAGCACATATAACCATGATCGCACCGAGTAAAAATCTGATAGCAGGTGCAGAACCGCCGGTAGATCTGTACTCTTTGGTAAATAATGATATAAGGAAAGCTCCAAGCACTATACCGACTATTTCAGGTCTGAAATACTGCACAACTTCTGCCTGGTGAAGCTTAAAGGCTCCTGCGGTATCTCTTATAAAACAGGCTATACATATAGCCATATTTTTAGGATTCCCCATCATAGCAAGTACCATGGCAGTCAGACCTGCTATGATACCAAGTAAAAATAATCCCTTTTTTGAATCTAAACTCATACTACAAATCCTCCTTTGTATTTATAATATTTTTTAATGCTTGTATAGCAGTATTAACTTCTTCAAAGGTATTATTGTGTGAAAAACTGAACCTTACCATACCCTGCTTATCAGTGCCGAAAGCAATATGCAAAAGTGGAGCACAGTGGGTACCTACTCTTGTAGATATATTGTAATCACTTATCAGACTTTTTCCTATCAAGGCGGAATCTATATCGGCTATATTAAAACTTACTATCGCAGCCCTGTTGGAAGCTTTGTAATCACCATAAAACTTTATACCTTCAAACTCACTAAGTTTTGAATAAAAGTACTGTGATACTTCAAGTGCCTTTTGATGCAAAGTACTTACATGTTGAGTTTTAAGATATCTTACCGCTGCCAAAAGACCGGCTATACCTATAGAGTTGATTGTTCCGGATTCAAGTCTTGTAGGCATTTTTTCGGGTTGTAATCTGTCATAGCTGTGTATTCCTGTTCCGCCTACTATAAAAGGTTTTATGTAGGTAGCTTCATTTACACAAAGTCCTCCTATTCCCTGAGGTCCCATCAAAGACTTATGCCCGGTAAAGCAAAGTATGTCAATACCCATGGCTTGCATATCTATATCTATTGAACCGGCAGTTTGTGAGGCGTCAACTATCAACATCAAATTATATTTTTTGCAAAAATCCGATACAGCATATAAGTCGGTAATATTGCCGCTTACATTGGAAGCATGGGTTATAACTATGGCTTTGGTATTTTTTTGTATAAGAGAGGGTATTAAGTCAAGTTTGATCCTGCCTTTTTCATCTATGGGAAGAAAGCTTAGCTGCATCCCCCTGTCCTGCAAATAATTCAAAGGTCTTAGTACGGAGTTATGTTCGCTGACACTGCTGATAACATGATCGTCCGGTGATAAAGTACCGAAAATAGCTATATTAAGGCTTTCTGTAGAATTTTTGCTAAATGCCACCTGTCTGGGATTTCCCGCATTAAATAATTCGGCTATTTCACTTCTTGCATCATATATAAGTCTATCTGCCTGCAAACTTTCATCATATACTCCTCTTGAAGCATTGCCGAAGTGATTAAGAGCAAAAACAACAGCATCGGTAACTTCTTTAGGTTTATGCATTGAAGTGGCAGCATTATCAAAGTAAATCATGATAGCACCTCCTATTTTTTACATTTTTTATACTAAATACATATATTACATAGAAATATTACAAAATATATAGTATATCCTACAATATGGATAAAAAAAATCAAGACATCTAAGCCCGATTTCTTATAAAAATAGTATATATTATAGGGTTTTAGTGACTTGATTTTATTGATAATTAATAAGTTTGAGTTATACAATTACTATTTCACGGGAGTAGGGATTTTTAAGCTCTGTTTTATACTTATCATAATAAATGGAGTTATATATATATGAGGCATATATCTCGCTCATAAATAATTGGTAAGCAAATCTTTCATCTTTAAGTATGTCAAAAGCATTTGCCGGCTTAGTTATGTTTATTAACTTTGAGCGTTCTTTTATAAGCTTAAGCAAGCTTACCGAAGACATCCTAAATCCCAGTAACTTTGCGTATTTGATATTAGCTTTATATATATCCATATCGGATTTTTTTATATTGAGCAATATATGTGACAGTGCTCTTGAAATACGGGTAAAGGTATAGTCTTTACTTTTTATTGAGGCTACCATTTCCTCATAGTCGGAGTAGTTTTTATTAAGCTTATAAATTCTGTCGGAAAGACTTGGTGAAATATCGCTATATATTGATAGATCTATATCATTATACCATAGGTCATAAAGCTTTCTGCTTATACTTCCCCTAAAATCATCAGCAAATAAAGGCTTGCCTTTTTTTATTATTTCTATAGAAGATGGCATAAGGCTGCTTTCAAGTGCTTTAAGTTCTGAATGTGTGCTTAAGTACTTTCTGATAGCGGTAGCGGAAGAGTGGTTTTTACTATAGTCGATGTCTTTATCATGATAGGAAGAACCTTTTCTTTTGATCAATACAGGCTTTAGGTGAGAACTTATTTTCTTTATTGTGTAGACATACTCAAGTCCCAGTATATTATTGGGAGTTGATAAAAGATTTTTTATTCTTTCCGTATCAAAATGCTTAATATTTACAAGTTCATTTATAAGAGCCTCTTTTCTTGCCAAAGGATAGCTATAGCCTGCTGAAAGTTTTTCTTTAAGCAGATTTTTAAAACTTGAACTTTCATTCAATAAAGCACCGGCAAGGCTTTCAAGCTCATCTAAGGCGGCATCTTCAACTCCGAAGGATATATAATCGACATTTAATAAAGTTAAGAACTTAACTGCATAAAAGGCAAAATCTGCCGCGGAAGCAGTGGAAAACGCTGCAGGCATTTCATATACGGCATCTACACCGGCTTTTAAAGCCATTTCTGTTCTTAGGTAAGGATCATAGATTGCCGCTTCGCCACGCTGAGTAAAATGTCCGCTCATAATAACTACTACATAATCGGCAGCACATATAGTCTTAGCCTTATTGATTTGATAAAGATGCCCCGAATGAAAGGGATTGTACTCGGCTATAATTCCAAGTATTTTGGGAACATGATTTATTTGCATAGATCCTCCTGTCAATCAGTAAAATATTACAGGTAGTATATATCAAAAAATCAATAGATTTAGCATAAGTTAATAAAAAACTTAATAATAATGAAAACTTAATAATAATGAGAATTTAATAAATAAAATTATATTATTTCTTTAAGAATAAGCATGCTTAGGATTAAATTTTATTAGGAAAGGACGGTTTGAAATGGAATTTCTTATTTTGACGCTATTTTTGATCAGCGGGCTTATATTATATTTTAAGCCGCAGAGGAAAAATTTAGCTACGGGATGCGCGGCGGCAGGCTGCGCGATACTGATCGCACTGGAATTTTACGTAAATTTATGGGTCGTCGTGCCGGTAGGCAACTTTTAGGAGGGCGATATGCAAAATTTAGAACAAAATCAAATTCCCGCCGCCGAGCGAGGATTTTTCAACCTAATGTCGCTAGCCATCATTGCCCTCGTGGCGCTCCCGGTCGGCATAGCCTGTTTGATACTGGGCTTTGGTATGGGAGATAGCCCGTGCGTGATGTGCTGGTCGGAGAGGATCACGATGATAGCCATTAGCCTCATCGCGCTTTTTATCCTTAGATACGGCCTAAGACCTGGTTATGTCGCGGCGCTTTTACTAATGGCTTGCTGGGGGATGTTTAACGGCTTTATCCATTATAGTCTTGATGGGACGTTCGGCGGCTACCTTGACATAAAGCAGGGGTTCGGGCTTGAAATTTTAGGCGCACACACGCAGCTTTGGGTCATCGTCGTAGATTTTTGCGTGATCGCGTTTTTGGCGGTTATATTTTTATGTAGCAAAAATTTGGGCGAAATAATGAAAAAGAGTACGAGCGGCGAATACGGCGAGTTTTTGCGCTATTTGCCTCTAGGCAAGATTGCAAATTTAATCTTCATCGTCATCATCGCCGCAAACTGCGTTCAGGCATTCATCGTCTCCGGACCGCCGCCGTATTTGGGATCTAGCACGCCGCCTAGGATGAGCTTTGATCCGTCAAAGTGGTTTTGGGAAAAAGACCACTGGCAAAGCGCGCTTGATTTTAGATTCGATTGGAATCCGGAGCTACCGGATCTGCCAAACTAAGGAGCGAAAAGATGAAAAAGCTGATGATTTTTACGGCGCTAGCTGCTCTGGCGTTTGGGTTTGAGTTTAATCTCGATAGCAAGGCAGGCGCGCTTCTTGGCGTGAAGGAACTCGGCGCTCCGAGTGCGGCCGTGAGTTTAAATTTGCAAAACGACGCGCCGATTACGGGAGCGGACTACGACGCGGATAAAAAGCAGTTCGCGCTGGTGTCGAAAAATAATGAATTTTACGTCGCGGACGAAAATTTAAAGCCGCTTCGCTACGGCAAGCACGATCGCCACTTTATAATGGAGATGGAGGCGGCCGTAGGCGCGACGTGGTATAAAAACGAACTTGGCATGATAAGCTTTAATAAAACCTTCGTATTTTATGAGCCTGCGGACGGGCTTAGTGCAGAGGAGCAAAACAGCCAGTGGAGGCACTTGACCGAGGGCTGGGATAAATGGAAGCTAAACGATCTCGGCAACAAAGGGCGCTTCTCCACGCTTCGAGCAAAGCAACAATATATCCTCGGCTGGGATTACGACGCGGCTGCGAATAAATTTATAGTTGCGTCCGTACCTAACGACGTGAGGGATTATTGGAGCGTGGCGGTGTTTGACGGCGATGATAAGATGATTTTGGAGGAATTTATTCCGCAAATCGGCTCAAATTTAAAGCTAAAAGAGGGCAGAAACCTAGGCGAATACTATGTCACTGGCATCGACGCTCAGCCTGATGCCGTTTATCTTTTGAGTAAAAATTTCTCGACCATTTTAAAGCTAAATTTACAAACGCATGCAATTGAGGATGCGTATAGTTTTAGCGGAGCGGCAAACGCGAGAGCGCTTGCGGTGAAGGACGGCAAATTTTATGTTTTTTCACGCGAAGGCAAAGAAAATAAAGTTTTCATATACGATATGAAATAAAGCCCACATTTAAGGAGAAGAGATGCAAAGACGTTCTTTCTTAAAAGGCGCGGGAGCGGCTCTAGCTACGGCCGGAGCCTCTCCAAGCCTATTTGGTATGGAGCAGTTTGAGGTGGATTTTAAACCGAAATCCTATAAAAACGAGCAGGGCGTAGAGTATCACTATCTCACCTGTCCTAGAAACTGCCGCGATGCCTGTTCGATGATCGCAGAGATCAAAGACGGTAAGATGGTTAGCATCAAGGGCGATCCGAAACACCCTCTAACGCAAGGCACGGTCTGCGTCAAGGGTCACACCTACGCAATGCACCTATACAACGCCGATCGCATAATGTATCCGATGAAGCGCGTCGGTAAAAAGTGTGAGGGCAAGTGGGAGCGCATAAGCTGGGATCAAGCGCTAAAAGAGATAGCCGCGAAGCTCACCGAGATCAAGGCAAAATACGGCGGCGAGGCGCTGACGGAATTTGTCTATTCGGGCAACGAAGGCCATATCTCAAAGACGATCGCGCCTGGAAATTTCTTTGAAAAATACGGCGCTACGAGGCTTGTGCGCAACCCGTGCGACTGGCCGCGCTATGCGGGCACGCCGAGCGTCATCGGCACGGACTTTTCAAAAGACGCGCTGGAAGTGGATGAGAGCGATATGTATATCAGTTGGGGCTCAAACGAAGCCTATACGGCGGTGCACTGGATTAGATTTGCCCACCGCGTCAAAAAACGAGGCGGCAAGATCATCGTCATAAATACGATCAGAATTCCGCTCGCAAACCAGGCTGATATGTTTATCCAGCTAAAGCCTTCGAGCGATCCGGCATTTTGTCTAGCGGTCTGCAAATTTTTGATAGAAGAAGATCTATATGATCATGAATTTGTAGAAAAATATACAACCGGCTTTGAAGATCTAGTACATGAGTGCTCACTCTACACTTACGGCGAACTATCTGAAATGTGCGGAGCAAGCGTGGATCAGATCAAAGTCTTTGCTAGAGAATACGCTCACGCCAAAGCTCCTGCTATCATGCACGGAGACGGCGGCCAAAGACACTTTAACGGAGCAAGGCTGGTACGCGCGGTTACCTTCTTGCCGGTACTTACGGGCTGCCTTACAAAACTTGGCGGCGGATTATTCTGGGCTTACGTGCACGTAAAGGGCTGCTTTAACTTCGATAACTGCATGCCAGATCTTTCGCCAAAAGACGCGGAGGGTAAAAAGATAGAGCGCCAGCAGGTAAGCTACGTAGAATTCGGCAAAGGCATTCAAAAGGAAAATCCGACCTATCTCGATAAACCGATAAATACGGTCATCCGAGCCTGTATCAACTACAACTCAAATTTAATGGTCACCGCGCCGAATACAAATTTAATCAAAAAGCGCGTGATGGACGATGACTTTTTCCTAGTCGTTATCGATCCTTACGATACCGATACGTGCGACTATGCAGACTACGTGCTGCCGGGCGTTACGTTTATGGAGAGCGAGGATATACAAAACGATCAAATTTCGGGCTACGTCTGCTACAACGCCCAAAGCGTCAAGCCGCTGGGCGAAGCCAAGACAAATTTGGAATTTTTTAACGCTCTAGCCAAGGCGATGGGATATAAAGAGGAGTGCTTTGATTGGGATAGCGAGACGGTTTGCAGAAGGTTTTTGGATACGGAATTTGCTAAAAAGCAAAACATCACCTACGAAAAGCTAAAGAGCGTGGGCTGGATCAAGCCGTTTAGGACGCCTGAAACGATGAAGGATCAGTTCCCTTACTACCCTTATGCGCCGAAAGACAAGCTGGTATTCGGCACTAAAAGCGGCAAGTGCGAGCTCTACTCCGAAGCTTTCAAGGACGCAGGCTATCATCCGGTGATCGATCTCGACGACGATTGGGATTACTACGAAAAACATAAAAATTTCGGCAAAGATTATTTGAAAAAGTATCCGCTTTATTTCATGACGCCGGGTACGCAGCTTCAGGACAACTCAAACTGGGGCAATATGCCTTACATCCTAAAACGCGTCATCGTAAAGGGCAACGCCGAGCTATTTATGACGCGCGAGGATATGCTGGCGCGCGGTATCAAAGAGGGCGATACGGTCGAGGCTACGAATGAAAAGGGTACGGCGATATTTACGGCGGTCGAAACTAATCAGATGCAGCCTGGAATCGTTTATGCATGGAATAATATCTGGGTTAAAGTCACCAAATCTCGCACAGGAGCAAATATCCTTTGCTCGGACGGAGTGAGCGATTTGGGTAACGGATCGACCTATACCGCAAGCTTTTGTGAAGTAAAAAAAGCTGCAAAACAGGAGGCATAAAATGAAACGAAAACAAGGATTTTTATTTGATTACAACTTTTGCATAGGTTGTAAGGCGTGTGAAATTTCATGTCAGGTCTATCACAACCAAGACCCCGACATCAACTGGCGCCACGTCGATATGGTGCTCATCCATGAAGACGAGATCGAAAAGGAAATTTTCATCTCGCATTCGTGCCACCATTGTGAAGAGCCTGCGTGTATGGATGTTTGCCCTGTGGGAGCTTACATTAAGCTCGAAAACGGCGTAGTTCAGCCGCTGCACGATAAATGCATCGGCTGCGGATACTGCATCGTAGCCTGTCCTTACGGATCGATAACCAAAGGCAAAGACGGCAAAGCGCAAAAGTGCAACCTCTGTGCCGAGAAGCTCGAGCGCGGCGAGGAGCCTGCGTGCGTAGCGGGCTGTCCTTGCGACGTGCTAAAGCTGGTCGATAGCGACGTGAGCGATAGCGCGGGGATGGAGAAGGAGATGCCAGGGTTTAAGCGCTTTTTTACGAAGCCGAACATCCGCTTCTATCCTCGCATGAAGCGCAACGAGTTTATCCACTAAGGATAAAAAGATGCGTAATTTAAAGCAGAGCCTTTGCGTCGAGGACTTTTTGAGGCAGGTATTTTTGGCGCCTCTTACCGGTGAAAATTTGGACGAGCTTTTAAATTTGACGCAGGATTTTGCGCCTAAGCTTAAAGAGCATAAATTTATCCTCGAATTTGCCAAATGCAAAAGCGAGCCGAATTTAATCGATGAAATTCGCTACGAATTCAATAGGCTCTTCGTAGGTCCTAAGCGCCCTAAAGCCGAGCCTTACGAGTCGGTATATTTTGACTATCAAACGATGTTTGGGGCAAAGACGATGCAGGTGCGAAGCTTTTACGAGAGCTCTAGGCTAAAACTCGAGGATGCACAGCTTGATAAATTTCCCGACGATTTCATCGGGTACGAGCTGCAATATCTTTATTTTTTAAGTTTTAGCGCTCTAAAGGCGGAGGATGAGGCTAAATTTAACGAAATTCTGCGTAAAAAGGCGGAATTTATCGCCGCTCATCCGTCGCAGTGGTTTGGCAAATTTGCCACTCGTTGCGATGAGCATGCAAATTTAGACGTTTGGAAGAGTTTCGGGAGCTTTTTAAATCTCTATCTAAATAGCGAGATGGATGCACTTAAAAGTGCACTAAAAGATCCTGAAATTTTTAAAAATTTAAAGGAATGACAATGGTACAGACGACTTGGGGATGGCTCATAGTCATCTATTTGTTTTTAGGCGGTTTAGGCGCTGGGGCGTTTTTGTGCTCGGCTTTGGCTTACAAGGGCTTTTTGGGCTCATTAAACGAGAGGTTTTATAAATTCGGCTTTTTGCTCGCGCCAGTAGCGGTGATAATAGGAACCGCGCTTTTGCTATTTGACTTGGCGCCGAGCGCCGCGATAAATCCTCTTAAAATTTTGCAGCTCTATACGCGCCCGGTTTCGATGATGAGTATAGGTACGTATCTACTTACGTTTTTTATCGTAATCAGCGTTTTGGTGCTTTTGCAGATCAAAAAGAGCGGTAAAATTTGCGATATGATGCTCACGCTCGGAGCTATTTTGGCGCTTGGAGTGATGGGATATACGGGGCTACTGCTTTACGTCGTAAAGGCGATCCCGCTTTGGGCTAGCGTGTGGCTACCGATTTTATTTACGATCTCCGCGATCTCTACGGGGCTTAGCGCAAATGCCGCCGCTACACTAAATGCAGGGCACGGGCTAAGCCACTGCGCGCATAAATTTCACGTTTTGTTAGTTGCGCTTGAGATCGTTGCGGTGCTAGCGCTATTTGCTAGCGTAAGAAGCGAGGCTGCGGGCATGGCTAGCGTGACTAAGATAGTCAGCGGCTCGCTTGCGCCGATGTTTTGGATAGGCTTTGTTGTGTTTGGGCTTGCTCTGCCGCTGTTGGGCGGAAGCAAATTTATGCTTCGCAGCTGCAGCGTAAATGCAGACGGCAGCGTCTGCGCGCACGGCGGCGAGGAGGTAAAGAGCTGTGTTTATAACGAATATGGCGTGCTTGTGGGCGGCTTCTGCCTAAGAGCATTTATCGTGCTCGGCGCGGTCTATATATTTTAACTCCTCCTTTCTGATACTGGTCGGACAAAAGTCCGACCTAATTTAGTTTCAAATTTATATGATTTTTTGTAGGCGATAAGAAAAATGGTACAACATTGTAAAGCTCCTAAATTAAAAATTTAGGCGCAAAATTACCGCGTATTTGGCATACGTTCCTTAAATTTAACATGATTGCAGTCCGCATAAATGGGCCATCGTTACCTCACCGCCTTCTTATGTTCCAGAGTTTCGCCCTCCTTTTGCAGATAGTTATATTGCTAGTGTGTTGGTTGTGGCATATTTTGTGGTTCGCATGTTGCTTGGATTTTGACTGAAGTTTGTTATGCTATAGTTGGGTTGCTTAAAAAAATGTAGATCGGATTCTTAAATCAGATGTTTTTAGCCTACGGCAGCTATTTAAAAGTATATAAATATCAAAAAATTATTGGATTCAAATATGCGACCTATATAGATTTAGGCTGGCATAAAAAATAATCAGGTAAGTTGAATTAAGCTAAAGCCCCTTAATTCAACCCAATCTCGCAGCTCTTATCAATCAAGATGATGCTCTAGCAATATTTTCAGGTGTCATTTTAAAACCGCTTTTGTTTAATCTCTCTACAAGCTTTGGAACAGTCTCTTTTACGTGTTCATTAAAAGATATATATAAAATTCCACTCGCATCGGATGGGACATCTAAATCTCCTTTCTTTAAAATTGCGACTCTACTTCTACCAATAGACGACAGTAACATTCCCATTTCTAGAACAACATTTTGTCTAGCTCTAGGCTTTGCATCCTCCGGCCTTGAGCTTTTAGGATACCCCATGTCATCAGGAGTCAATAGAACAATCCCAAAAGTAACCTCAGAAAGATTTTGCCCAATTTCTTTTTCCAAGGCTTCAATGATAGTTAACCCTCCACCGCTGGTATTTTGTAATACAAAAGGTTCAATTCCTAATTTGTGCAGAACCAGTTCCAGCTGTTCCCTTGCCGTACTGTCATGGCCATGAACAACAAAAACTTTTCCCTTAGCTTCTACTTGAGCAGGAGTTATAGGCTCGCCAATAATTTCATTTGATTTGTTATCACATAATCCTTGAATAAAACAAGACAACTTATCATCTGCTTTTCCTTGTAAATTAACACTTCCCTTGCTAGGCCAAAAATTTAATATAGAACCATTTGGGAATCTAAAACAATATCCACCATTTTTTTGTTCTTCATTATAATTGGAAAAACCTCCTTTGCTCAACTGGTTTTTTAAGTTATCAATATTCCCTGAAAATTTCATTTTTATTTAATCTCCTTAACTATAAAATTAGCCTTGTTGTCCAGTCAACCCCATTTTTCAACAGCCCCTGCTAAAAAATCTCCACTAGCCACCAGGCTTTGCGGAGTCTACCAAACCTACAATACTGAGCAACAATGCCTTTTCGGTGAGTTTATTTCACCATCGTCTTTTAGGGCGTTTATCGCATTTTGCTCTCTTTTGTCAGCATTTAGCGCCTAGGCTATCCCACCTGCTTTCATCGGGGCGAAAGTTTTAGGATTTGCCCTTTTTGCTTCTTTTGGTTAAATTTACAATGACATTATAGCAAAAAGAGCTTTAAGTGGCTTGGCAAAAGTTATTTAACGGATATAAATTCGACACCGAGAGAGTAGCCAAGCGCCTTGTTTTAAATTATCTATAAATTTAAGCCGCCTAAAAGACGGCTTAAATTTCACCTCTCAAAAATAAAAATTTTATTCACGCCGTTTTCTCTGGATGCGACGTAGAATTTACCCTCTTTGATAGCGAGCGCATGGGCAT
>ERZ772921.734-NODE-734-length-19899-cov-4.833048_pt1 | contig 19899 bp, 15 predicted proteins | sample MGYA00512117_ERZ772921 | MGnify/ENA primary metagenome ERZ772921 (study PRJEB29015, sample SAMEA2737944) | human oral metagenome | biome: human oral; feature: human-associated habitat; material: dental | place: China | collected 2150 ...
AACAACTAGCGATTAGACCCCGTTTTCTTGTCGTTGCGGATGCAAATTTGGGAGAGTTTTTCTTCAAAGAGAAATGCAAAAGCATAGTAAATGGCCAAAATCCGAGGGGGCAAGCACTCAAAAATCGCTCGAATTTCATCGTTTGGGCGCATTTTATATGGTTTTTTGCGGTTATTTTCTTCTAGAATGGTTCGGCCAAAGAACGTGTTTTGTAAAATATATTTATTGTTTTAACAAATCGTTAACAGGTGATTTCCGAGATAAGAACAGCGGCTATGCGCCGACACATGCGATAAAACCAAACATGATGGGCACAATGATGCGAACAAGTTTAAAGCAATACTGTGATAATGACAGCGGGCAACGAGGCGCACAGGGCATTCGCGTTTCATCCTGTTGCGCCTTTAACCCCAAGCGGCTGTACGCCATATCGCGCTTGCGGAGAACAGAGAGGGCACTTACTTTTGGTGCGGGGCGAAACCAATTTCCCCATTTGTCGGCAGCCCGAACACCACATTTGCGGTTTCAAACCCTCTAGCTATATAGCAATAAGAAGTGTTCAGCCCTACCCCATTCACGCTCCTCTACACTTGGAAAGTGATTGAGAGGTGAGACATTTTTTTCATCTCCCACCTATACATTTCCACCTTCCTTACGACTTTATTAATAGGAACACACCTTATATATATAGGTGCTATTGCCTAAACATTCTATTAGCGAATTAACAATAACTACATTAATACATTCCCCATGAGAGAAAACGTTTACATAAAAACTTGGCGTTGGCGCATCGCCCGACGCTACGTATCGGCCCTCATGCTACTTACGCCCGTGGCTACTATGGCCTCGGCCACGTCTGCACAGGCAACTACACAGCATGGGCAACAAGCAGCCATCGCGGCAAGCAACAGCATGTCTACGGTGAGAAACGTGCTCAACTACATCGAAAAGAACAGCAACTACGTGTTCGTTTACAACGCCGAGGTGCAAAAGATGATGCCCAATAGGGTGAGAGTGAACCTCGACGGACGACCTGCACTGCAAATTCTAGACGAGATGTGCGCCGCCACAGGATTGGCATATAAGGCGCAAGGCAACCAAATTAGCTTGGCACAAGCAAAAAACGCGCAGTCCGGCCAGCCCGACAAGGGACAGAAACGCCGGATAAAAGGAAACGTGAGCGACGCAAAGGGCGAACCCATCGTGGGCGCAACCATTAGCGAAAAAGGCGGTACAGGCGGTACGATTACCGACATCAACGGCGACTTCGCCCTCGAACTGACACCCGGAAACCTCGTCACCGTGTCGTATGTGGGCTTTAAGCCACAGACGGTAAAGCCCACTGAGGGCATGCACGTAACGCTAGACGAACAAACGCGCGGACTAGACGAGGTAGTTGTCATTGGTTATGGCACCAAAAAGAAGGCCAACCTCATCGGCGCAGTGAGCACAGTTGGGGCAGAAGAGTTGAAAGACAGGCCTGTTACCAACCTTGGACAGATGTTGCAGGGACAGGTACCCAACCTAAACATCAGCTTTGGAACGGGTACGCCTGGCGAATCTGCCACGTTGAACATCCGCGGAAAAACCTCACTCACCAACTCTGGCGCACCATTGGTACTCATCGATGGGGTAGAAGGCAGCATCGACCGCATTAACCCCAACGACATCGAGAGTGTTTCGGTACTTAAAGATGCCGCCTCGGCCGCCATCTATGGTGCGCGTGCCGGTTTCGGCGTGGTGCTTATCACCACCAAGAGCAACAAAGACGGACAAGCACACATCAACTACAATGGCCGTTTCAGTTTCTCGGCACCCACAACCAAAACCGATTTCATGACGGTGGGCTATGACGTTGCACGGCTGGTAGACGAATTTAACACGGCCAAAACAGGTAGCAGCTACTCCGGACTGAACGCCGACGACTACAAAATGTTGGAAAAACGCCGCTATGACACGACGGAAAATCCCGCAAGGCCGTGGGTTGTTGTCGACCCGCAGGATGGTCGCTACCATTATTACGGCAATTTCGATTGGTACAACTACATCTTCGATTTTTCGCAACCCACGTGGAACCACAACCTAAACGTAAGTGGCGGCACAGACAAGATGAATTATATGATTAGCGGCGGCATGAACGACCACGACGGACTGTACGCCCTCAGCACAGACAAATACTCCACGCGCACACTTATGGCCAAATTCAATGCCGAAGTAACGCCGTGGCTAAGGGTTTTCAGCACCGCCTCGCTTTTCAAGTCGAAGTATAAACAAGCAGGTTACGACTATGAAGGCGGTGGCAACGTGGGTAACCTTGTCTTTCATGCCATGCCTTGGATTGTTCCTGTAAATCCAGACGGAACAAATGTCTACCTTCTTCCAAATAATAAAGACAAACCTGCTGACGGCTTTGCTGCTATGTTGCGTACAGGTAATGGCTTTACGCAAGTGAATAAGACCGAACAAACCTACGCTATTGGAGCCGTGCTCAAAGTGATGGAGGGCTTGGAGATAACGGGTAAGCTAACTTACCGCAACTACGCAAAAGAGAAACAAGCCCGCGCTGCCAACATACAATATGCCATACGCCCCAACGAGGTGCTAACGGCTAGCGGATGGCCATTCAACAACAAGCTGAAAGACGGGCGCGACACATACGAGAACTATGTGTACGACCTTTATGCCAACTTCCACCGCACCTTTGCCGATGTTCATAACGTGAGTGCTGTGGTGGGCAGCAACTACGAAAGAGGACATTACAAGTTTGTGGAGCCTTCGGGAGAGGACTTGACGTCTGACGTACTCAACGACCTTGCACTCTCCACAGGAGCTAAAAGTGTAAAATCATCACAGAACGAGTTCGCACTGATGGGCTACTTCGCCCGCCTTAGTTACGACTATAACGGGCGTTATCTTGTTGAGGCCAACATGCGTTACGACGGAACGTCGCGTTTCCCACGCAATCATCGCTGGGGTTTCTTCCCCTCTGTGGCTTTGGGGTGGCGCATCAGCGAAGAAGCGTTCTTTGCTCCCGTGCGCCCCGTGGTTAGCAATTTGAAACTACGCGCATCGCTTGGCTCACTGGGAAACCAAATAACAGACAACAGCGCAAAGTTCAATAAGAACACATTCTACCCCTACATGCGTCTGATATCATTGGCCAACACCACCACACTCAATTACATATTCGACAACACGCAGGCCACTTACGCCTCGCTGGGCGATCCCACATCGGGCTCGTTGACATGGGAAACCATCGTTACGCAAAACGTTGGTCTCGACGTTGGCCTTTTCAACAACCGCCTTTCGCTTGCACTCGACGTTTATCGTCGTACAACCAAAGACATGTTGGCCGCAGCGAGAGCACTCCCTGCCGTATACGGCTACAATGCGCCATACGAAAACAACGGCGAACTGCGCACCAACGGATTTGAATTGGTGGTAGGATGGAACGACAAGTTTAACCTTGCAGGTAAGCCTTTCTACTACGGCGTTAACCTAACGCTGGCCGACAGCAAGACGAAAATAACCAAATTCAAGGGCAACGAGTCGAAAGTGCTCGGCCAAGACTACGAAGGAATGGAATGGGGAGAGATTTGGGGATTCCGCATTAAGGGCATTTACCAAAGCGATCAAGAGGCAATTGACCGTGGCGTAGACCAATCTTTCCTTGGTTCGAGGTTCACAGATAAGGCTGGCGACCTCATCTTCGACGACGTTGACGACAGCAAGAAGATTGACATTGGCAAAGGAACGCTTGACAATCATGGCGACTTGGTACGCATAGGCAATTCAACTCCGCGCTATCACTATGGCATCACGGTTAACATGGCCTGGATGGGTTTCGACTTTTCAATGTTCTGGCAGGGCATCGGCAAACAAAACATATACCCTGGCGGCAACAACATGATGTTCTGGGGGCCGTATGCACGCGCTTACAGCTCATTCATCCCCAAGGATTTTCCTGCCAAAGTGTGGTCGACAAACAATCGCGGCGCATATTTCCCACGTCCCGTTGCCGACCTGGCACGCGAACTCGCCATGAGCAAGCCTAACGACAGGTACCTGCAAGACCTTGCTTACTGCCGTTTGAAGAACCTAACCTTTGGCTATACGCTGCCAAAGTCGCTCACAAAGAAGGCTTATCTAGAAAAGGTACGCGTATATTTCAGCGGCGAAAACATCTTCATCACCAGTAAGCTGAAGAGCGATTACCTAGACCCAGAGCAAATGACGTACGACTCGAACGGACGTGTATATCCCTTCTCAAAGACATTCTCCTTCGGACTTGATGTTTCATTCTAAGCGCAAACAGTCATGAAAAAAATATTATTAGCCCAATGCCTGGCCACGGCCGCATTGCTTACAAGCTGTAGCTTGGACCTAGAACCGCTAGACAAGCTGGCAGACCAAAACTATTATAACAACCGCAAGGAGCTAGAAGTGTTTACCAATGGCTTCTATGCCGACTTCCCTACGGCCGAAAACCTTTACTCGGAAACGGCCGACATCATCATACCCACAACGCTATTGCCCGAAGTTCTGGGCACGAGGAGTGTGCCACAAAGCGGTGGCGGATGGGGCTGGAAACAGCTGGCCAACATCAACAGCTTCCTTAAAGACTGCTCGCGATGTGGCGATGAGGCCGCTCGCAAGGAGTACGAGGGTGTTGCAAGGTTTTTCAGAGCCTACTTCTATTATAATAAGGTGAAAAGATTTGGCGAAGTTCCCTGGTTCAGCGATGTGCTATCGTCTACCGACGACCGTCTATATTCACCGCGCACACCACGCAACGAACTGATGAGCAACATCATAGCCGATTTAGATTACGCCATCGACAACCTGCCGACGGCAAAAAATCTCTATCGCGTTACAAAGTGGGCTGCACTGGCTTTGAAGTCTAGGGTATGCCTCTATGAGGGTACTTGGCGCAAATATCATGGTGTATCGGGCTACGAAAGCTATCTCGCCGCTGCCGCATTGGCTGCCGAAACGCTCATAGACAGCCAACAATACACCATCTATGCAGCTGGCGAACAACCCTATCGCGACCTCTTCGCCGCAGATAAAGCCAAGGCTGAAGAAGTTATTCTCGCCCGAAACTACTTCATCGGACTAAGTATCGTGCATTCAGCCAATCTGTATTTCCTCGGTGGTGGCTCTGCTCCTGGCCTGAACAAAAAGGTTGTTGACAGCTATTTGATGAAAGATGGCACACGTTTTACCGACCAAGCCGACTACGATAAGATGCAGTATTACGAAGAAATGCAGAATCGCGACCCACGATTGGCACAAACTATCGTAGCGCCCGGCTACAAACGAATAGGTGCAACCGACGTTACACCCCTTAACTTTGCCGCCGCAACAACAGGTTATCAAATCATCAAGTGGGTTTCTACCGCTGCATCAGATGGCTATAACAAGTCGCAAAACGACATTCCGCTATTCCGTTTGTCCGAAGTTATGCTTAACTTTGCCGAGGCAAAAGCCGAATTGGGAACGCTTACGCAGGCAGATCTAGACAAGTCGGTAAAGCTGATAAGAGATAGAGTGGGCATGCCCAACATTGATTTGGCCACAGCCAACGCCAATCCCGACCCCTATCTCGAAGCTGCCGAAACGGGTTATCCCAACGTTACGGGCGCAAATAAGGGCGTAATACTTGAAATTAGGCGCGAACGAACCATCGAATTGCTGGCAGAGGGTTTGCGTTACGACGACCTTATGCGTTGGAAAGCAGGCAAAACTTTCGAGCAACAATTTAAAGGAATGGTTATTCCAAAGCTCGATGACACCAAACATTTCGTAATTTGCGACCTCAATGGCAATGGGGTAAACGATGCGGAAGACGTCTGTGTGTATGAAGGAGACATCGACAACATCAAGGCAAATGCCGAAGTGGCTGGCATCAAGCAGTTCTTAAAGCTTGGCGTGAACCTGCATTTGGCCAACGGCGCCAATGGCGGTAACATCATTGTACACGACATTGCCAACTCCCAACGCAAATGGAACGAAGACCGCGATTACCTATATCCCATCCCACAAGACCAAGTAACGATTTATGGAGGGGTGATAAAACAAAACCCAGGATGGTAATTTGGTTGACGAGTATACAAGTTGACCAGTTGACGAATTGACCAGTTAACAAGTTGACAAGTTAATAGGTTGACCAGTTGACGAGTGGACAAGTTAGCGAGTGGACAAGTTAAAGAGTTGACGAGTTAGTGGGCGTTAGCCATCTTTTCACCTTTTCACCCTTTCACCTTTCCACCCTTCCACCTGTTAATCCACAAAGCATCTCACTCCCCTCTCCCCTTTGGAGAGGGGCAGGGGGTGAGGCTCTTAAATACATTCATCGCTTATGAAACCTTTATTCAGCACCCTTATCGTTGCCGCATCGCTCTTTGTCGCCTCACTTCCCATCATGGGTTGTGGCGGAAAAGACACGCCGGGACACATCCCCGACTACCAGCCAAAGCCGAAAAACGAAGATTATAAGTACGCCAAGGCAGAAGGAAACGTGCGCATAATGACCTACAACTGCTTCTATTGCAAAAGCAACACCAGCAACAAAACATTCTCTGACGAGCATACTGCGGCCTTCGCCCAAGTGATTAAGGCACTAAACCCCGACGTGGTGGTGATTCAAGAGCTGGACAGTGGCACAACCGAACGCGCCAAACGCTACCTTCTCGACGACATTCGCCGCGCCACAGGCCTAGACTACAACCTCTTTTTCGGCTCGGCCGCCCCTTATTCGAAGGGCAAAATAGGGCCAGGCGTGTTGTACAAACGCGCCATGCAGCCCACATCCATCAAGAAAATAGCATTGCCTGGTAAAGAAACTCGTGCGCTGATGGTGCTCACTTTCCCGCGGTTCACGCTGCTAGGTACCCATCTCGACCTAGACGCAACGGCCCGAAAAACCAGTGCCGAAATTGTAAACCACGAGCTAACCACACTCGCCACGCAGCCCGTTTTCTTCGCTGGCGACCTTAACGACTCGCCTTCGTGGAAACCCGAACTAACTGCTTTCCCCATCATAACCAAGGCTTTCGACATCATCACCCCACAAACTGGCACTTCTGTCGACCAACCCAACGAAACCATCGACTATATTCTCGTTGACAAGGCGCACAAGAGCGCGGTGAAAGTGGTTCAAACGGCCGTGGTAAAGCAGCTCGAAATAAATGGGAAAGTAACCGAAACGGGAACGATAAGCGACCATTTCCCCGTCTTTGTGGATGTTCGTTTTTAGTTTGTGCGGTAAGAGTTTATCGGCCTTTAAGCTGCTCTGTTTCTGAACTTATAAGTTTTTGAGCTGGGCCAATAACGTTAAAATAAACACGGTTTTGAAATCAATCACTTCTAAACGATGTGGCATTTGCCATTGTCATTTTCGGCTACAAGCAGCTTGTAGTCGCACTACAAGGGCCTTGTAGCCCCACTACAAACGCCTTGTAGCAGCAGTACAAGAGCCTTGTAGTCGCAGTACAAAGCCCTTTGTACTGTATCACCAAACGGAAAAAGGAAGTTATTGGCACACAAAATCAGAACCAATCTCTTTTTTACCGCAACCCCAACTCAATAACTTATAAGTTCAAAAGCTCATGAACTCAAAAGCTCAAAAACTCATAAACTCCCTCCTTATTATATTGGCAGCCTGCACATTCAGCACACGCAGCGAGGCGGCCACGTACGACGGCGTGCACCAACTGGTGGCTCGCCGCTTTCCGTCTATGGTTGGCAAGGTGGTTTTTCAGCCCCTCGCAGGCACTCGCGAAGAGGCATTCGAACTGCAAACGCAGGGCAAACGTCTCGTGGTAAAGGCCACTTCGCCCTCGGCAGCGGCCGTCGGACTGAACCATTACCTCAACCACTACTGCCACATCAGCATCTCCCGATGTGGCAACAACCTACCCACCCACTTTCGACTAGTGCCCATCCAAGGTACCGTCAGGCGCACTACCCCTTTCAAATACCGATACGCCCTTAACTACTGCACCTATAATTACAGTTACGCCTTTTATCGTTGGCCCGACTTCGAGTGGGAATTAGATTGGATGGCACTTAACGGCGTTAACCTCATGCTGGCCCCTTTGGGCATGGAGGCCGTATGGACCGAAACGCTTAAAACGCTTGGTTTTGGGCAGAAAGACATTCAACGCTTCATCCCCGGACCGGCTTACACCGCGTGGTGGCTGATGGGAAACCTCGAAGGTTGGGGCGGACCAATGAGCGAAAGCCTCATCGCCCTGCGCCTACAACAGCAACGACAGATGCTGCAACGTATGCGCCAATTGGGCATACAGCCCGTGGTGCAGGGGTTTCCGGGCATCGTTCCCACCTTCTTTAAAGCGCGTTTCCCGCAAGCGCGCATCATCGAGCAAGGCAAATGGGGCAGCTTTCAGCGGCCAGCCGTGCTGTTGCCCAATGGCGATGGCGTGTTCGAAAAGGTGGCCGAGGCCTATTATCAAAGTCTAACCAAACTCTTAGGGGCCGACTTCGAGTTTCTTGGTGGCGACCTTTTTCACGAGGGGGGCATAACCACGGGCGTTGATGTGGGCAGCGTTGCCGCACAAGTTCAACGCCAAATGCTACGTTTCTTTCCTCGTGCCAAATGGGTGTTGCAGGGCTGGAACAAAAATCCCTCGCCCCAATTGCTGCGTGCCCTCGACAAGCAACACACGCTCTTGATAAACCTCAGCGGCGAAATTGCCGCCTCGTGGCAAAGTTCCGACGAGTTTGGGGGCACGCCTTGGCTTTGGGGTAGCGTAAACCACTTCGGCGGAAAGACCGACATGGGCGGACAATTGCCCATTGTTGTAACCGAACCACACCGCGCCTTGGCCCTCACGGTCGACAGCGTGATGCAAGGAATAGGTATCTTGCCCGAGGGAATAGGCACAAATCCCGTGGTGTACGACTTGGCTTTAAAAACCGCTTGGCACACTGCTACGCCCGATGTAGATAGTATGCTGGTGCAATACCTTGGCTATCGCTACGGAGAAGTTCATCCCGACCTACTTGCAGCATGGCGCATCATGCTCAAATCCGTGTATGGCGAGTTTGCCATTAAGGGCGAAGGAACGTTCGAGTCGGTGTTTTGCGCCCGCCCATCGCTACGCGTAACCAGCGTATCTACATGGGGACCCAAGCAAATGCAATACCAACCGGCCGACCTTTACCGCGCCTTGGGGCTATTCTTAAAGGCTGCCGCAGCCCCAACGCTACGAAATAGCGAAACATACCAATACGACTTGGTAGACCTTGCCCGACAGTCGCTAGCCAACTACGCCCGTACGGCATACGCCAACGTGGTAAAAGCTTACGAGCAGAAGAACGCCGAGCAACTGCAACAGGCCACACGCCGTTTTGAACACCTCATCGCGCTGCAAGACAGTCTGCTGCAAACCAATCGCCACTTTCTGCTGGGCAACTGGCTGCAACAAGCCACGCAATATGCCCCCAACGCGGCCGACCGCCAGCTGTGCGTGTTCAATGCGCAAACCCTGATTAGCTATTGGGGACCCGACGACCCCGCCACAAAGGTGCACGATTATGCCAACAAAGAGTGGGCAGGCATGCTCTCCACCTATTATCTTCCGCGTTGGCAAGCCTTCTTCCGCGGCTTGCAAGCCACCATCGGCACGGGCAATCCGCCCACCATCAACTTTTTCGACATGGAAAAACGCTGGGCCAACACGCCCCAACCCATCAACACCAAGCCCCAAGGCGATGCCGTGCAGATGGCCCAACGCGTGTTGCAAACCATCGTTCCGCCTTACCTGAACGCTGGTTTAGACGTAGAAACGCGACTAAACGACCTGCTACCGCGGATGACCCTCGACGAAAAACTGGCCCAAACACGCCACATACACGCCAAACACTATAACGACAACGGCACGGTTAACCTGCAAAAGCTACGCACCAACCACACCGGCGGACTTAGTTTCGGTTGTTTCGAGGCCTTCCCTTACTCCTCGGCGCAATATCTAGCGGCCGTTTCCACCATCCAACGCCACGCTATGGACAGCACCCGACTGGGCATTCCGCTCATTCCCGTGCTCGAAGGCATACACGGAGCCGTGCAAGACGGCTGCACCATCTTCCCCCAAGCCATTGCACAAGGGGCTACTTTCAACCCCCCGCTTATCCAACGCATGGCCCAACACGTGGGACAAGAGATGCGCGCCATAGGTGCAAGGCAGGTACTTGCGCCCGATCTCGACCTCGCACGCGAGCTTAGGTGGGGTCGGGTGGAAGAAACTTTCGGCGAAGACCGCCTACTTGTGGCACAAATGGGCTTGGCCTACGCCACGGGCATTCAGCAAGCGGGGTGCATTCCCACGCTGAAACACTTCGTGGCGCACGGCACACCGCAAGGCGGACTAAACCTCGCATCCGTTAAAGGCGGCCGTCGCGAGTTGCTCGATGTCTTCGTTCGGCCCTTTGCCCACGTCATTTCGCACACCCTTCCCGCATCGGTGATGAACTGTTACAGCGCTTACGACAACGAGGCCATCACCTCCTCGCCCTTCTTCATGCGCCAGTTACTGCGCGATAGCCTGCGTTTTCGCGGTTATGTGTACAGCGATTGGGGTTCGGTTCCTATGCTGCGCTACTTCCACCACACGGCCGAAACCGAACGCGAGGCCGCTAAACAGGCCATCGAGGCCGGCGTAGACCTTGAAGCGGGCAGCGATTATTATCGCACGGCCAAGCAGTTGGTGGACCAAGGCGAACTCGATGCCGCACTGATAGACAGTGCCGCGGCCAACGTTTTGCGCACAAAGCTGGCCGCAGGACTATTTGAAGACGCCCGCCCCGACACCCTTAACTGGCGCAAAGCCATACACACCGCAGCGGCCGTGGCCACAGCTAGGCAGTTGGCCGACGAGAGTTTGGTGTTGCTCGAAAATCCCAATGCTCTGCTGCCACTCAACGCCCAACGGCTAAAACGCATCGCCGTGGTGGGTCCCAACGCCAATCAAGTGCAGTTTGGCGACTATTCGTGGACGGCCGACAATCGCTATGGCATCACGCCTTTGGCAGGTATTCGCCAGTACTTGCAGGGTAAAGGCGTGCAAGTAGACTACGAACGCGGTTGCGACTACTACTCGCCCAAGGCCGATTCCATCCCCCATGCCCTTCGTTTGGCAGCCCAAGCCGACCTCACCATCGCGGTTGTGGGCACGCAAAGCATGCTGTTGGCGCGCGCCTCGCAACCATCTACCAGTGGCGAAGGCTACGACTTGTCCGAACTAACCCTCCCTGGCGCGCAACAACAACTTGTGGATAGCCTCGTGGCTTTGGGCAAACCGCTGGTAGTTGTGCTGGTAACGGGTCGGCCGTTGGTAATGGAGAGTTTCCGCCATCGCGTTGGTGCATTGGTTGTGCAATGGTATGGCGGCGAACAAGCAGGCCTTTCGTTGGCCCGAATGCTCTTCGGCGAGTTCTCGCCATCGGGTCGTTTGCCCGTGTCGTTCCCCAAAAGCGTGGGGCAACTGCCCGTATACTACAACGCCTTGCCTACCGATAAGGGCTATTACAACAAGAAAGGCACGCCCGAAAAGCCAGGGCGCGACTACGTTTTCTCCGACCCCTACCCCGCCTATGCCTTCGGTCATGGCCTTAGTTACACCGTTTTCGCCTATCGCGCGCTGCAACTTTCCAGTCGCACGGCCGTAGAAACCGACACCGTGGAGGTGCGTTTCGTGGTACGCAACACCGGTAAGCGCGCGGCAATGGAGGTGGCCCAGCTTTACGTTCGCGACCTTAAAAGTTCGGTTGCCACACCCGTAAAGCAGCTTTACGCGTTCCACAAGGCCGCCATTGGCCCAGAGAAAGAACAACATTTCGCCCTTCGTTTGCCTATTGCCGAATTGTTTTTGCACGATAGAAACATGCGCCGCGTGGTAGAACCAGGACAATTCGAGTTGCTTGTTGGTGCCTCCTCGGCCGACATTCGCCTTCGCGACACGCTCACCGTGGTGCCCGTCGCCCAACAGAAGTCTGCCAACAGCGCGCCCACAACGTTTAAAACAAACACCCAACGCACACCGCAGGCCACGCCCACCACAAGCAAAACCATCCGCATTGCAGGCATCGTGCGCAACGTTCAGGCCTTTCCGCTAGTTGGCGTAAAGGTAACGGCCGACGGAAAGACGGCGCAAACCAACGCCCGCGGCGAGTATTCGCTCTCCGCCCGCATTGGTTCCACCCTCCGTTTCGTCCTCGCCGGCTATCGCACCGAAACGCTTGTGGTGAAAGAAAATGGCTTGTTTGATGTGGAATTGACGCCAGAAACGCCGTAGGGAAAGGAATAAAAAAGAGAAAACAGCCTGACAACAGACAATCAAAAACAGCCTCAATAGTTCAGCATGCAAGCTAAACATGCTAAACCATTGAGGCTATCCTATCTGCATTCGCCCAACCACAGGTATGCCAAAACCAATCCACAGCCCACTGCTACTCTACGAACAATGCCCTGCCCAAAGTCCCCCTTATCAAACGATACTACAACTTCTTTCTTTGCTACATCAAAACGGCGAATATTGGATGCTTGCTTTTCCTCTTAAGCCTTTTATATGGTTACGGTTACTTCAACAGGTCGTAGTTTTTATCTGTTACAGGCTCTAACCATTCATTGTTAGCTCCTTCTTCCTCCTTTGTGGTATAAGCAAGGTGTTGAAACCAAGAATCACGAGCTGCACCATGCCAGTGTTTCACACCTTCGGGTACAGTGACAACCATTCCGGATTTTAACGCGACGGCAGTTTTACCCCACTCTTGATACCAACCGCGCCCTGCCACACAGATAAGAACTTGAACACTGTGATGATGAATGTGCCAATTATTACGGCAACGCGGTTCAAAGGTGACGTTATACGGGCCACCATTTTGGCTGTTCATATCGGCTAAATAGCTGTTTCCTATGAAGTATTGCGCATAAGCAGTATTTAGTTCTCCTTTCGGCCATATATTGAAGTCTACAGTCTCAATTATTTTTGTAGGCAAATTTTGTACGATTCCGAGTGCCTTTTCTACGCGATTAGCCTCAGCCTCACCAACTTTCAAGCGCAAAAGCGATGGGACAGCACGCAGCTCTTCGTCTGTTACCCCCATATTTCGGCAGCCAGACACATGTGCGAGGAGTTGGGAATCACAGCCTGGCAGTGCAGATATAGCACCAATAGTTATCAACTCTCGGTCTACGAAAGTAAGATTATTACGACTGAATATATCACCAAAAAGATGAGCCTTGAGATAATAATCCATCTGGGGAGCAAAAGTATAACAGAAAGGTTTGCCTCCTGTGAGTTGTGTTTGTATGGCAGTTCCCGTCTTCAAAGCATCGTAATCAGTCGGTAGTGCATCTGCTTCAACACCTTTTTCAGTTTTCAAACCCTTTTCCTCTCTTTCCTTGATAACCTGTTGGAGTGCATTCAATGCGTTCAACGAGCGAGGAAATCCTGTGTAGGCATAGAGGTGAGAAAGAGTTTCCTTAGCTTCATTAATGGTCAACTCTTTGTTAAGTCCATCGTTAAGAACAACTTTCAGTCCACTTATATCACCTTTGGTTTCCATTGCAGCTACAGTAATGAAAACCTGTTGTTTACTTGTTAAGCTCATGTTTTATAATCTATATCATATTACATTGAAACCTTAATATTACATTGAAACCTTGTCAGACTTCCTCTGTCTCTGTTAATAGCCCAGCCCTTTGAGCCACAGGTCTACTTTCTGCATACTCTTCCGCACTTCATGACCATAGACAGCAAAGCCCTCCATTACCTTGGCTTTCGGGTATGCGCTTTTCACATCCTCAACGGTATTGGCCAGCCCACTCCCCTCGTGTGTGGTGAAAGGAATAATGATTTTACCATTAAGATCGTACTTATCAAAGAAGGTGAACATCACTTGTGGATACGTACCCCACCAAATAGGGCCGCCAATAAATATTGTATCATACTGCTCAATATTCTTCACCTCACCCTTAAATGCGGGTTTCTCTCCTCTTTTGGTTTCTTCCTTTGCTATTTCAATAAGCTGACTGTAGGGCATATCGTATGATTTTTCAGCCACAATCTCAAACTCATCGCCTCCTGTGCGTTTCTGAATCTCGTCGGCAACCAGTTTGGTATTGCCCACTTTCACGTTTCCTACGCTATAATTCTCGCCTGCATGCGAGAAGAATACGATTAAGACCTTGCTATTATTCATCATCTGATTATTTTTAACTTCCTTTTTCTGTTCTCCACTACATGATACCGACAGAAGTATTCCCATCAGCATTAAAATCATTTTCCTGAATACCATTAGCCATTTATTTGTTAAGTTCTCGTGTATCTCTCCACATAAAGTTGGATATTCGGTTTTTGATATACCATCGCCCGTCTATCTTTTGATATTCATCGTCATAGCGCACTCCTTGCTGGGTTATCGTTCGTTTGCCGTCAACCTTCGCAATCATAGCCACTTGACAATAGCTAATCCCCGTAGCACGGTTACCATTCAAGGTAACAGTCTGCTGCCCGTTGATGTGATAGATGGTTTCCTGTTTGGCAAGAAAATTTCCAAACACCTCGGCAATTTGTTTCCTGCCCTTTAACTCTACAGACACCTTTCCATTAATAAGCGTCTTCACCGTTGCATCCTCCGTAAAAAGTTGGGCTTGCAGTTCCGCCTCTTTTGTGTCAGAGAGATTTGAAAATGTGTCTACGAGATTTTTTAAAGCAACGCGGTCTTCAAGTTCCATAATTCGTTGCTCAATTGTTTTATTATTTTGTGCGTCCATTGCCACTACTGATAAAATTGCAATTATACTTAAAATTATCTTCTTCATTTGTCTATCGTTTTTATTACTTTCGCGGGAACTCCCCCCACAACACTATTTGCAGGAACATCTTTGGTTACAACCGCTCCCCCTGCAATGACTGCATTTTCACCGACAGTAACGCCAGGCATAATGGTTACCCTGCATCCAATCCACACATTACGCTTAATGGTCACTTTACCACAGATGAGCGTATTGTGGTCATGAAAATCGTGGTTGGTGGTGACTATGGTTACTCCTGGCCCAATCTGAACGTCGTCTTCCACCTCTATGCCACCCGCCGACATCATACAGAGCGAATGGTTGATAAACACATGCTTACCCAGTTTTACCTGGTTGGCAAAGTCTATCTGGCAAGGGGTTGCGATATGGGTTGTTTCATCCATAGGCTCATTAAAAAGCCTATCAAAGGCCTGATGAACCTTTATGTGGTCGGGGCGTAACTGGTTAATGTCGAATATCGCCATACGCGTGCGATTAATTTCTTCAACTGCGTCGGCATAGTCCGCATCACGCATATTAACAGGTTCGCCAGCACGCAGTCGTTCAAACACGTTCTTATCCATAAGTTTCAAGGAGATATTTCACAAATGCGGGGTCGCTGAAATTGCGAAAACCTGCATCCGATTGATTCATCGTTTCAATCTGAGCCATATCATCTTGGGTAAGCTTGAAACCGAAAACATCGAAATTCTGTTGCATGCGTTCTATATGGCTGCTTTTGGGAATAGCCACGATGCCACGTTGTATCAGCCAACGAAGTGCTACTTGTGCTGCCGACTTTCCATACTTCTGCCCGATAGCAGCAAGCAACTCACTATTTATTACGCCATCGGCACCCTCACCGCCAAGCGGTCCCCATGCCATCGTTTTGGTTTCTGTCTCAGCCAATATCGGCTGTATGCTTTGCTGTTGCGCCAAAACATTGCATTGCAATTGATTAACCATTGGTTTCACATCTACATAATGAGCGAAATCAAAGAAACGCCCAGTTTGGAAGTTAGAAACGCCAATGGCTCGCACCTTGCCCTCACGATAAGCTTTCTCCATAGCGCGCCAAGTGCCAAACACGTCACCATAGGCTTGGTGAATTAGCAGCAGGTCAACATAATCGGTGTCGAGCTTACGCAGACTTTCGTCAATACTCGCTGCCGCTTTCTCCTCGCCTGCATTACTTATCCATACCTTTGTAACCAAGAAAAGCTCTTCGCGCGGAATGCCACTCTTACGCCACGCCCGGCCAACTCCGTCTTCGTTGGCGTAAGCCTGCGCGGTGTCTATCAGCCGATAGCCCACTTTCAGTGCATCACTTACGCAACGCTCGCACTCATCTGGCGACACCCTAAACACACCATACCCCAATAGCGGCATTTCAACACCATTGACTAACTTTACATATTCCATAACTTCTATATTTATGTTTACCACTGCAAAGTTACACTTTATCTTTAAGTGGGCTGTTTCACTTTTTCACCCTAAGCTTTCACAAAAACGCCCAAACGTTTGGAAATACCCAAAATTAGCCGTAAATTTGTTACATGGAGCAGTTGAAACTTATATATTCCACTGATTTTTACAGCATTAACGACATACAACTAAGCGACTGCTGTGGGCACATGATTTGCTTGGAAGGCGAAGGCAGCCTCGTGTTCAACGAGAAATGTTTTCACTTTTGCGCCGGCGACATATTGATTCTCACACAGCCCCACAAATTAAAAAATCTGGCTGCGGGTAAGCATTTGAGAGTAGAATTCTTTGCCACGCAATACACATTCCTTTTCAAACAGTTGCCATCCAACAGCTTTGCCATCGGGGGCGGCATCAGTCTCTATGCAGACCCCATTATTCATGCCACAAAAGAAGAAGGCGAACGTTTCTTAGCCGACATTCGAATTATCCGCGACCGCATACAAGAAAAGGGCGAACATCGGTTTTATTTGGAAATGATAGCAAGCCTATGTCGCACGATGATGTACGACCTCTTCTCTTTTCATGCCCACAGAAACGAAACGCAGCAGAGCACCGACCGCCAGAGTTATGTGGTTAAAGAGCTGATGAACATGCTTGCAGCTGGTCAGTCGCGCACAGAACGCAATCTAGGTTACTACGCCAAGCAACTCAACATCACTTCAAAATACTTATCAAAAACGGTGAAACGCACCACGGGCAGAAGTGTTACCTCGCTCATTGCCCGCCATACTGTGCCTATTATAAAGGACTATCTCGACAACGACACGCTTTCACTCACGCAGATAACCGACCTGATGAACTTCACTTCGCTCTCTTATTTTAGTCGCTATTGTTCAAAACATCTCGGAATGTCGCCCAGTGAATACCGACAAAGTTTGCAACCAAGAAAATCATAGATCTAATACCGGGCTCACCACACACCAACTACCGGCCTAATCACACCCCCACTACCGGCCTCACCCCCACTACCGGCCTCACCCCCAACCCCTCTCCAAGGGGAGAGGGGAGTAGTATGCTTTGTTTCTTTTTCGCTTGCTTTGTAGCTGCATGGCATTTCACTCCCCTCTCCCCCTTAGAGAGGGGAGTAGTATGCTTTGTTTCTTTTTCGCTTGCTTTGTAGCTGCACGGCATTTCACTCCCCTCTCCCCTTGGAGAGGGGTTGGGGGTGAGGCCGGTAGTGGGGGTGTATGGTTCTACATTCTCCTTTCGTCTACCAAACTCGTTTAAGTTGTTTTGCCTTCTAGGTTGTAATGATAATAGGGCAATGTAGTAAAACGCGTGCATCCGTGCCCATATCTGTGTAGCCCATGCGTGCGGGGTAACTACGTTTTGCACAACTCTCTCTTGTATAATAAGCATGACTATTAAGAATTTAAACATTGAAGAATACCTCTTGGGGCATTGCGATGCTCAGCAGATGCACGAGTTGGCAACCTGGGCGTTAGGTTCTGGCAAGCGTGTGCGCCTGCTCTTTGCCCTTCGCTGCGCCTTTCTCGACTTAAAATACCAGCATCATTTCGACGATGCCAACCTCATTGCCACCGCCGAACAACGCCTTTTCGACACCATTTCCAAAGGCTGATGATTGCCCTTTACGCCGAAAACTACTTACAAACTCAAATAACTCACAAGCTTATAAACCCATCAACTCATAAATTCACACACCCGTCAACTCACTAACTCTCCAACCGACAAACTCATAAACTTACAAATCCACACACACGTCAACTCACTAACTCACCTATTTACAAACTCATTAACTCACTAACTCACACACCTGTCAACCCGCTAACTCACCAACCGACACACCATCAACTCAAAAAATCATCAACTTACAAACTAACTAACTCAAACAACTCACAAAACCGCAAACCTAAAAATCTTATTTTTATTTTACCAGCTATTTCAGCAGCTTCTTTTAAATGTTCTGGATAGCTCTCGGGAAAATTCTTCCCTGGCGGATAAAAACTTTCAGCATACTTATTAAAATACCACGCTGATTTTCCATTATCGTCATTGTATCTAGGCTCCCATTCCGGAACTTGTATGTAGCTTCTTAGGTTGATATATTCATTTATAATTTCTTTTAGTTCGGTATTGAAATAGCATGAGATATGACTGGAAAAGCGTGTGCATTGTTTTTTTTCGCTAATATCATTACTTAAAATATCTATATCTACAAAAAATTCACTAGAAACACAACGATGGGAATAAATACTTGAATCTAAGTATAAAATCCTATTTTCTCCAATTCGTTCAATTATTTTCCTAGCATTTTGAATATCTTGTTGAAGTTTGCTTTCAAATACTGGGCGAAGGACCGCAAATAATCCTGCTGACGAACCAATAAAATAAAATATATTTTTTACAATATCTATAAGATTGATATTAGACATTTTCCCTAAACTTTTAAGGAAGGTAGGCTAAGAAAAGCTTAGCCTACCAAATTTGATTTGCATTCTTTATGCTTTCAGACGACCTTTTGAAACGGGCAATATTAAAATATTTCATGCTGAGGTGTAAATGCGGGCGCGTGTCGAACGGTATGGGGATTGGGGCGCATCATGGTTTGCGGTTAGAATGTGTGTCCGATTTTGTATGAATGCGGTGAATTGATTTGAAACAGGGATGGCATTGTTTCGTCTTGTTTTATGAAATTCAATCCGCTATGTGTTGAAAGGAATGATATGGCGAAACGCAACGATATTTTGGCGTGGTGCGACGAGGTGTTGCAGGTCGGAATGTTCAAAGACTATGCGCCCAATGGTTTGCAGGTCGAGGGCAGGGCGGAGGTCGACAAAATAGCGACATCGGTAACGGCAAGCAAAGCGGCGGTTGATTTCGCTGCGGAGCAGGGCGCGGATATGCTTTTGGTGCATCACGGAATGTTTTGGAAAAGCGAGCCGGTAACGATTACAGGCTGGAAAAAAGCGCGCATCGAAACATTATTGCAACACCAAATCAATATGGTGGGCTACCACCTGCCGCTGGATGCGCACCCTGTCTTGGGCAACAACGCGCAGCTTGCTGAAAAGTTGGGCTGGGAAGTGGAAAAGCAGTTTGGCGAACAGAACCTGTTGAATATAGGTCGTCTGAAAACGCCGCAGACTTTGGCTGGGTGGCTGCAACACATTACTGCAACCCTGGGGCGGCAGCCCGTAGCTGTCGGCGATATGTCGCGCGAAATCAAACGCATTGCATGGTGTACCGGCGGTGCGCAGGGATTTTTTCAGACGACCATAGACGAAGGCGTCGATGCTTATCTGACCGGAGAAATCTCGGAAGCGCAGTTTCACCTTGCCAATGAAACAGGCGTTGCCTTTGTCAGCGCAGGACACCATGCGACGGAACGTTACGGCATCCGCGCCCTGGGCGAAGCCGTAGCCCGGCATTTCGAGTTGGAAATCTGTCATTTCGACGAAGATAATCCCGCCTAAGCCTTGATAATCGTCATGAAAATTTACCTTAATTTAAATAATGCTTTGAGTATTACAACAAACTAGGTAGAATTACGCTGTTTAATGGCTCGGTATTCCCAAAATTTTAGGACGACTGAATAATGGATAATCAAGAAATCAACAACGGTCGCC
>ERZ772921.736-NODE-736-length-19861-cov-34.117793_pt1 | contig 19861 bp, 15 predicted proteins | sample MGYA00512117_ERZ772921 | MGnify/ENA primary metagenome ERZ772921 (study PRJEB29015, sample SAMEA2737944) | human oral metagenome | biome: human oral; feature: human-associated habitat; material: dental | place: China | collected 2150 ...
GGGACTCGGCGGCGAAGTGGACGACGACGTCGGCGTCCGCCACCAGCGGGTCCACGGCGTCGGCGTCGGCGACGTCGGCCACGACGAGGGTGACGTGCTCGCCCAGGTCCGCCAGCGAGCCCTTGTTACCGGCGTAGGTGAGCTTGTCCAGGACCGTGACGGTGGCGTCGGGGTAGCGGTGAAGCGTCTGGTGGACGAAGTTGGCGCCAATGAAGCCGGCACCGCCGGTGATGAGGACGTGCATGTCTTGGGTTCTCCCTGAAGGTGAGGTGGCGTTCGACGCCGTCGTTCCGTCCCGATGCTACCGGTAATCCGCCCGCCCCCTCGGCCGGGCAGGCGGGTGCGGTCCCATCTGGTGGGAGGTGGGCTCCGCCCGGCCCCGTGCCGTGGGTCAGGCTCCGGTGCGTTCTCGTCTGGCGGGAGGCGTCCCGCCCGACAGGGCCGGGCGGCTCCTGACGTGTTGCAGGTAGCCGCGTACCGCGGGGCATGATTCCCCCATGCACCAGATCGCCGACGTCAGCGTCATCGGGGCCGGTTTCTCCCGGGTACTGACGGCCGTCACCCTCATGACGGTCCTCACTGTGAGCGCCGGGCTCGTCTGGTCCGCACGACGGGGCAGCGACCAGGAGAAGTGTGAAATTAGTCGCGAAGAATCGGGCCTGGTTCGTGGCTTCCTGCGAGCGCGGCGCCTGGGCCGACAGGCCTTGAAGGTGGGGGCGGTGCTGCTGTGCCAGCTGCTCGCCGTCGGCCTGGTAGCAGCCCGGGTCAACTCGGCGATCGTGTTCGTCACCACTCTCGGTCAGGCCGCGAACCTGCTGCTCCCCGGGGGGCAGGAGCAGGACGCCGTCCTCTTCCCGGTGACGCCTGCGCCGCTGCCCGCGGCCGGTACGATGCCGGACCCCCGTGACGTCCTCACCCCGGTCCCCCAGGAGGACGGCTACGGCGCCGCCACCGTCACCGGGTGGCGCAGCGGCGCCTCCGGGCAGGTCCGGGTGTGGACGCCGCCGGGGTACGCGCCCGATGACGGGCGGACCTACCACGTCCTCGTGCTCCTGCACGGCCAGCCGGGCACCCCCGAGAGCGTCTCCGAGGGGTACGCGACGGCGCAGCGCCTGCAGGCGGCTGTCCAGGACGGGACCATCCCCCCCACGATCGTGGTGGTCCCCTCACTCAACCTGGACGACCAGCAGTGGCACGAGCCCGACTGCGCCGACGTCGAGGGACACGCCCAGACGGGGACGTGGCTGGCCCAGGACGTGCCGGCCATGATCACCGCGACCTACCCCAACGTCTCCCGGGACCGTTCGCACTGGGGCGTGGGAGGCAACTCCTCAGGGGCCTACTGCGCCCTGTGGACGGCGCTGAGCCACTCGGAGGTCTTCGGGGCGGCCATCTCCATGTCCGGCTACGACATCCCCGTGGTAGGCGGTATGCGCACTACCGCACAGCTGCGTCGGGAGAACACGCTGAGCACCCTCATTGCCACCCGGGACCACCAGCCGCTGCGGTTCTGGGTGCTCGGGGCCCTGGACGACCCCTCCTCCACCGACCTGGGGCGGACCCTGGCCCAGGCCGCGCCCGCGGCGGACTCGGTGACCAGCGTGTCGCTGGCCTCCGGGTCGCACTCGTGGACGCTGTGGAACACCTGGTTCCCCTACGCCCTGGCCTGGTTCGGGGGCGCTACCGACCCGGTCCTGACCGGGCAGTCCCAGTCCGTGGAGGGGGACCAGGTAGGTCCGGTGCCCTGGTGGCGACGGGGCATTGACTCCTTCACGACGATCCGGGGCAGCGGGCTGCTGGTCCTGTCCTGGGCGGCGGTGATCCTGGCCACTGTCCTGGTCCTGCGTGCCCCGGGCTGGCTGGCCGGTCCCCGGCGTCGGGGGACTCAGGCCTTCCTGTGCGCGTGGGCGGTTCGTCTGGGGGCGCTCGGGGTGTGTAGCCTGCTGGGGGCCCTGGCGCTGGGGCTGACCCTCAACAGCTGGGGTGAGTTCTACTCCAGCTGGGAGGTAGCCAGTCTGGATCTTCTGCCCTCACTGGTCACCGGGCACTGAGCGGCAAGGGCCGTCGGCGCCTGCCTGTGGTCCTGACGCTGACGCCCGTGCGTCGCCGTCTGCGCCTCGTCCGCCATATGCGACCATAGACGTCTATGGAACGGCACGTAAGTTCCGTGTCCTGATCAGGAAAGGAAGTGAGCCAGTGGGAGTGCTCAGAACCAGGCGCTCGGCCCTGGGCCGGGGAGAGGACGTCGCGGCCGTCTCCGTGACGGGAGGGGTCGTGGAGGCCGGCCAGTGAGCGGGGTCGTCGCCGTCGTGGTGGCCTACAACCGTGCCGAGCTGCTTGCCCAGTGCCTGGACGGACTGGCTGAGCAGGCGGTGGCCCCCAGAGGGGTCGTCGTCATTGACAACGCCTCCACCGACGGCTCCGCCCAGGTCGCCCGTCAGCACCGGGTGGGCGCGCAGGTGGTGAGCCTGCCTGAGAACACCGGGGGCGCCGGAGGCTTTGCTGCCGGGATCGCCCGGGCCCTGGCCGTCTACCCTGACGCGCGCTGGGTGTGGCTGATGGACGATGACACCGTCCCTACCCCCGGCGCCCTGGAGGCGCTGCTGGACGCGGCAGCCCGCTACCCGGGCCAGCCTGCTGTCCTGGTGTCGCGGGCGGTGTGGCGCGACGGTACCGAGCACCCCATGAACCGGCCCCGTACCCGCGTGGGCCTGACCCGTTCCCTGCACCGGCACGCTGAGGAGGCCGGGTGCCGCCAGGTACGCAGTGCCTCTTTTGTGTCTGTCCTCATGGACGTGCGCGAGGTCCGCGCCCAGGGGCTTCCCAGGGCGGCCTTCTTCCTGTGGAATGACGACTTCGAGTACACGATGCGTCTGCTGCGGCACCGTGTGGGGCTGTACGTGCCCCAGTCCGTGGTCCGGCACCTGACGAGGACACTGGGCTCCTCCGACTCCGACCCCGGGGAGCGCTTCCGTTTCGAGGTCCGTAACAAGATGTGGACCTTCCGCTACGGAACCGGTCTGGGGGCGCTGGACCGACTGCTCTACGGGTTGGGCACCACACGGCGCTGGGTGCGGACGTACCTGGGGTCCACGGACCGGGCTGCCCTGGTGCGGGCTGGCTGGAGAGGGGCGCGTGAGGGGCTGGGCGCCCCCAGGCCCACGACGCGGATCCTGGCGGCCACACCGGTCGGCGACGATGTCGCCCGCCTTGAGGCGGGTGCGGCGTGACGGTCCGGGAGAGCCTTCCGGAGTTCAGCGTCCTCCTTCCCGTCTACTACAAGGACCGGGCTGCGTTCCTGCGCCGTTCCCTGACGTCGGTGACCGTGGACCAGGAGCTGCCCCCCGACGAGGTGCTCCTGGTGCGTGACGGCCCGGTGCCGTCCAGCCTGGAGGACGTCCTCGTCGATGCCGAGTCCGGGAAGCTGACCGACGGCGTACCCGTGCGTGTGCTCAGGCTGGAGAGGAACCAGGGCCTGGCGCGGGCCCTGGAGGAGGGGCTCGCCGCCGTCTCGTACGACACCGTCGCGCGGCAGGACGCTGACGATATCTCACTGCCCGCTCGTTTCTCCTGCCAGCTGCCGCTGATAGCCAAGGGCTACGAGCTCGTCGGATCCGCTATTCAGGAGTTTGTTGACGAGGCCGACCAGGAGGGCCTGGTGAGGCGTCAGCCCGCGAGTATGGAGGGTATCCGTCGCGCCCTGAGCATCCGCGACCCCTTCAACCACCCCTCCGTGGTGTTCAGCGCGAGCAAGGTCCGTTCTGCCGGCGGCTACCAGGACCTGGATCTCATGGAGGACTACTGGCTCTTTGCCCGGATGGTCCACTCCGGGGTCCGGGCCGTCAACGTCCCGGAGGTCCTGGTACGTTACCGGGTCGGCGCCGGCGCCTACGCCCGTCGCGGCGGCCTGCGCCTGCTGCGTAGCGAGCTGACCCTTCAGGCCAGGATGCGCCGTTCCGGTATCGTGACACGTTCTCAGTTCGTGCGTAATATCGTGGTGCGGGCTGGATACAGGCTGGTGCCGACCCCGGTGAGGGCGACAGCCTACAGGGGGGCGCAGCGTGCGCTCCTGCGTCGTCGAGGCTGAGACCGGGGCAGGCGGCCCAGCGCGCCCCACGTCCAGGCGGTGGCCGGCTGCATAAGGCGGACGCCACCTCACGGCCAGGGTCCGGGGTGGCAGCAGAGGCTGAGGAACGAGGAGGAACGTGAGGCACGGTACCCGTTCGCTGGGTGCGGCACGCCCGAGGAAGACTCTTCGGGGGGACATCCAGGCCCTACGCGCGCTGGCGGTGCTCATGGTCGTTGGCGTCCACCTGTGGCCCTCACGGCTCAAGGGCGGCTTCGTGGGGGTCGACATCTTCTTTGTCATCTCCGGCTTTCTCATTACCTCCCACCTCCTGCGTGAGCTCGACGCCACCGGCAGCATTAGCCTGGGGCGCTTCTACGCCCGACGTGTGCGGCGTCTCCTGCCTGCCGCCTACCTGGTCATCCTCGTCTCGGCGGCTGGTGTCGTCCTGCTCATGCCCTGGGACCTGTGGGGGCGCAACTTCACCGAGCTGGCCGCCTCCGTCGGCTACGTGCAGAACCTCTGGCTGACGGCGCAGTCGGTGGACTACCACGCCCAGGGGCAGGCTGCCACCGTGGCCCAGCACTACTGGTCGCTGTCGGTCGAGGAGCAGTTCTACCTGGTGTGGCCTGCCGTCCTGCTGGCCCTACGTCACCTGTTTGGCCGACGCCGGTACGTCCAGGGGGGTGGGGACGCGATGAGAGCTCGTTTCCGCAGGTTCCTCGCGCTCGGGTCGGTCGTGATCGTCCTGGTGTCCTTCGGGTTCTCCCTGTGGTTTACTGGGTTCAGCCCGAGGCAGGCGTACTTCTTTACCCCGGTGCGTTTCTGGGAGTTTATGACCGGAGGTTTCCTCGCGGTTCTGTCTCCCTGGATCTCCCGGGTGCTCGGCGGCGCGACCGCGTTCGTGCTGGCCGTGGCCGCCTGGGCGGGACTGGTGGTCAGCGGGTTCGTCGTGGACCCGGCGAAGCCCTTCCCAGGGTGGTGGGCGGTCCTGCCGGTGGTGTCAACGGCGTCAGTCATTGCTGCTGGTTGCTCCGGGGCGGTGCCGGGACTGCGTCTCCTGACGGACCTCAGGGTGGTGCGCCTCCTGGGCGACGCCTCGTACTCGATGTACCTGTGGCACTGGCCGTTCATTATCCTGCTCCCTCATCTGCTGGGACGTTCCGTCCTGCTTCCTGAGAAGCTCATGATCCTGGTGGCGACGACCTTCCTGGCGGTCCTGACCAAGAGGTGGGTCGAGGAGCCGGGACAGCGGGTGAAATGGGGTGTACGTCGTACCTTCGCCGTGACGGCCGGTGCCATGTCCGTGGTCCTGGGCCTGTGCGCTGGCTCGGTGGTCTGGGCCCACAGGTCTATTGCGTCCGCTGCCGCGGCACAGCGGGACTTCCTCGACCAGGAGTGCTCCGGCCCGGCTGCCCTGCTCAGGACCGAGTGCCGCGACCACGTCAACGACCCCCTGGTATCGACCGTCCTGGGGCAGGACGCCGAGTACTTCCGGGAGATCCCCGGGTGCGTGTGGCTCTCCGACGCCCAGGACAACGGTATGCCGTCCGTCTACGAGTGCGACTACACCCCGGCCGGGCAGAAGCCTTACACGGTCATGCTCATTGGGGACTCCCACGCCCAGCAGTGGGAGGGCACCCTTGACGCCGTCGCCAAGCGTAACGGCTGGCGCATGCGCCTGAGCCTCAAGGGCGGGTGCCCTATCGCTCACCTCCCCCTGTCCATCGGGGATCCCAAGGCCGAGGCAGAGTGCAGCAAGTCCCAGGCGGCCGTCGACGAGTACGTCCTGGCCCAGGCGCCGGACGTCGTCGTGTACTCCACGTACGCCATCGGGGAGCACGTCGACGACGGGACAGGGCGCAGCCAGGGCGCGATGTACTCCGACGCCCTGGGGGCCACGTGGTCCCGGTGGGCGGCCAACGGTACGCGGGTGGTGGTCGTTGCGGACACGCCCCTCAACGACGCCGTCCGGCCGGCTGAGTGCGTGACCACTAACGCCAGCAACCCGGGGGTCTGCGCCCGCCCGCGTTCCGAGGCGCTCCCGGACTCCCCCATGAGCACGGCGGTGAGGGCGCTGGGGGATCCTCGGGTCACCCTCGTGGACCTGACCGACGCCTTCTGCGACGAGACCCAGTGCTACGCGGCGGTCGGGGGCCTCCAGGTCTACTACGACTACAACCATGTCCAGCGGGCCTACGCCATGAAACTTGTGGACCAGCTCGACGCCGGGATCAAGCGGTAGACATAAGATGACGCACGTACTGGTGGACGGGGCGGAGTGGCGGCGCAGGTGGGGCCGACGGTGCCCGGAGGCTCGTCGCGCACCAGAAGGTGACGATAACCACTGCCGCGGGGAGGGGGTCGGCGGGGCTGCGCGGGCTCGTCGCGGCTCTGACGTGGTGGAACCTGGGTTAGACTGTTGGTTGAGGGAAGGATCTTGTGGTGAGTTATGATGTCGTGGTTGTTGGCTCGGGTTTGTTCGGGTTGACGGTGGCTGAGCGGTGTGCTAATGGGCTTGGTCTGAGGGTTCTTGTTGTTGAGCGGCGTGATCATATTGGTGGTAACGCGTACTCGGAGGCTGATCCGGTTACCGGTATCGAGGTGCACCGGTATGGTGCGCACCTGTTCCACACGTCTAACGAGCGGGTGTGGGAGTACGTGAACAGGTTCACGTCGTTCACGTCGTACGTGCACCGTGTGTACACGGTGCATGGTGGGGTGGTGTACCCGATGCCGATCAACCTGGGGACGATCAACCAGTTCTTTGGTGCGGCGTACTCTCCTGACGAGGCGCGTCGGTTGGTGGCGGAGCAGGCGGGTGAGCTGGCCGGCAGGGATCCGGGGAACCTGGACGACAAGGGTGTCAGCCTGATCGGGCGGCCGTTGTACGAGGCGTTCATCAAGGGGTACACGGGTAAGCAGTGGCAGACGGATCCGCGGGATCTGCCGGCGTCGGTGATCTCGCGGCTGCCGGTGCGGTACACGTACGACAACCGGTACTTCAGTGACCGGTACGAGGGGCTGCCGGTGGACGGTTACACGGCCTGGCTGGAGCGGATGGCGGACAGTCCGCTGATCGAGGTGCGTACGGGGGTGGACTTCCTGGACGGGTCGCAGCCGCTGAGCCGGGACGCGCTGCGGGGGCGGGTGCCGGTGGTGTACACCGGGGCGGTGGACCGGTACTTCGACTTCTGTGAGGGGGTGCTGGGGTGGCGGACGATCGACCTGGTGCGGGAGTACCCGGACACGGGTGACTTCCAGGGTACGAGCGTGATGAACTACGCTGACGCTGACGTGGGGTACACGCGTATCATTGAGCCTCGGCACTTCCACCCGGAGCGTGACTACCCTGGTGACCGGACGGTCATTATGAAGGAGTACTCGCGTTTCGCCGGGGAGGGTGACGAGCCGTACTACCCGGTGAACACGCCGCGGGACCGTGAGCGGCTGCTGGCCTACCGTGCCAGGGCCGAGGCGGAGCCGGGCGTGTACTTCGGCGGCCGGCTGGGGACCTACCAGTACCTTGACATGCACATGGCGATCGCCGCTGCCCTGAACATGTTCGACAACACCATCACACCACACTTCCACAAAGGCACCTCCCTGAACGGAGAAGGAACCAAGGCATGAGCACCACGACGCGAGTCCTCCAGCGTTTTATCCTGCCCGCTGACAGTGACGACGACATTCTGCCGCTGTACGCTGAAGGCGAGATTCTCTCGGTGGCCCCGCCCCCTACCGACAAGCAGGACAGCCACCTTCCTACCGGCATGGCCGAGACCGCGCGCCAGAGCGGCGGTCAGATTATCTCTCGGTACAGTTACCGGATTCCCTCCCAGACTCGGTCGTCCTTTGGTACCTACTTCAACGCCTTCCCGGCAGCGTACTGGCGTCGCTGGACTATAGTGACCGAAGTCGCGCTGAAGGTTCGGGTCCGGGGATCCGGGTCCGTCATCGTCTACAAGTCCAATGCCCGGGGCTCTGCTCACCGTGTGGCCAGCTCCCGCATTAGCTCCCAGGCCGAGGAGCTGGCCTTCAAGCTGCCGCTGGACACCTTCGGCGACGGGGGCTGGTACTGGTTCGACGTCGTGGCCGACTCCGCCGACGCCGTCGTGGAGGCCGCCCACTGGGAGACCGAGGTCCCCCAGGAGACGCCCTCCGGACGCACCACGATCGGGATCACCACCTTTAACCGGCCGCATGACTGCGCCACCGTGCTCACCCAGCTAGGCGCCTCCAAGACCCTGCCGAGCGTGCTTCGCGAGGTCGTCGTCGTGGACCAGGGGGACCGGAAGGTCAAGGACGACCCGCTTTTCCCGGACGCTCAGCAGTCCCTGGGCGAGCACCTGCGTGTCGTGGACCAGGCCAACCTCGGTGGCTCGGGCGGCTTCTCGCGTGGCATGTACGAGGCCCTGGAGGACGGGGCCGACTACGTCCTGCTCCTGGACGACGACGTGCGTATCGACCCGGAGGGCATTGTGCGGGCGACCACCTTCGCGGACCTCACACGTGTGCCCACGATCGTGGGCGGGCACATGTTCTCCATGTACGAGCGCACCATGCTCCATGCCTACGCCGAGCACATCCAGCCCTGGCGCTTCTGGTGGGAGGCGTCCAGGGGCACCGAGCACGACCACGACCTGTCCAAGGCGCCGCTGCGCACCACGCCCTGGCTGCACCAGCGTGCCGAGGCCGACTACAACGGCTGGTGGATGTGCCTCATCCCGACCTCCGTCGTCCGCCGGATCGGCCTCAGCCTGCCCTTCTTCATTAAGTGGGACGACTCCGAGTACGGTCTGCGGGCCAGTGAGGCCGGCGTGCCCACGGTCTCCTTCCCCGGGGCCGCTGTCTGGCACGTGCCGTGGACCGACAAGGACGACTCCCTGGACTGGCAGGCCTACTTCCACGAGCGCAACCGGCTGGTGGCGACCCTGCTCCACTCCCAGTACAAGTACGGCGGGCGGTTCATTAAGGAGTCGATGTACGACCAGATCAAGCACCTGCTGTCCTCCCAGTACTCGGTCGCGGAACTGCGTCTGAAGGCCATTGAGGACGTCCTCAGCGGCCCCGGCCACCTTCAAGCCGGGATCTCGACGATCGTGCCGGAGGTGCGGGCTCTGCGCACGGGCTTCGATGACGCGACGGTGGAGAGGGATCCCGATGCCTTCCCCATGGTCCGGCGTCAGAACCTGCCCCCCAAGGGCGAGAACCGTGGCTACCCCAAGACCATCGTCGGCCGCCTCACCATGGCGGTCAAGGGCGCCATTAAGCAGGCGCTGCCGGTCAGGGAGTCCTCCCTGGCCCACCCGGAGGCGCGCGTCCCGTGGGCCGACGCCCGTTGGTGGGTGCTCTCCCAGTTCGACTCCGCCGTGGTGTCCAACTCCGACGGCTCGGGTGCCTCCTGGTACCACCGTGATCCCGCCCGGTTCCGTGACCTGCTGTCCCGCTCGGTCGTCCTGCACAGGCGCCTGCGCCAGGAGTGGGACGCTCTCCAGGACAGCTACCGCAGGCAGCTCGACGAGGTCGTGGGGCCCCAGGCGTGGATCCGGACCTTCGGCATCGTCCCTGCGGGCTCCAAGCCCAAGAAGACCACCGTGAAGGAGAAGACCGCCGTGAAGGGCGGCTCTCGGAAGTCTCGGTGACTTAAGCCTGCCGGGCCGGGGGCGACTCCGCCCCCGGCCCGGCAGGGCCGTCTGGGTTAGACTGTTGGTTGAGGGAAGGATCTTGTGGTGAGTTATGATGTCGTGGTTGTTGGCTCGGGTTTGTTCGGGTTGACGGTGGCTGAGCGGTGTGCTAATGGGCTTGGTCTGAGGGTTCTTGTTGTTGAGCGGCGTGATCATATTGGTGGTAACGCGTACTCGGAGGCTGATCCGGTTACCGGTATCGAGGTGCACCGGTATGGTGCGCACCTGTTCCACACGTCTAACGAGCGGGTGTGGGAGTACGTGAACAGGTTCACGTCGTTCACGTCGTACGTGCACCGTGTGTACACGGTGCATGGTGGGGTGGTGTACCCGATGCCGATCAACCTGGGGACGATCAACCAGTTCTTTGGTGCGGCGTACTCTCCTGACGAGGCGCGTCGGTTGGTGGCGGAGCAGGCGGGTGAGCTGGCCGGCAGGGATCCGGGGAACCTGGACGACAAGGGTGTCAGCCTGATCGGGCGGCCGTTGTACGAGGCGTTCATCAAGGGGTACACGGGTAAGCAGTGGCAGACGGATCCGCGGGATCTGCCGGCGTCGGTGATCTCGCGGCTGCCGGTGCGGTACACGTACGACAACCGGTACTTCAGTGACCGGTACGAGGGGCTGCCGGTGGACGGTTACACGGCCTGGCTGGAGCGGATGGCGGACAGTCCGCTGATCGAGGTGCGTACGGGGGTGGACTTCCTGGACGGGTCGCAGCCGCTGAGCCGGGACGCGCTGCGGGGGCGGGTGCCGGTGGTGTACACCGGGGCGGTGGACCGGTACTTCGACTTCTGTGAGGGGGTGCTGGGGTGGCGGACGATCGACCTGGTGCGGGAGTACCCGGACACGGGTGACTTCCAGGGTACGAGCGTGATGAACTACGCTGACGCTGACGTGGGGTACACGCGTATCATTGAGCCTCGGCACTTCCACCCGGAGCGTGACTACCCTGGTGACCGGACGGTCATTATGAAGGAGTACTCGCGTTTCGCCGGGGAGGGTGACGAGCCGTACTACCCGGTGAACACGCCGCGGGACCGTGAGCGGCTGCTGGCCTACCGTGCCAGGGCCGAGGCGGAGCCGGGCGTGTACTTCGGCGGCCGGCTGGGGACCTACCAGTACCTTGACATGCACATGGCGATCGCCGCTGCCCTGAACATGTTCGACAACACCATCACACCACACTTCCACAAAGGCACCGTCAAGTGAGTTCGATCGCCGACCAGGAGTTTGTGACGCCGGGCCGTTCCTCCGGTCTCTTCGAGGTTATTAAGCAGCCCTACCTGACGTCGCTGATCGTGCACAAGGAGCTTCGGGCCCGTTACCGGGGCTCGGTCTTCGGTATGCTGTGGAGCTACGCCAAGCCCGCTACGCAGTTCCTGGTCTTCTACTATGCCATCGGTGTGTTCATGCGGATGAACGACCAGGTGCCGAACTACGTCATCTACATGTTCTCCGGCGTCATTCTCATCAACTATTTCAGTGAGATATTCGGGAATGCCACGCGCTCCGTCGTCGGCAACGCCCCCCTCGTGAAGAAGATCTACCTGCCTCGTGAGCTCTTCCCGGTCTCCTCCATGCTGGTAGCCCTCGTGCACTTCCTGCCCCAGGTGGTCACCCTTCTCGTGGGCGCCCTGTACATGGGGTGGTGGCCCTCGTTGACCAGCGTCGCCGCGATCCTCGTGGGTTTTGTGATCGTGACCTTCTTCGCCCTCGGCCTGGGACTGCTCACCGGGGCGGTCAACGTGTTCTACCGGGACTCTGAGAACTTCGTCGACCTCATCCTCATGATGGCGACCTGGCTGTCCCCGGTCCTGTACACCTGGAGCATGGTGTACAAGGCGCTGGGGCAGGTGTGGGGCGGCGCCCTGTGGTACGTCTACCAGCTTAACCCGCTCACGATCGCCGTCGAGCTGTTCCACTACGGCTTCTGGGAGGCGACTCTCGACGGCACGGGCGGGGTCGTGGTGTCCGCCGTGATGCCTGGCATGACGAGGTGGGTGCTGCTCGCCCTGGTGACCTCCTGCCTGGTGCTCCTCCTTGGTGAGACAGTGTTCCGTAAGCTTGACTCCCAGTTCGCCCAGGAGCTATAGATGTCAGAGATCATCAGGGTCGACTCCGTCATCAAGGAGTTCCGTATCCAGAACACCCACACGCTCAAGGACCGTCTGGTGTGGACCCTGCGGGGCAGGCGTAACCAGCTCACTCACGAGTTCCGGGCCCTGGATGACGTCTCGTTCCGGGTCAACGAGGGGGACTCGATCGCCCTCATCGGTTACAACGGCTCGGGGAAGTCCACCATGCTCAAGCTGATCTCCGGGGTCATGCAGCCCACCGCCGGGAAGATCGGCGTCCGCGGCAGGATGGCGGGCCTGATCGAGGTGGGCGCCGGGTTCCACCCCGACCTGACGGGGCGGGAGAACGTGTTCCTTAACGGGGCCATCCTGGGAATGACCCGAACGGAGATCGAGGACGCGTTCGACGACATCGTGCGGTTCTCCGAGATCGAGCAGTTCATCGACACCGAGGTCAGGTTCTACTCCTCCGGCATGTTCCTGCGCCTGGCGTTCTCGGTAGCGGTCCACACCGACCCGGACATCTTCCTCATTGACGAGATCCTTGCCGTCGGGGACGAGCCGTTCCAGCGAAAGTGCCTGGACCGTATACGTCAGATGCAGGAGATGGGGCGCTCCCTGGTCATTGTGAGCCACGACCTCAACATGGTCAGGGAGCTCTGCACCAGGGGCATTATGCTCCAGCAGGGCAAGCTGGTCGTGGACGATACCGCTGAGAAGGCGGTCAGCGTCCTCAGGGAGGCGTAGGCGCATGGATGCCGAGCTGTTCGCCGCCCAGGTCTCCGACCTGCTGGGGGCGGAGACCGTCTCAATGTCGGTGACGCCCAGAGCGAGGGCGGTTATCGACCGCCTGGGGGCGGCCTGGGTCGCCTCCGCCCTGCGCCCGCTCCTGCTGCTCAGGGGCGCTGACCAGACACTGTCCGCGGAGCTTCACGTCTGTGACCGGCAGCCAATGACCTACGTGGCCCAGACCCGGGGAGCCAGCCATGAAGGGGTCGTCCTGGTCGGGGACGGCCAGGGCGTGTCCGCCGGGCACCTGACCCTCCCCGGCCTGGACGTACTGGACGGGTCGGCACCGTTCGCCATAGGGCCGCAGGACAGTACCTGGATGCGGCTGGCCTCCGGGGCCTACGGACGCTTGTACCGCCACCTCCCGCTGGGCCTGGACACCTACCGTCAGTGGTGCAACCACCGTCGTCGCCTGGATCTACGAGCTGGCTCCTGGAGCAGCGCCACCACCGGGGCCGGTCTTGGTACGGGACGGCGGACCATGTGGGTGGCCATGCACTGGGCCGAGGAGGGAGGTGCCGAGTCGTGGGCCTGGACCCAGGCCCGGCTTGCGGCCCAGGCCAGCTTCAACCTGGTCATCACCACCGACCGTGCCGCGCCGCAGCGCCTTCTGGACCAGGCCCTGAGCCTGACCCCCTACGTCTACAGCGCGGGTAACGCCGTCCCGGTCTCGGAGTTCCCCCGCCTCGCCATGGCCCTCATGGACAGGCACCAGGTCACCGATATCCACATCCACCACTCGCTCCTGGCCTACCGGGCGCTCCCTCTTGTCCGCGCGCTCTACCCCGGCACCAGGGTGGAGGACTCCACCCACGTGGTGGAGTACCGCGGTGGTGGTTTCGCGGGGATGTCCGTCGCCGCTGACGGCATGATCGACCTGCACCACGTCATCTCCCCCCAGCTCCTCCGCCTCTACCGTCAGGCGGGTGTACCTCGGCACAAGGTCGTCTACCGGCCCCTGACGCAGGTCGGGGCACCTGGTCGAGCCCGGGCCCGGCGGCCGGTAGCGGGCGCCCCTCTGCGCGTCGGCTTCCTGGGCCGTTTCTCGGTGCAGAAGCGCCCCTATCTTTTCCAGCGCGTCGCGGCGGTGCTCTCACGGGGCCTCCCGGGACGCTTTGCGTTCATTATGCAGGGCGCCGGCGAGCTCGAGGGGACGATCCTCAAGGACAGCCGGAGGCTGCGGCTCGGGGACACGATAGAGTACCGGCGGTGGGGGCCGGCGGAGGACCTCCTGCAGGACGTTGACGTGCTGCTTGTCCCCTCCGAGAACGAGGGGCTGACCCTGACCGCACTCGAGGCCGACGCCATGGGCGTGCTCGTGGTGTCAGCCGACGTCGGCTCCCAGGACTCCGTCGTCGCCCAGGAGGCCCTGCTCCCGGCGCAGCCCGTCGCCTTTATGGCCGAGGCCGTCCGCCTGCTGAACCGGCTCGCACGACACCCTTCCCTGCGGGCCCGGCTCCTGGCCGAGCAGCACCGCAAGGTGGGCGAGGTCGAGCGCGCGGAGTCGGCTAGCTCGTTCTTTTCTCACCACTACCAGAAGCTGGTGTCCCCGTGAACGGACAACCCGAGGTGGCCGCTGTCGTCGTCACCTATAACCGTCTTGAGCTCCTTGAGAGGGTACTGGACGCCCTCGAGGCCCAGACCTACCCCGTAGGGCGCGTCTACGTCATCGACAACGCCTCAACGGACGGCACGTCTGAGTACCTGGCCTCCCGGAGGTGGAAGCGCCCGGCGTCGGTCATAACCGCGAGGGTCAACACCGGCGGGGCGGGCGGGTTCACCCGGGGTATCGAGGCCGCTGCCGCAGGCGGGGCCGATATGTTCTGGCTCATGGACGACGACACCCTCCCGCACCCTGACGCCCTGGAGAAGCTCGTAGAGGCCCACGCCCGCTCCACCAGCATGCGGGGTAAGGCGCCTTCCTTCGCCTGCTCCCAGGTGCTGTGGTCGGACGGCAGCCTCTGCGAGATGAACAACCCGGAGCCGACCTGGGACTGGTCACGTCCCCTGGCGGCCGGGGGGACGTGGCTGGACGTGCAGTCCTGCTCGTTCGTCTCGTGCCTGGTCTCGCGTGAGGCCGTCAGGTCAGTGGGTCTCCCCTACAGGGAGTACTTTATCTGGTACGACGACGCCGAGTACACTCTGCGCCTGTCGAAGTGGAGCCCGGGGATATTCGTCCCGGAGTCCCGGGTCACCCACCTCCTGGCGAGCAACCGTGGAGTGAACTGGGGGGACGTCACTGCTGACAACATCTGGAAGTTCGAGTACGGCATGCGCAACCAGGTCTCTGCCGCGTGGTCGCTGCGCAGGCCTCACATCGCCGTCGTCCTGGCAGAGAACGTCATTGGGCAGATGAGGGGATCCGGCGTCCCGGCGCCCCTGCGTCTGCGATTGCTGCGAGCGGCCTGCCGAGGACTGTTCTTCCACCCCAAGAGACGTTACCTGCGCTCATAGGTACCGGTAGCACCGAGGAGAAGCGTATGAGTCCATCTCACCACAACGTACTGGTGATTATGCCGGCCTGGAACGAGGCCGCCGTCATCGCAGGGGTGCTCCAGGAGGTCACCGGATCCGTCGGGGCGTTCGCGGACGTCCTCGTCGTGTCCGACGGCTCGACGGACGCGACCGCCCAGATCGCCAGGGGCGCCGGTGTCATGGTGCTTGACCTGCCCATTAACCTGGGCGTCGGTGGTGCTATGCGTGCCGGGTACCTGTACGCCCGTCGTATGGGCTACGAGTACACCGTGCAGCTCGACGCTGACGGCCAGCACGACCCCGCGGAGATCCAGTCACTGCTGGAGTGCGCCCGCCGGGAGTCCGCCGACGTGGTGATCGGCGCACGATTTGCCGGTAAGGGGGAGTACGCTGTCCACGGTCCCCGTCAGTGGGCCATGAAGATGCTCTCCTTCATTCTCTCCCGCGTGTGCGGGACCCCCCTGACAGACACCACGTCAGGTTTTAAGCTGGCCAACCGCCGGGCGATCGAGCTCTTCTCCTACGAGTACCCCGCAGAGTACCTGGGGGACACCGTCGAGGCGCTTGTCGTCGCGGCGCGCCACGGCCTCAGGGTCCGCCAGCAGCCGGTGGCGATGAGGGCCCGGGCGGGCGGGGAGCCCTCCCACAGCCCGCTGAAGGCGGCACGTTTCCTCGTCCGGGCCTTCCTCGCGCTGGGAGTGGCCCTGACCCGCCCCAAGACGTCCGTCGACGTCACGCACTCCTGACAGGAGGGGACCGGAATGCAGACGACATATATTTTTGGCCTGGTGTTCGGGGCGATCGTCCTCGTCTCCATATTCATGCGCATGCGCAACCAGGGCATGAAGGAGCGCTACGCGACGTGGTGGATCGTCATCGCGCTGTCGGTGATCACGTTTTCCGTCTACCCTCCGTCGCTCGATGCGATCGCTGACTTCCTCGGTTTCCAGGTGTCGCTGAACCTGCTGTTCTTCCTGGCCAGCATTGTCATGCTCATGCTCTCGCTGCGGTTCAGTATCGATCTCTCCCGGAGTGACGAGGAGCGCCGTCGGCTGACCGAGGAGATCGCCATCCTCAGGGCCCAGGTCGCGGAGCTGCAGGACAAGGAGTTGCAGGACAAGGAGTCCTAGAGGCGGGGGAGCGGGCCGTCAGGGGCGCTGACCGTCATGACATGCTATGCTCTCCTGCCGGCGAAACCCGATCTGCCTTCCCGGTCGAGCCGTGTCGTGGCAGGAGGGTGTGGGCAGGCTCATGCGAACCATGAAGACAAGGAATGAGGCGGTCCAATGACTGAGACCAAGCCCCTGGGCATCCACACCACGCCGATCCCCGGCTTCCTGAGGATCGACCTGACCCTCCACGGGGACAACCGGGGGTGGTTCAAGGAGAACTGGCAGCGGGAGAAGATGGTGGCCCTGGGCCTGCCGGACTTCGGCCCGGTGCAGAACAACATCTCCTTCAACGATGAGGTGGGGGTGACCCGGGGTATTCACGCCGAGCCCTGGGACAAGTTCGTCTCGGTGGCCACCGGCCGGGTCTTCGGGGCCTGGGTGGACCTGCGCGAGGGCCCTAGTTTCGGCACCGTCTACACCTGTGAGATCGACCCCTCGGTGGCGGTCTACGTGCCCAAGGGCGTGGGCAACGCCTACCAGACCCTGGAGCCGGGCACGGCCTACACCTACCTGGTCAACGCCCACTGGTCGCCGCGGGCCCGGTACACCTTCCTCAACCTGGCCGACGAGACGGTGTCCGTGCCCTGGCCCATCCCCCTGGAGCAGGCGATCCTCTCCGACAAGGACAGGGCCCACCCGCGCATGGAGGACGTCACCCCCTTCCCGGCCGCCCCCGCCGAGGGCCTCGTGGGCAGGCGCGTACTGGTCACCGGGGCCAACGGCCAGCTGGGGCGCGAGCTCATGGCCCAGCTGCCGGCGGCGGGCTACCACCCCACCGGCGTGGACCTGCCGGAGCTCGACATCTCCGAGGCCGCCGCCGTGGACGCGCTGGACTGGGGCCACTACGACGTCGTCGTCAACGCGGCCGCCTGGACCGACGTCGACGGGGCCGAGACCCCCCAGGGACGCCGGACCGCCTGGAGGGCCAACGCCACCGGGCCGGCCAACCTGGCCCGCGCGGCGGCCGTCCACGACCTCACCCTGGTGCACGTCTCCAGTGAGTACACCTTCGACGGCACCGCCGGGATCCACACCGAGGACGAGCCCCCCAGCCCCCTGGGCGTCTACGGCCAGTCCAAGGCCGGGGGCGACGCCGCCGTCCAGGCGGCCCCCCACCACTACCTGGTGCGCACGTCCTGGGTGGTGGGAGAGGGCAGGAACTTCGTGCGGACCATGGCCTCCCTGGCCAGGCGCGGTGCCGCGCCCAGGGTCGTGGCCGACCAGACCGGCCGCCTGACCTTCACCACGGACCTGGCGGCGGGCATTATCCACCTGCTGGCCACCGGCGCGCCCTACGGCACCTACAACCTCTCCGGCCAGGGGCCCGTGGTCTCCTGGTACGACGTCGCCAGGCGCGTCTACGAGCTCACCGGCCACGCCCCGGACCTGGTCACCCCGGTCACCACCGAGGAGTACTACGCCGGGCAGGAGGGCGTCGCCCCCCGTCCCCTGGTCTCCACCCTGGACCTGGGCAGGATCGAGGCCACCGGTTTCACCCCCGGCAACTCCATGGAGCGCCTGGAGGCCTACGTGGCCGGGCTGTAGCCGGCCCTCCTGGCTGCTGGCACGACTTGGGCATAGGATTACCCGCATGCACAAGACCGCCGTTGTCACCGGTGCCGGTGGATACATTGGACGTCACGTGGTCCGCTCCCTCCTGGACCGGGGGTTCTCGGTCGGGGCGGTGGACCCGCGCCTGGACGGTGTGGACGCCAGGGCCGAGAGGCTGGACGTGGACATCTTCTCCGGGGCCCCGGACGTGTACGAGCGCATGGGCCGCCCCGACGTCGTCCTGCACCTGGCGTGGCGTGACGGCTTCAAGCACGCCTCGACGGCGCACCTGGACGACCTGGCCAGGCACTACCACCTCATTGAGGACCTCTACGCGTCCGGCCTGCACCAGCTCGCCGTCATGGGCACCATGCACGAGGTCGGCTACTGGGAGGGCGCTATCGACGAGGACACCCCCTGCCGCCCCGCCTCCCTGTACGGCATCGCCAAGAACGCCCTGCGCCAGGCCACCCTCCTGTCCGCCGCCGCGCACGGCGGTGTCGCCCAGTGGATCCGGGCCTACTACATCGTGGGGGACGACGCGTTCGGCAGCTCGATCTTCTCCAAGCTCCTGTCCGCCGCCACCGAGGGCCGCAGGACCTTCCCCTTCACCTCCGGCAAGAACCGGTACGACTTCATCTCCGTGCAGGACCTCGCCGACCAGATAGCCGCGGTGGTGAGCCAGGAGGACGTCGACGGCATTATCAACGCCTGCTCGGGCCGGCCCGTGACGCTGGCGGAGCGGGTGGAGCAGTACATTAAGGACAACGACCTGGACATCACGCTGGAGTACGGCGCCTTCCCGGACCGCCCCTATGACTCGCCCGGCGTCTGGGGTGACGTGTCAAAGATCACCAGGATCCTTGACTCCGTAGGCTGATCCCCGTACCACCCGCCTGCCGCGGCGGCGTCCTGCCGGACGCGCACCGGGGACGGGTCCTGCTGGTCCCGCCGTTGTGGCACAATCATCCCCGGTCCGCCACAGTGGCGTGACCGGTCCCGTGCGACGGATAGGAGTTCTGGTATGGCTTCCGACGAGGCGCTGACAGACCCGGAGCTGCTGCACCGTATACAGGCCCTGCTCCTCAAGATGCTGGCGGACTTTGACGACACCTGCCGCCGCCTCGACATCCCCTACGTCGTCTACGGCGGCACCGCGATCGGTGCCGTGCGCCACCACGGATTCATCCCGTGGGACGACGACGTGGACGTCCTCATGACACGGGCGGACTACGAGCGGTTCCTTAAGGAGGCGCCTGATGCGCTGCCGGAGGGGTACCAGATCGACAACACGCGCACACGTCCGGACTTCCCCTTCATGTTCACCAAGCTCGGGCTCAAGGGAACGCTCCTGGTACCGGAGTTCGGCAGGGACTCCAAGTACCGGATGCCGATCTCGCTCGACGTCCTGCCCGTGGACAACGTCCCCGACGACTCCCGCGCGGCCCGCTCCATGAGCCGCAGCACCTGGCTGTGGGGCAGGCTCCTCTACGTCCAGGGCACGCCCACCCCCTACCTGATCGGCATTAAGGGCCTGAGGCGGGTCGCCATCCACACCGCCACCTCCGCCGCCCACTGGGCCATGAGGCTGCTGCGGGTCACCCCCCGGACCCTGCAGGCGCGGTGGGACCGGGCCGCCCGACGCTACGAGGACACCCCCACCCGGAGGATGGCGGACTTCTCCATGCGGGACCCGTGGAACTGGGCGGTGACCACGGACGACCTCTACCCGGCCCTGGAGGTTCCCTTCGAGGACATTACGGTCAAGCTGGCACGCAACTACGACAAGCTGCTGCGCCGCTCCTACGGGGACTACATGCAGCTGCCTCCGGAGGAGCAGCGGCGTAACCACAAGCCGTGCGTCATCGACTTCGGCCCCTACGAGACCACCGGCTCCTGAGGAGGGGCCACGTGCATGCCTGGCACGAGTGAACGCTCCCAGCTCGGGCGCGACTACCTGTGGAACACGGCGGCGTCCCTCATGACGTCCCTGGCGACCGTGGTCATGCTCCTGGTGGTCACCCGCACGGCGGGGATCCGGGC
>ERZ772921.737-NODE-737-length-19850-cov-27.748573_pt1 | contig 19850 bp, 15 predicted proteins | sample MGYA00512117_ERZ772921 | MGnify/ENA primary metagenome ERZ772921 (study PRJEB29015, sample SAMEA2737944) | human oral metagenome | biome: human oral; feature: human-associated habitat; material: dental | place: China | collected 2150 ...
TCGTCCTGGCGCGACGACGGCGTGTCCTGGACCCCGGAGACGGCGCTGCTGGCCTGGTCCGGGGTCGCCCTGGGGGCCGACGGCGAGGCCGGTCTGGCCGCGGAGGCCGACGAGCTGCTGGACTGGCTGGTGGACAGGCGCACCGGGGTCGGGGCGCTGCCGGAGAAGGTCGCGGCGGACGGCTCCCCGGCGGGCCCGGCGCCCCTGGCCTGGACCTGCTCCCTGCTCCTGCTGGCCCTGTGTGAGTCAGATCGCGGCCGATGAGCGGGCGTCCAGCCGACGGCGAACCTGAGCGCCTTGCACTCAATGGGTGAGAGTGCCAGAGTTGCGGTTAGCACTCAGGGCCGTCGAGTGACAGCCCGGGTGAGACAACCAGGTCGAACGGTGAGGGCCGGGGCGGGGCGTGACCAGAACGCGCTGCCCCGATCCGTCCGTCGCGGGCACCGGCCGACCGACCCAACCCAGTGGAGGAACACCACATGGCAAAGATCATCGCCTTCGACGAGGAGGCCCGCCGCGGCATGGAGCGGGGTCTGAACACCCTGGCCGACACCGTCAAGGTCACCCTCGGCCCCAAGGGCCGCAACGTCGTGCTCGACAAGAAGTGGGGCGCCCCCACGATCACCAACGACGGCGTCACCATCGCCAAGGAGATCGAGCTCGAGGACCCCTACGAGAAGATCGGCGCCGAGCTCGTCAAGGAGGTCGCCAAGAAGACCGATGACGTCGCCGGCGACGGCACCACCACCGCCACCGTGCTCGCCCAGGCGCTCGTGCGCGAGGGCCTGCGCAACGTGGCCGCCGGGGCCAACCCGATCGCCCTGCGCCGCGGCATCGACAAGGCCGTGGCCGCCGTCGTCGAGCGCCTGCTCGCCGACGCCAAGGAGGTCGAGACCAAGGACGAGATCGCGGCCACCGCCTCGATCTCCGCCGCCGACGAGCAGATCGGCGAGTTCATCGCCGAGGCCCTGGAGAAGGTCGGCCACGACGGCGTCATCACCGTCGAGGAGTCCAACACCTTCGGCCTCGAGCTCGAGGTCACCGAGGGCATGCGCTTCGACAAGGGCTTCATCTCCCCCTACTTCGTCACCGACGCCGACCGCCAGGAGGCCGTCCTGGAGGACGTCTACGTCCTGCTGGTCGAGTCCAAGATCTCCAACGTCAAGGACCTGCTGCCCCTGCTGGAGAAGGTCATGCAGTCCGGCAAGCCGCTGGCGATCATCGCCGAGGACGTCGAGGCCGAGGCCCTGGCCACCCTCGTGGTCAACCGCATCCGCGGCACCTTCAAGTCCGTGGCCGTCAAGGCCCCCGGCTTCGGCGACCGCCGCAAGGCGATGCTCCAGGACATGGCCATCCTCACCGGCGGCACCGTCATCTCCGAGACCGTCGGCCTCAAGCTGGAGAACGCCACCCTGGAGGACCTGGGCCAGGCCCGCAAGGTCGTCGTCACCAAGGACGAGACCACCATTGTCGAGGGCGCCGGGGACAAGGACGCCATCGAGGCCCGCGTCGCCCAGATCCGCACCGAGATCGACAACTCCGACTCCGAGTACGACAAGGAGAAGCTCTCCGAGCGCCTGGCCAAGCTGGCCGGCGGCGTGGCCGTCCTCAAGTCCGGCGCCGCCACCGAGGTCGAGCTCAAGGAGCGCAAGCACCGCATCGAGGACGCCGTGCGCAACGCCAAGGCCGCCGTCGAGGAGGGCATCGTCGCCGGTGGCGGCGTGGCCCTGCTCCAGGCCGGCCAGGCCCTGGAGGCCCTCGAGCTCGAGGGCGACGAGGCCACCGGCGCCGCGATCGTCAGGGTCGCCCTGGAGTCCCCGCTCAAGCAGATCGCCGTCAACGCCGGTTACGAGGGCGGCGTGGTCGTGGACCGCGTGCGCAACCTGGCCAACGGCGAGGGCCTCAACGCCGCCACGGGCGAGTACTCCAACCTCCTGGCCGCCGGCATCGCCGACCCGGTCAAGGTGACCCGCTCCGCCCTCCAGAACGCCGCGTCCATCGCGGGCCTGTTCCTGACCACCGAGGCCGTCGTGGCCGACAAGCCCGAGCCCCCGGCCGCCCCGGCCGACGGCGGCGCCGGCGACATGGGTGGCATGTACTGATCGACGCGACTGCCGACGAGCCAGTCATGACCCGGTAGCCCGGCCGCGACGTCGGCCGGCCCCGGAACCGCGGCGGGCCGTCTCTCACACACGTGAGGGGCGGCCCGCCGCCGTATCCGTACCTGTCCGTACTGGGCGGGTCGGCTGGCCTGTGCGGGCAGGACCGGGTGGCGCTCACGCTGAGGTGAGAGGCGGCTGAGAGGCGGCACAGCCTTGAGCGGAGCCTCGCCGTCGGCGCCTCCTACCAGGCGCCCAAGGGCGCCGAGCCGGCGGCCGGTGCGGGAGCCGGTGTGGGCGCGGGAGCCGGCGTTGAGCCGGCGAAACGGCCCTGGTTGGAGGTCTCGGCGTCGTCGTAGCACACGGCGGCGTTGTCCAGGGCCAGGCTGATCTGATCGAGGTTGGACTGCACCTGGATCTGGGTGAGGTGCCAGTCGGCCGCGCAGGCGGCCATGGAGTCCGACGCCGTCCCGGTCCAGCAGGACTGGAGCAGGCCGATGTCTCCCCGCATGCCATCGACCTCGGTCTGGATCGTCGCGATGCGGGTACGGGTCCGGGCGGCGGTGTCGGCCACCGCGGCAGTATCGACGGAGTAGGTGGGCATGAGGGGCGTCCTTTCGTGAGAGGCGGCCCGAGGGCCGTGCGCGGTGTGCTGGTGGTGCACCGAGGTGCGCGCTGTGCCTCTCACGGTAGGGGCCCGGCCGGCGGCGTACCGGGCGAGGATCCGGCCCTGTGGAGGGGGCCTGCAGATCGTGGCCTGTGGCCCCGCAGACGGCGGGCCGTCCCTGAGGGAAGGGGAGGCCGGAGCCTCAGAGGTCCCCGGCGCCGTCGTCGATGATCTCCTCGGTGATGGGGGCGATCTCGCCGGTACGGGCCTCGCGCAGCTCCTTGGCCTCCTGGGTCTTGGCCCGCAGCTTCTCGGTGAGCTTGTCCCGCTCGGCCTGGACCCGGGCGCGGCGGTCCTCGGCGTCGTCGGAGCGGTTGCGTGAGCACATGAGCAGGTCCAGGTCCGCGATGCAGGACTCCATGGAGGCGGTGTGCGCCATCACCTCCTCCCCGTCCTTGTCCTCGCGACCCTCGCCCCGCTCAGCGGGTGCATCGATGGGGTGGCGCGCTGAGGCCACGGCCGGGATCCCGCGGGCGGGGGTACGCGGCGAGGGGGCGCTCGATGGGGAGGCGGATGAGGACGGAGCCTCCGGCGATCCTGAGGACGCCACGGAGGCCGGGGAGGCGGGCGGCGTCGCGGTCGACGCCGTCACCGTGGATCGCAGAGCCCTGAGCGCGGTTGAGTCCAGGCGCAGGGTGTCGCCGTCCCGGGCGGGGCCGGTCGTGGGGTCCTTGACGGGTAGCGCTTGGAGGCCCAGCGGAGGGGTACGGGGGGCGCGTTCGGCGGTCTCGTCCGGCTGCTCGGCAGCCCCGGGAGCGAGGTCTTCGACAGCGGTGGGGCTGGCCGATAAGGCCACCGGGGCGGGGTGCGCCGGTTCCTGCGCGGCTGCGGCCTCCAGGACCGCCGGATCGGCCTGCGCTTCCCGCTCCTCGGCGAGCTTGGTGAGCTTCTCGTGGAGACGCCGCTGCTCGGCTGACAGGTTCTCCCGAGCCGGGTGCTCCCAGCGCTCGCCCAGTGGGGAGTGGAAGAGGTGCTCACGGTCCAGGAGCCGGGAGACGATCGTCAGGCGGCCGCGCAGGTACTCCTCCACGGGGATGTGGGAGTACTCCTCACGCAGAAGCCGCACGTACTCGGTGTAGGTCTGGGGGTCCACGGCCAGGGTGCCCAGGTCGGCGTCGATGAGGGCCTGGGCGTCGATGTCGTCATCGGCGAGCATGTGCCGCTTGAGGTTGACGATGAGGCTGCACACCCGCTTGACCGTCTCCATCGGGACACCCAGGTGACGCAGGTCGGCCTCGGCGAAGGCGGCCGAGGCGGTCTCGTCCTCGCCGCCGTTGCCGCGGATGACCTCCTCGACGTCGGAGGAGAAGACGCAGCCGTGGTACCAGCAGGCGACCCGCATGATGTCCGGGTCGTGCGACTCCTCGGCCAGCTCATCGACCCGCGCGAGCATGTCGATGAGGTGGCGAAGATTGTGGAAGCGACGATCCGGTGTGGACCAGCGCTCAATGAGGAGCTCGCCGGCGGAGCCGATCGCCTCTGGGGGCTGCGTGGCGCCGATCGCCTTCACCGAGCGGGTGAAGGCGGGCAGAAGCCATTGCGGTGCTTCGATAACACCCATGGGTCAGTCTCCGTGTTGGAAATGGAACGCGTGCCATCGTAGGACTGTCCTCGCCGTGACGTCGACGTGACACAGTGTCTGGCGTGCCACTCTTATCGTGATCGAGGCCCGCCGGCGCTGCCTGAGGTGCGGCGGCGAGGCCTACCAGGCCGGCGCGGGCGGCAGCTCGATGTGGACGGTGGCGCCGCCGCCGGGGGTCTGGAGCATCTGGACCGTGCCCTTGTGAGCGGCCACGATCCCCAGCACGATCGCCAGTCCCAGGCCGGAGCCCCCGGTCTCCCGGTTGCGGGAGGTGTCCGAGCGGTAGAAGCGCTGGAAGACCTTCTCGGCCGCCTCCGGTGGCACGCCGTGGCCGTGGTCGCGGACCTCGACGACGACGACCGGCTGCGCCGTCGGGTTGGCGCGCGGGGGCGCCATGCCGATGGCGATCTCCACCGGCGTCCCGGAGGGGGTGTGGCGCACCACGTTGCCCAGCAGGTTGGTGAGGATCTGGGAGAGGCGGTCGCGGTCACCGATGACCTGGAGCGAGGGGGCCTCCTTGCCGGCGGCCTCGTCGCGGGGGTCGAGGGGGATGAGGCCGCAGTCGCGCTCGGGGGCCAGCACCATCATGTCGCTGAGGGCCCCGGCGGCCAGGTCGGTGAGGTTGACCGGCTCCATGGACATTTCCCGGCCCTCGTCGATCCGGGCCAGCTGGAGGAGGTCATCGACGAGGCGCCCCATCCGGTTGGACTCGGTCTCGATGCGCCCCATGACCTCACCGGTCTTGTTCGCGGGCACCCCGCCCATCCGGTAGAGCTCGCCGTAGCCGCGGATGGCGGCCAGGGGGGTGCGCAGCTCGTGGGAGGCATCGGAGACGAAGCGCGTCATCCGCTCCTGGGCCACGACCTGGGCGGCGAAGGAGCTCTCGTTCTGGGTGAGCATCGTGTTGATCGCCCGCTGCAGGGAGCCGACCTCCGTGGTGCGCGGCTCGGTGACCAGAATGCGGGCGGACAGGTCGCCGTGGGCGATCCGGGCGGCCACGCCCTCGATCTGGCGCAGGGAGCGGAACGAGCGGTGGACCAGGTAGGTGGCGAAGAGGGCGCCCACCGAGATGATCGAGACGTCGGCCAGGGCCACCACGAGGCGGGTGCGCTCGACGGTCTCCATGACGTCGCTCAGCGGGAGGGCCAGGGCCACGGCGCCGGTGTACTCGCCGGTGTTCTGGTCCCGGATGAGCAGGGTAATCATCCGCCACTGGTGGCCTGGCTGATCGGAGTTGACCGTCGTGATCGGGAAGTCGTTCTTGTCCGCGTGGGCCAGGGCGCGCCGGTAGTCCAGGCCCTTGATCTGGGGCCGGCCGTACGTGGCGGCGGTGTCCGGCGAGATCCACTCCCCGTTGCGGGTGGGGTCGAGGTACTCGGCCTTGACGTAGTAGTTCGAGGGGAAGGTGGTGCTGCTGGTCCCGCCCTCGCGGATCTGGGCCAGTCCCTGGCTTCCGATGGCCACGGAGGTGGTGCGCAGCTGGCTGTCGATCTGGCCCATCATGTGGCTGTAGAGCAGTGAGGTCACCACGAAGGAGACGACGATGAGCCCGATGGCCAGCAGGCCGGTGGTCATGAGGGTCAGGCGCGTGCGCAGCGGCATTGCCTGCCAGGGCCGCTGAATCGCGGTGATCGGGTGCCATCGGCCCCGTTTGATCGGGCGGTGCTGCTTACCGGACGACTTGGCCGGGCGCGTGCTCCCCCCACGCGCCGCCGCCATCACTCGGCCTTGGGTTCGCGGAGCATGTAGCCGACTCCGCGACGAGTCTGGATGAGCGGGGTGACGGGCTGGCCGTCAGCGCCCTGGATCTGGTCCACCTTGCGGCGCAGGTAGGAGATGTAGGACTCCACGATCGCGGCGTCACCGTTCCAGTCGTACTCCCAGACGTGGTCGAGGATCTGGGCCTTGGACACGACGCGCCCGGCGTTGAGCATGAGGTAGCGCAGGAGCTTGAACTCGGTGGGGGACAGATCCACCTCGACCTCGGCGCGGTACACCTCGTGGGCGTCCTCGTCCAGGACCAGGTCGGCCACGCGCACGACGCCGTCGTCCTGGTTCTCAATGGCGTGGGTGCGGCGCAGGATGGCGCGGATGCGGGCGATGACCTCCTCCAGCCCGAAGGGCTTGGTGACGTAGTCGTCGCCGCCGACGGTCAGGCCCTGGACCTTGTCCGCCATGTCATCGCGGGCGGTCAGGAAGAGGATCGGGGTGGTCACGTCACGCTCGCGCAGGCGCCGGGCCACGGTGAAGCCGTCCATGTCGGGCAGCATGACATCGAGGACCACCAGGTCGGGGGATGTCTTCTCCACCGTCTTCAGCGCGCCGTTGCCGTCGCCTGCGATCGAGACCTCGAAGCCTGCGAAGCGCAGGGACGAGGCCAGCAGGTCGCGGATGTTGGGTTCATCGTCGACGACAAGGAGGTGAGCTTCGGTGCGGGACTGCTGGGAACGCTCCATGAGTCTCACCATTCCTTCAGTTTCTGGTCGTTTCCTGAACGACGTCCGAATGGTCGCTGTTGATAGGTCAAGTGGTTGGTGTGACCTCGTTCCAATTGTAGACCCAGGGAGTCTTGCAGTTCCCACAAAACGGGGGAACTGTGTGGTTGTCGGTTGAAGCGGGGCGATCGCCGGCGACTCCTCGGTAAGTCGGGCTGTGACATGAGACGGGGCGACGACATGTGTCGCCGCCCCGCCGTCGGGTCAGAGAAATCAGAGGAAGGCGAGAGGGTCGAAGTCCTCCAGCGGGATGATGCACACGCGTGGCAGCGGGATGGTGAAGGCCTTGACGTCACTCTCCAGGTCGTAGACCGTCAGGCCCTCGCCCTCCAGGGCGGCCAGCTGGGCGTTGAGGAACTCGCGGAAGCACAGGATCCCCACCGTGGCGCCGGCCTGCAGGAGCCGCTCGATGTGGGGGATGTAGTCGCCGTCGTGGCTGCCCAGCAGGACGTGGGCGTCCTGACCGGACTCGACCCGCTCGGCCAGCGCCTCCAGGGTGCGCTGAATACCGATGTCGACGACCTTCTCGTCATTGCTTCCGGACCCGGCCAGCGGCACGGGGCGGTAGTCCATGGCCAGCAGGGCCTGGATGAAGCTCATGGGCATATGGCCGCTGGTGGCGTTGAGGAAGAACAGGGCACGGGCCTCGTTCCCCTCGCCCTCGGCGGTGCCGGCGGAGGACAGTTCATCGCAGTATGCGAGGACTCGGTCCCAGCGGGGCCGCTCCTCAGGTTCGGGACGCCGCCCCAGCACACTCATGCCGAGAGTGGCGTCAATGTTCTCGCCATCGACGAGAAGATAAGTCGGTACGCTCATGAGGCTCATGCTACCGGTCACGGCGTCCACTAGCCTCCGGCGACGCTCGATGACACCGCACCGATACCGGCCTCCTGATGCCCGTGACACCGATGGGTGCGGTCTGCGTGGTCGGGGACAAAGCTCGCCCGGTGGGGGCGTTCGACGCCGTCGGGTGCGGAAATCCTGTCCCCGCAGGCGTGAGATGTCCCCGGCCGGAGTGGAGTGTCCCCGGGCGCGTGAGATGTCCCCGGCCCGGATTGGCTGACATCGAGGTGCACGAAGCCGCCCGGTGCTCATCGGGATGATGAGCACCGGGCGGCTTGCGTGGCTGAGGCGCCTGGGTGGCGCGGTGAGGTCAGCTCATATCAGTAGGAGGAGGTCTCCTCGCCGGCCGGCTGACCCTGGTTCTTCAGGGCCGCGAAGGCGGCGTTGATCGCGTCGTCGTCACCGTCGGTGATCTGGGCGGGGGCCTGCTGCTGGGCGCCCGGAAGGGCCGGGTTCTGCCCGGACTTCAGGGCCGCCAGCCGGGCCTCGGCCTCCAGGCTGGCCCCGGAGGCCTCGAGCTCGGCGAACTGGGACTCCAGGGAGGAGCCGGCCAGCTCCATCTGCCCGGCGGCCTGGGCCTCGACCCGACGCACCTGGTCCTCGTAGCGGGACAGCTCGCTGGTGGGGTCCAGGACGTTGATGGAGCGGATCGCCCCCTGGACCTTGACCTGGGCCTGGGCGGTCTTCTGGCGGGCGATCAGCTGGTCGCGCTTGGACTTCAGCTCACCGAGCTTGACCTCCATCTGCTGGAGGCCCGTCTTGAGCTGCTCGACGACCTGGCGCTGGGAGGTGATCATGGGCTCGGCGGCCTTGGCCTGGTTCTCCGCCGTAATCTGCTTGGTCAGGGCGATCTTGGCCAGCGCGTCCCACTTGTCCGCGCCCGCGGTGTCCCCGCGCATACGCATCTCGTCACCCTTGCGCGAGGCCGCCAGGGCCTTGTTGCCCCAATCCCGGGCCTCGGCCACGTCGGCGGCGTGGTCCTTCTCCGCCAGGCGCAGGTTGCCAATGGTCTGGGCGACGGCGTCGCGCGCCTCGGCGATCGAGGCGGTGTAGTCGCGGACCAGCTGATTGAGCATCTTCTCAGGATCCTCCGCCCGGTCCAGGAGCGCGTTAATGTTGGCGCGGGTGAGCTGGGAGATACGTCCCAGGATCGACTGCTTCTCAGCCATGGTCTGCCTTTCGGTGTGGATCGGTGCGGGGTCGGCCCAAGGACGTCACCCCTGGTAGGTAGGTTCTCACGAGTACGGTCAGGCGCCTGGCACCGCGGGCGGGCCGGAGAGGGGTACCAGGAGCGAGCCGGTTGGTGCCCGGCGGGTCAGAAGTCGTCACCGCCACCGCCGAAGTCCCCGCCACCGAAGTCGTCACCGCCACCGCCGAAGTCCCCGCCACCGAAGTCAAAATCTCCTCCGCCGCCACCGAAGTCGCCACCACCACCGCCAAAGCCGCCAAAGCCGCCACCGCCAAAGCCACCGAAGCCGGGGCCGTCGTCGTCCCAGTGGTGATGGTGGTGCTCGTGGTGCCCACCGCCCAGGCCGCCCAGCAGGAGCCCGCCCAGGACCAGGGAGCCCAGGTCGAGGCCACCGCCGCCACCGCCCAGGAGCCTGCCGCCTGAGCGGTAGCCGCCGGACCCGTAGCTGCTGTTGCGCACGTCGGACTCGGCCAGGGTCTGGGCCTGGGCCGCCAGGGGCTCACCGGCCTCGACCTCGGCCAGGGCTGCGGCGGGGTCGTCGGCCTGCACCTGCGTGGCGGCCGCCGCGTGCCGGGACGCCTCGGACAGGGCCGTGCGGGCCGCGGGCCCCACCACCCCCCGGTTGGTGGTGATGTAGGAGGTGACGGCGTCGACCTGGGAGTTCAGGCGGGACAGGCGCGAGCCCAGGGCCGTGCGGGCCCGGGAGTCGTTCTCCTCGCGCTCGCGCGCCGGGGCGAGGGCCGCGTCAATGGCCGCCTCGGCCCGCGTCAGGTGGTCCAGGGCCGCCAGGGGGTCCCCCGTCGCGTTCATACCGGAGGCCGCACGACCTGCGGCGATAGCGGCCTCGGCGTCGGCCACCAGCGGGTCGAGGGTCGCGGCCGGGATAATGCTGGACAGGCGCCGGGCGTCCACGAGGTCAGAGGACAGGGAGCCGATCGCGGCCGTCAGGTCGGAGGCGGCACGCTCCAGGCGCTCACGGGCACCGGTGACCTGCGTGGCCAGGGTACCGGCCTGGGCGATCGCGCCCTGGGCAATGCGCACCTGCTCCACGGCGGTGCCCTGCTGCCCGGCGTCCACGGAGGCCTGCGCCTGGTCCAGGGCGGTCCGCCCGGCCTCCAGGAGGCGCCGCGCCTGCCTGGGGGCGGCCGCCACCGAGGTCAGGGCGCTGTCGGGGTAGGTGGCGCGCAGGGTGGTCAGGAGGGTGTCGGCCTGGAGGATGGCCTGCTCGGTCTCGTCAGCGCGCTGGGTGGTCTCGGCGATAGAGGCCGGGAGGTTGGCCTCCAGGCCCCTCCGCTCGTTGAAGGCCTTCTCCTGCTCGCGGATAGCGGCCACGGCCGCCTGGGAGCGGGAGAGGATCTCGGAGTACATCTCCCACTGCTGCCGGGGGGTCTCGGGGACGTCGTCCTCCAGGACCTTGCGGATCTCGAAGGAGGCGGTCACGTGCTCACGCGCCGTCCCCAGGGCGGCGGAGAAGGCGTCCGTGGCGGCCAGGCCGAACTGGGCCTGCGCGTAGGACAGCTCCTCGTCGGCAGCCCGCACGGCGTCGTCGGCAGCCACCAGGGCGTCCACGGCCTGGGTCTGGAGCTGCTCAATGCTCTTCGGCGTGGGGGCGCCGGTGACGGTGGCGGAGCCGTCCTTCTGACGACGCCGCCTCAGGACCCACCAGCCCCCCGCTCCTGCTCCTGCCACAGCCCCTCCTGCAAGTAGTGCGGTGCCCACGCCCGGACCCGAGTCCGTTGAACTGGTACTGAGGGCGCCCGAGCCCGCGGAGGTGCTCCTCGTGGCACCCCGGTCCCCGGTGGTCCCCGCGCCCGCCACCTGCGTCTTGATCAGGGAAGGGAGGGCGGCGACAGCCTTGTTGAAGTCCTTCTTCTTCAGGTAGGGCTTCAGGGAGTCGGCAATGGAGACCTGGTCGCCCTGGCTCAGCACGCCGGAGGGATCCGCCCGGAACAGGAAGGAGTTCGAACCACTGTCAGGCACGTTAATGACCAGGATCACGTCCGAGGCGCCCAGTCCGGTCGCCTTCCAGGCGGACTCGGCAAACTCCGCCGCCTTGCGGGAGGAGTCGGCAATGGTGACCACCCACAGGTGCAGGCCGGTCTCCTCCTTCACCTTGGCCACCGCGGCCTCGGCGTCGGAGTTGTCCAGGAGCTTGGCGTCGTCGGTGACGGACTTGCTCAGGGTGGTGGAGGTCAGCCCCTGGGGGCCCAGGGGGAGCGTGCCCGGGGCCCTGCCGGGGGCGGCAAGGGCCTGGCCGGGGTCCGCGGCGGGAGGGGCCGACGTCGCGAGCGCGGCGGAGGGCACGACCAGGGCAGTCAGGAGGAGGCCGGAGGCAGCGAGGCGGGCGGCATGGGGAAGTGCGGTGGGCCGAATGATGTCCACGGGTACATCCTCGGAGTCGGGACCGCTGGTGGCAAGCCATTTCGCCACCGGCGCGCCGCCTGCGCCCCGCAACGGGCGCCCTGACCCCGGCTGACGGCCCTGGCTCAGAGCTGGCCCGGGCCCAGCGCGGGCCCGGACTGGTGCCGACGAGCTAGCCGGCTCTCCAGTAGCTGGGGCGCGAGGCCCTCAGGTCGTGGTCTACGCACGCCCGGACGTGGGGCACCTGCTCGGAGGCGTACCGGACGATCTCCAGCGCACCGACCGGGTCCCAGCACGCGGCCTGCCTGACCTGCTCCCGCAGGTCCCGCAGCTCGGCGGCACCCTTGCGCGCCCTGGCGCTCATGAACCGGCCGCTGTGGGACATCCGGGAGAAGACGGCGTCCAGCTCCCGGTCCAGCCTGGCCGTCTCCTGGTGCAGGCGGCCGCGGGCCCGCACCATTCGCCTCTCGCTCTCACGGGCGGGGCCCAGGACGGCCGACAACCGCCTCTGGGCTCCCTGCAGGTCCTCAAGCACGTCCTGGGGCTCCTCCTGAGGATCCGTGCTCGCGGCCCGGTCGATCGCCGCCCTGGCGGCCGCGAGCGCCTGGCCCAGGTCCGCGGGATCGAGGTTGGCCGTGACGCTCGGGCGCTCGGCGTAGGCGATGTCGGAGCGCAGGGAGGTCACCCGCCTGTCCACCAGGGCGAGGGTCTGCACCGCCTGCTGCCTGGCCTGCGTGACGCCGTCGACCAGCTGGTGGGCCCGGACCAGGGTCCTGCGGGCCTGGGTCAGGCGGCACCCCGCCTCCACCTGGTCGCGGGCGCGGGCGGCCTGCTGCCCCTTGTCCGCGTCCTGCCCGGCCTGGTCCAGGAGGCTGCCGGCCTGGGCCAGGTCCTCCTGGGCGGTGGCGACGACGGACGCCGGGAGGTCGCTGGGCCCCTCAAGCTCCGCGAGCCTGGCCTGGACCTCCCGGCGCAGCTGGAGGACGTCCTGGCAGACCTCGTCCAGGTCACCGGCCGTGCGCCCGCGGGCCTGGCGCACGTGCGCCGCGGGCCCCTGGTAGGACAGGATCTTCTTGGCGACGGCGACCGCGTCCTCCATGCGGCGGATCCTCTCCTGGCGGTAGGCGACCCGGCCGCCAGCGCCCTGGAGGTCGCGGTAGGCCTGGAGCCCCTCGCTGACCGCCTGCGCGGCGCGCCCCAGCTCCGCGGCGCGCTCCCGGGACCCCTGGTCGGGCCAGGGGGCCCGGCCCAGTTTCCCGAGCTGGAGCTGCACGGCCCTGTCGGTCTGGGCCAGGACGGTGGCGGCATAGGCCTGGCGGGCGTCGAGCTGGGCCAGGAAGCGGCGTCGGGCCAGGTACCTGGAGACCAGGAGGACCAGCACGACGACGAGGGCCACGGCTCCCACCCACAGGAGGACCGTGCGGGCGGAGTAGCGTGCGGCGCCGGCCTCACCCACGGCGTGGGCGGGGGCGGCGGGCAGGAGGGCCAGGACCGTCAGGACACCGGTGGTGAGAGGAGGGCCGGGGGACATGGTGTCAGGGTGTCGGGGAGGCGTGGGGAGGCGTTTGCTGTCCACAGCACCATCCTGAGCGCGAGAGCGGTGGTTGGCAACCCTTTTTCGTGCGCGTCGCCACACGGTCCGGGCTGGGACCCGTGGGGACCGGGCGCGCGACACCACCCACCGCGTCGCCCGACCCGGGCCCGGCCTGCCGCCGTGGGCTCAGGGCACCGAGGCAGGGCGCGGCACCGGGCCCGGCACCGGCTGGCCCGACAGCACGGCGGGGCCACGCCCCCGGGCCCGGCCTGCTGGTGCCTACAACTTGCGCGCCCTGCGCACCTGCCTCTCCAATTGGCCCCATGACCTACCCCGACACACCCCCGCAGGACGCCGTACCGGCCCCCGACGCCGGGCAGCCCGCGGCCGACGCACCCACGCCGGGTGCCGTCCCCGGCGCACCGGTCATTACCGTCATTGAGCCCGAGGCCCTGGCGCCGCTCGGGCGCCTGAGGCAGTGGCTGCTCGCCGAGGGCGCCACCATCCGCATGGTCCGCCCCGGTGCGGGCGACCCCGTCCCCGCCCTGGAGGAGATCGACGGCGCCCTGGTGGTCCTGGGGGGCGCCATGAGCGCCCACAGCGAGGACGACCACCCCTGGATCGTGCCGCTGCGTGGGCTCCTGGCCCAGGTCGTCACCGAGCGCGTCCCCGCCGTGGCCATCTGCCTGGGGGCCCAGATCGCCGCCGAGGCCCTGGGCGGCACCACCACCGTGCCCGCACCCGACCACGCGGAGACCGGCGTCGTGGACCTGCAGGTCACCCGGGCCGGGAGGCAGGACGCGCTGTTCGCCGAGATGGTCACCGAGGGCCTGCGCGCCGCGGGCCCGAGCGGCCGCAACGGCACACTGCCCGTTATCGTCTCCCACGGCGACGCCGTCACCCGCCTGCCCGAGCAGGCCGTCCTCCTGGCCTCCTCCGAGCGCTCCCCGGTGCACACCTGGCGGGCGGGCCGCCTCCTGGCCTTCCAGCACCACCCCGAGTCCGACCCCGTCCGGGTGGGGTACTGGCGCACCCGTGACGCCCTGACCGAGCGCGGCCTGCCCCCGCACCTGGCCCGTGAGCAGGCCGCGGACCTGACCGGTGTCGCCCCCGCCTGGCCGGACGCCCCCGCCCAGGCCCCGGACCCCGAGTCGCTCCGGGAGGCCGTCGCCACCGGCCGCCTGGCCCGTGAGCAGGCCGAGGCGGTGGATCCCGCCGTCCAGGCCTTCGGCCGGGCCCTGGCACGGGTCCTGGTGCGTAGCGCCCGTTCCCGGCGGCTCACCGGCGTCCCCGGCAAGGCCTGAGCTGGCCTCCGGGACGGGCCCGCACACGCCAGGCCCGCGCAGGCCGGGGCCGCACCAGCCACGCCGGGGCCGGGGGCTGCGCACGCCGGGGCCCGCGCCCCCACCAGCGGACACCGCACGCCTGAGCCTGACACCGCGTCAGAGGCACATGTGATCCTCCCGTAACATGGTCCTATGAATACCGCCACCTACCTTCTCGTCGACGGCGAGAACATTGATGCGACCCTGGGCATGAGCGTCCTGGGCCGCCGACCTGAGCCCGAGGAGCGCCCCCGCTGGGACCGCGTGCTCAGCTTCTGCGACAACCTGTCGGACTCCGCCGCTGGTGGCGAGGGTGACGACACGCGCGCACTTTTCTTCCTTAACGCCACGAGCGGACACATGCCCATGGGGTTCGTCCAGGCCCTCCTGGCCATGGACTACCGGCCGATCCCCCTGGCGGGCAGCGGCAGCCACGACGAGAAGGTCGTCGACATCGGTATCCAGCGCACGCTGGACGCCCTGGCCCAGCGGGCGGAGGAGGGCGAGCAGGCCCTCGTGCTCCTGGGCAGCCACGACGGGGACTACATCCCCCAGGTGGAGCGCCTCCTTGCCGCCGGCTCCAGCGTGGGGGTCCTGGCCTTCCGCGAGTTCCTCAACGCCCAGCTGGCCGCCCTGGAGTCCAAGGGCCTGACCATCTACGACCTGGAGACCAAGGTCCACGCCTTTACCATCCCGCTGCCGCGGGTGCGCATTATCCCGCTGGAGGAGTACGACCCCCTGGCCTTTATCTGAAGGGTCCTGGTGCGTCGGCCCCACGTCGACGCACCAGACCTGTGGGCCACGCGGGGCCGTCAACGCGAACGGCCCCGCACGGGCGTCCCCTGGGCGGCCTCGGGTGGCCCACCTGGGCAGCCCCGGGCGGCCCTCAGGTGGCACCGGCGTGCCCGCGCACAGACGCCCGAGACCAGGACTCGTCCTGCTCACACCCCCTCCGCCAGGCCGCCGGGCGACGTCGCCCGGCTTCCCCCAAGGGCGAACACCGCCGTCGCCACTCCAGCGTACATTCAGGTAACACACAGCATAACTCGGGAAGATGCCGGGCATGGACGCTGCCACCCCTGCTCCCGAGGCCCGGCTCCTCGTCGTGGACGACGAGCCGAACATCCGTGACCTCCTCGCCTCCTCCCTGCGCTTCGCCGGATTCGAGGTGGTCACCGCCGCTGACGGCAACGGCGCCCTCAAGGCCGCGCAGGCCGAGGGCGCCGAGCCGGACCTCATTGTCCTGGACGTCATGCTCCCGGACATGGACGGCTTCACGGTGGCCCGTCGCCTGCGCGAGCGCGACGTCACCACCCCCATCCTCTTCCTGACCGCCCGCGACGACATGGCGGACAAGGTCCAGGGCCTGACCGTGGGCGGGGACGACTACGTCACCAAGCCCTTCGGCCTGGAGGAGGTCGTCGCCCGGATCCGCGCCATCCTGCGCCGCACCCGCGCCGTGGAGGGGGAGGACGACGGCATCCTGAAGGTGGCGGACCTCATCCTGGACGAGGACGCCCACGAGGTGCACCGGGCGGGCGTGGAGGTGGACCTGTCCCCCACCGAGTTCAAGCTCCTGCGCTACCTCATGCTCAACGCCGGGCGCGTGGTCTCCAAGGCCCAGATCCTGGACCACGTCTGGGAGTACGACTGGAACGGCGACGCCGCCATCGTGGAGTCCTACATCTCCTACCTGCGTCGCAAGGTGGACCAGATCGAGGGGCGCGACGGCAAGCCCGTCACCCCCCTCATCCAGACCAGACGCGGCGTGGGCTACATGCTCCGTGAGCCCAAGGGCTCGTGATGGTCAGCCCGCGGACCCAGACCCGGCGCGGCGGCCCCGCCCGCCCGGCCCGGGTCCGGACGGCCGCCCCCGGCGCCAGCGGCGGGCCCGGCTCCCGCCGCCCCTCGACACGCTCAGTGAACCACCGGCCACGCCGTCGGGGGCGTTTTCACCCGGTCACGGCGGCACGACGTGTCTGGCACGCCCAGCCCCTGCGGGCGCGCCTGACCCTCATGACCACGGGCCTGCTGACGGTGGCCCTGCTGGTGTCCTCCCTGGCCGTCACCTCCCTGCTCCACTCCCACCTGCTGAACCAGGTCGACGAGCAGCTCCAGGCCACCGCCAAGACCATCGGCACCCAGGGACTGGCCCAGATCCGCGCCGGCTCGTCCAACTCCATGCCCACCACCTACTACGTGGAGGCTCTCTACCTCAACGGCGAGAGCGGGCAGACCATTAACCCCGAGACCGCGGAGACCTTCGGCGTCCCCCGGGTGACGGGCCTGTCCCTGGAGAACGCCACCACCGCCGACGGCGAGGCCATTATCCGCACGGTGGACTCCAACCTGCCCAAACGCACCTGGCGGGTCATCACCATGCTCATTACCAGCAGCGACAACCAGGTGGTGGGCGTCATCGCCATCGGCCTGCCCCTGAGCAACATGATGGAGACGGTGGAGCAGGTCCGGGCGATCGTGCTGCTGACCGACGTCGCCGTCATCCTCACCGGCGCCCTGGCCGCCGCCTACCTGGTCAACCGCTCCCTGCGGTCCCTGCGTCAGATCGAGGGCGTGGCCGGGCGCATCGCCAGCGGCGACCTGTCCGCCCGCGTACCCGCCACCGAGCCCACCACCACCGAGGTCGGCAGCCTCCAGCGGGCCCTGAACACCATGCTGGCCCAGAACGAGCGCGCCTTCTCCGTGCAGGTCGTGGCCCAGGAGCGCATGACCCGCTTCGTCTCGGACGCCTCCCACGAGCTGCGCACCCCCCTGGCGGCCATCCGCGGCTACGGCGAGCTCTACCGCATGGGCGGGGTGCCCGCCGAGCGGACCAGGGAGGTCATGGGGCGCATTGAGTCCGAGGCCAACCGCATGGGGCGCCTGGTGGACGACCTCCTCCAGCTCGCCCGTATGGACGAGGGCCGCGAGATGACCATGGCACCGGTGGACCTGACCACGGTGTGCGCCGGGGCCCTGACCGACATGATGGTCCTGGCCCCCGACCGGGACTGCTCCCTGGTCTCCCTGACCGACCCCGACGCCGACCCCGTCCCCGTGGTGGTCACCGGGGACCGGGACCGCCTGGCCCAGGTCGTCACCAACCTCCTGGGCAACGTGGTGCGTCATACCCCGGCCGGGTCGTCGGTGGAGATCGCCGTGGGGACCGTCACCCACGCCCCCGCCGGCCAGGATCTCACCCCCGGCGTCCAGACGCCCGAGGCGGGGGCGCGCCGGGGTAACGGCCAGGTCGGTCGCACCGGCGGGGCCCGGGACGCCGGGGCACCCGGCAACGGGACCGGCGGCGTGAGGACCCCCGGTAACGGCGTCGCCACCGGGGCCGCCCGGGCCGCCGGCGCCTCCGCGGCGACCGCGGCGCTCATGAAGGGCTACGCCGTCGTCGAGGTCCGCGACCACGGTCCCGGTGTGCCCCCGGCGGAGGCCGCGAAGATATTCCAGCGCTTCTACCGTGCGGACACCTCCCGCAACCGTGAGACCGGGGGGTCGGGGCTGGGCCTGGCCATTGTGGCGGCGATCGTCGAGCGGCACGGAGGGTTCGTGCGGATGGACCAGACCCCCGGGGGCGGGGCGACGGTCCACCTGGAGCTGCCCCTGGCCGAGGGCTAGGGCGGTCAGGGCCCGGACCGCTGGTGCCGACCAGGGCCCTAACGAGGCGGCCGGGCGCCGCGGGCACCCCCGGAGCAGCACGCGCGGGGCGGGCCGTCGCGACCTCAACGTGACACGCGGCGACTCGCCGTGACCTAGCCGATATTTATATTGTGACCAGGGGCTTTCCTCACACCGTGGGCTGAGGCTCCCCAGGTGTGATCGACTTTGCCCCCGCCGCGGCCTACGATGACATTCGTTTCATCCCTTCTGACGCGGAGGCTTTGTCATGGGCGTCATCGACACACCGCAGTGGCTGCTGCCCGCCTACATCCGCAGCGTCAAGGCCCTGGGCGCCACCGCGCCCCAGGATGACGTTCGCGCTGCTGGTGAGCGCCTCATCGAGGAGTGGAGCACTCCCGACCGTCGCTTCCACAACCTCAAGCACGTCATCGACATGCTGGCCCGGGTGGACGAGCTCGCTGACGAGACCCACAACCCGGACGTCATGCGTGTGGCCGCCTGGTACCACGGCTACGTCTTCTCCTCCACCCGGGAGGAGACCTACAAGCGCAACGGCGGGGAGGATGAGGTCGCCTCCGCCGCCTACGCCGCCCGTGACCTCCAGGAGCTCGGCCTGCCCCCCGCCACGGTCGACCGGGTCTGCGCCCTCATCCTCAACCTCAAGCGGCACAACCTGCCCGCCAACGACATTGACGCGATGGCGCTCAACGACGCCGACCTGGGCACCCTGGCCGTGGAGCCCCAGCTGTACAAGAAGTACCGGATCGCGGTGCGCGAGGAGTACCGGCACGTCCCCATCCAGGACTACCTGGAGGCCCGCCTGGAGATCGTCAGCCGCCTGCTCAGCCGCGACCGGCTCTTCTCCTCCCCCCTGGGGGCGCGCTGGGAGGAGGCCGCCCGCGAGAACCTCGCGGGCGAGCGACGTATGCTCGCGGCCAAGCTGGAGGCGCTGCGCTCAGGCGCCTCCATCGAGGAGGCTTCCAAGGTGGCCACCCGGGTGTGGAACCAGGTCCCCGGCACCACTGAGGTCGCCTCGCCCGTGAGCACGACGCCGTCAACCTCCTACGCCCCCGCAACCACCTTCTCAGCCTTCTCCCCCGTCTCCCCCGTCTCCGCAGCCAGCGCCACGACCCTGAGCGGCGGCATCCCCGTCGTCCCGCCCCCGGGCGGGCGGGCCCCCTCAGCCGTCGCGGAGGCCCCGCGACGCCGCCCCGAGGCCAGGAGGGCGTACAACCGGCTCCAGCACGACGACCACGCCACCACCATGGAGTCCTGCGCGGCAGACATCGACCGGCTGCTGGGCGGGCGGCGCACCGCCTCCGCGTCCTCTCCCGCCCAGGCGGCGGAGGCGGGCCAGGACCGCCGCTCCATGGCCGAGGCGGCACGGGCCCGCCTGGCCCAGCAGGTCGAGGAGCGCCGACAGCGGGCCAGGGTGGAGCGCGAGGCGCGGACCGGGGAGATGTCCCCCGTTACCGCGCCTGTCGTCCAGGACGGCGCCAGCCGCCTGTAGGGCCGGGTCGCTCAGCACACAGGCACGGACATCTGACAAGTTCTCCACAGGCCCAGAGGGTGCAGGTACACCCCGGTCGGCTCCCTGCCTACCGTGGTTGAAGCCGCCGACCACGGCGGTCCCAGCCAGTGGGGCGTCCGCCCCCCGCACGGAAAGGCTCCCGCCCATGCCTGTCTTCGCAGTCGACACCCAGGCCGTCACGGACACCGCGACCCGCACCAGGACCCGTATCTCCACCATCCAGACGGAGGTGGACGCCATGAACGCCGACATCGCCACCCTCCAGGCCTCCTGGACCGGCGGCGCCTCCGCCTCCATGGCCTCCTGCGCCGCCAACTGGCACCTGACCCAGATCCAGGTCCAGTCCTCCCTCGACGCCATCTCCCAGGCCCTGGACAAGGCCGCCCTGTCCTATGACGACGCCGAGACCTCCAACACCTCGCGCTTCGGCCTGGCGTAGTCCGGGACAAGAGGCAGGTCCCGGGCGGCGGGCCCCCACTCCGCCTAAGGGCCCGGGCGGGCCTAGCTCCCGGGCAGGCCCGGCTCCAGGCAGCCTAGCTCCCAGGCGGCCCAGCTCCAGGCAGCCGCGCCCGGGACCAGGCCCGCAGGGCGACG
>ERZ772921.740-NODE-740-length-19797-cov-4.607385_pt1 | contig 19797 bp, 17 predicted proteins | sample MGYA00512117_ERZ772921 | MGnify/ENA primary metagenome ERZ772921 (study PRJEB29015, sample SAMEA2737944) | human oral metagenome | biome: human oral; feature: human-associated habitat; material: dental | place: China | collected 2150 ...
CCTATCGGGATTCCGTTCATTAAGCATACTGCTGTAGCGCAGGCTACTATAGTGATCATAGACCCTGCCATATGTATATTTGCACACAACGGCACTACAAAATTTCTTATCTCCTCACTTACGCCGTCATTTTTTGCACACTCAAGATTTACAGGTATTGTTGCAGCTGATGACTGTGTTCCTATAGCGGTTGTATATGCAGGAATTTGATTCTTAATAAGCACAAACGGATTCTTCTTGCTGACGGCACCTGCCACTGTAAACTGGATTGTTATTATAATCAAATGCATTATTATAACAACTACAAATACTTTCCATAAGATACCAAGTATAACAAATGTTCTTCCTGATTTTGTCATATCTACAAATGTACCGCAAATAAACAGAGGAAGTAACGGAATGATTGCCTTGTGAAGCACCTTGTCAATTATGGTTGAAAAATCCTTAAAACTGTTATAAAGTGTATCTCCTATCTCTTTTCCACGCATTGCAGACATACATAGTCCAAGTATAAATGCAAGTACAACTGCCGATAATGTATCTATTACAGGTGGAAGAGCTATAGAAAAGAAGGAATCTACCGAATTCCCCGCTGTAGCTTCTATCTGTGCAAGTGCATCCGCGCTGATAAAGCTTGGAAACAATGTTGATGATACCAGATATGAACCTGAACCTGCGACAATTGTTGAGCCGTATGCAATCAGAACTGTGATAAGAAGCAGCTTTCCCGCCCCCTGTGATAAATCTGCAATACCCATAGTGACATATGCAAGAATCATCAGTGGAATTACAAATTTCAGAAATGAGCCGAAAATCCCCGACAATGTTACCACAAACCTGCATACGCTCTCAGGCAAAAACTAACCTATCAAAATACCGATGACAATGGCGATGATAAGTTTCGGCACTAAGCCGATTTCATGTTTTTTCATTAAATTTCCCCTCCTAAAACATGAACATACCAATTTCATTAGTATTATTTTAGCATACTTTTAAGAAAAATGATAGAGTTTTTTTGATTTTTTTTAATTCTCTTGACTTGGTGTTTTTAGATAATCTTACTTAAAGTATCAGAAAATAGCTCTTACTTATTATTATTGTAACATAAATTAAGATTTTATAGCTTATTTTATTTACAAGATAGTAAGTTTTAATATATACTGGTAATAATTACTATTTGAAAATGTGTTAATAAGGTTGTTAAACTCATTATTTATATATGTTAATGAGGCTTTACAATATTGCAACTTATAAAGAGTATAAAGGAGAAAAAATTAATGAGAAAAACTAAATTGCAATTAACAGGTGCAATGTTGCTTTCTTGTTGTCTTTTGGCAGCGACTCCCATATCGTCTCATACATTGATTACAAGTTATGCAGCAGGAAGTGAGGTATCTTACCAACTTGATATCACACCGACAGTTACAACAAATGTTGATACTTATATCAGCAGCCGAATTCAGGATGCATTAAATACCAACGATGTAGTTACCGTATCGGGAAATGCTACTTTGACTGATGCCAACTCCGGTAATTCCATACAGGTCAGCATACCGCAAGGTAAAAAAGTAATCTGGAAAGCTACAGTTCACAATACTTCTTATAGCCATTCTGCAATATCACTTGTATCTGCCGCTACTTCCGAATTCGAAATTGCAAATGGTGCATTATTAACTTCAGAGAGACGCCCGGTTTTAACTTCTGAACCTAGCAGCTATGTAAATGTTACAATTACAGGCGGTGATATTTATATATCTTCTAACAGCAATGATCATGGAATTGTATTAACAGGATTCGGCAAGTTTGATATGAGAGGCGGTCGTATAATAAGTTATTCATCAGCACAGGCTTTAAATATCGTCCCTACTCCCCACGGAAATACTACAGTCAATATACAGGGTGGCGTGATTTTTGCAACAGGCGCTAACAACACTGCCAACATAAGCGATCCTAACGGCAACTCCGCTATCTACATACCGGCAATGGGCAATCCGCCTGTAGTAAATATAGACGCCGATAAGAGCGCTATAATTACTTGGGATCAAGCTGCATATTATGCCATAACCCCATTAATATGCTATGCCGGCGGCGGCTATGACAGCAGACATCTTGCAGTTTATCCGGGGTCTTCCACCCGTGTGTTCTGGTCTGCGGGTAACGGCGGACAGGCAGCTGTAAATTATGTAAAACCAAACGGTGAAAGGGGCATGATACATGATATCCCTACCGGAGCGGACGATATTGATTTCCCCGCTCTTCCCGTCAATGTAGTATATGATAAGACAAAAAAGGGTGTTAACAATATTACATCACCTCAAGGAGAGGCAATCACTTTTGAGTATACGGGTGTCAATGGAACAAATTATTCTACAAGTACTACAAAACCTGTAAATGCGGGAGAATATGAAGTTAGTACTACTTTACCTGACGAATACGGCAATCTTTTTGTATCATTGGGAGTATTAAAGATCAATAAAAGAGCTGTTACAATCAAGGTCGCAAATCAAACTATAGATAAAGACAGTGCACTTCCTTCACTTCCGCAAAGCTTTGCAGACTTTACAGTTGAAGGCTTGGCAAACGGAGACGGCAATCAGGATGCACTTTCATCCGTACCGACATTCTCATGGAACACAGACGGACACAGTGCGGGAACTTTTGCTGTAGGAACTGCTACAGCTATAGCTTATACCGATAATTACAAGGCGGCAGCTACAGCTATAACAGGTGTACTTAATGTAATTGACACCACTGCTCCAAGTAATCCGGGCACTAATCAAGGCAATCCAAGTACCAATCCAAGCAATCCGGGTATAAATCCAAGTAATCCAAGTGGCAACCCCGGCAATTTTGACAACTTAGGTACAGCTACCCCAAGTAACCCCACAGACCAAATAACCAAGGTGCCCCAAGTAATCAAGGTACTCCAAATAACCAAGGTGCTCCAAATAATCAAGCCGGTAATAATAACAGTTCCTCAAATAATTATGATTCGGGCATTTCAGGAGGTTCAAGGAGTTCAGGTTCAAGAAGCTCAGGCGGTTCAGGCGGCACAAGAGGTACAAGAGGTACAGGTGCTTCCAAGGGCAACAAAACTACAGCCGCAAATAAATCCACAGACGGTGATTGGATACAGGGTGCAAAGGGTTGGTGGTATAAGAACCCTGACGGTTCATATCCGAAAAATGCATGGCTTCAGGTAAGTTATAATAATAAGAACGACTGGTATTACTTTGATGAGCAAGGTTACATGCAGACCGGTTGGAAGCTTATAAACGGAAAATGGTACTATATGTATGAGCAGACAGAAGGTACCAATGTAAGGGGAGCTATGGCTACCAATACAACGATAAACGGTTATCGTGTAGATGCAAGTGGTGCATGGGTACAGTAAATACGCACATATTGGTATAAGCTTTTGTATTGAGATTGACTCATTGATTAAATATCAATAATACATTTCTCTAGTGGGATATCCGGAAAGATTTAATAAACATACTGCAAGCTTAAAGTGTAAAAGATTTATACAATAATTAAAGTAAAAGCGGTATAGACCCTTGTATAAGCAAGAGTTTATACCGCTTTTTTTAAATATCTAAGATGATGCATTATAGGCAAAAATCTATTTTATAAAATTTTCTTAAAGACTTCATTTGCCACCTCTTCACTGTCCACTGACATAAAAAATCTTCCGGTATGGCAAAACTTAACACCTTTTATTCCGGTTATTTCCTCCAACTTTTCTCCACCAAACCCTGCCCACTCCTTAGGAAAAGGCTGCCTTTGTTTGTTGGTTTCCTCAGTACTCGGCGGTATCGCTACAATACAAAACTCCCCACCCACACTTAAATATGTACCATACAACAGCCTCTTAGCCTTAGGGTTTTCACTTTTTAGAACAGTAATCTGCCAGTTAGTAATATATTTACCCAGACTTAATACTTGATTGCTTGATTTGCTTATTTTATCCTCTACAATATCTATGGCTCTGTATTTGGATATAACTGATTTGATAAGATTAGACAGGACTGTATAAGCAAAGTCAACTGCTTTTATAAAGCAGGTATCGCTATCTGCCCCCTCATCATCCCAGCCGGGATTAAATCCTGAGACTATATAGGATATAGTTACTTCCTCATTTAATGGAAGCTGTCCGTTATCTCTTCCGTCAATCCACTTGACCAGTTTGTTATCTATATCGCTAAAACACGCCTCAAGATATGCATCCTGACAGTTATTTTCTAATAAGACATCTTTTTTGTATCTATTCCACAATAAGCCAAAACTTGAGTACTTAATCCCATCATCCCGCTTTTCTTCAAAGCTTCTTTGATGATGATCGTAGGCATTTATTTTAATGTCATATACTCCTCCTACATCATACATGATTATATCAGAAGCCTTATCCTGTGCAGACAAAGCCCTGGTTCTAAATAACTTAACCTCCATAATCATGCTAAGTAAGGCAGTTGCAAAGACTTCATCCGCATGAAATACGCCATTATGGGTTATTGCAGTCGCTTCTTCAATATTTCCTACAAGTTCGAATTTTTTATACATATACTTCCTTTCGGTATTGCAATGCTGTGTGGCAGTTGCTGTGCCACTTAAGTAAATAGGTTACTATAAATAAATGCTAAAGGCAATGATTTATGTTTTGATAGGATATTGGGATATGGGAATTGGGTGGTGGTGCTCGTCCCCTTGCGGGGGAGTATTTCTAATCGCAGACAAATAGGACTGACGACAGAGAGTTATGCTCAGTGCTTCCGTCCCCTTATCGGGGGTAGCATTTCTAATCGGATATGAAGGAGTAAGAGAGAAAGGAAGCCACAAGTTTCCGTCCCCTTATCGGGGTAGCATTTCTAATCGCCGGTAAGTTTGGAAAGACCCGTGCATGGTATGCCAAGTTTCCGTCCCTTTATCGGGGTTATCATTTCTAATCTCTCAACCTCTTACAAAGTATACTTTGGAGTTCGAAGGAGAGTTTCCGTCCCCTTATCGGGGTTATCATTTCTAATCGAAGTGGACTATCGGACACTTGTAAAATTCTCTATGTTTCCGTCCCCTTATCGGAGTTATCATTTCTAATCATGATATCCGTTTCGTAGAAAAAGACGGCGAATTGTTTCCGTCCCCTTATCGAGGTAGCATTTATAATCGATGCTATGCGTCTCCATAGAGATATGATGGAATTGTTTCCGTCCCCTTATCGGGGTTATCATTTCTAATCGTTAAAAATAGGATTAGATTTAGGTGGCTCACAAGTGTTTCCGTCCCCTTATCGGGGTTATCATTTCTAATCTTAATAACTTCTTTGTGTGGAAAGCTATAAGCTGTTCCAAGACCTCGTAATTATATCACAGAATTTAATTTATACCAAGCATATATTTATCAAGCTGTATTATATCTCAGTTATATTATCACCACCTCCTCAAACTCATCCTCATTAAATTCACCGTATGTTATAATTTCACTATCCTCATAAAGCTTATATATTCTTACATTATCTTCTTTACAAATAAGCCTTTCAAGACCTGTTATAAGTTTAATATATTGTTTTTTATTAAGTTTTGCTTCAAAAGCCGATTTCTGGACTCTCGTTCCAAAGGATGATAAATACTTGGATAGTTTAAGTCTATGCCTATCATCAGTGATATCATATATTATTAGTACTCTGTATTTTAACTCAACATCTATCTCTTCTTTCGACTCTTTTTTCATATCTATATCCTTTATTTATATACAAAACCCGGATGTGATTGTAATTATCCCTGACCCTATAACAACTCTTCTTTCATATCTACATACTTTACCTGTAAAATCAGCTTTATTTTATTCTCAGAGGCTTATAATTTGTAAAGTCTTCTTCATCAACACAGGCGGCAAGTGTTTTTACCTGCCACCATATTGCACGCCTGAAACTTGTAGGAGAGTCCAAATATTCAAGGTAGTTTATGTTTTTTCGCATTTTTTCTTCAAGCTTTCTTACACATATTTTGATTGCATTATCTGACAGTTGTACTGCTCCTGTTTCTTCGTCTGTAGTAAACTCTTCTTTACTTATTTCTCTTCCCTGAACTAAGCTAAGTATTGTAGCATCTGCCAGTACTGCCCTCCACTCTTCTATCATATCGCTTACAAGTGCCGGATGATTTTGTTTTATTTTATGGATAAAACCTATATAAGGACTTAGATCTCTATTTTGTAGTTCTGCATATATCTCGTAAAATATTATAGTGTAGGCAAAACTCAGCATAGAATTAAATGCGTCCAAGGGAGGCTGTCTGCTTCTCCCATTAAAAGCAAACTCCTCCCTTACAATTTTTGACAATGCCCGAAAATACTCCTTTGCAGCCATTCCCTCATAACCCATTACTTCATCTATGCACTCACACTGTGATATTTTATTCTCATATATCTCCATTCTTTGGAGTTCTTCTCTTATGTCTTTGTCTGAATTTTTCTCATATCTTTTCAGTATGATTCTTTGATTATGTACTTTGGCTTTTTGTACCTTTATGGCAAACTCAAGGCAGTCACCGTCATTATCACTTAGATAAACTTGATCTTTGAGTCTTTTTGCATTAAAGTGAGCGGTGCTTTCGAGTCTGCCAAAGTATTTTCCTTTAGTGGATAGATAAGTAACCTTTATACCGTTTTCAAGGCATAGCTTTTGTGCAGGTACAGTCATTAAAATATTTCCGAATATCATAATAGATTCCAGAGTTTCCTGTGGCACCATTCGCTTTAAGCCATCTTTACACTCTACAACAACTTTTCCTTCAGATACGGTAATTTTTGAACCCTGTTCTGTAATATAAAGGCAGGACATACAAACCTCCTTAGGATATTAGAATCAATCCGATTTCAGTGAATCTTCACTATACTTACTCAAGCAACAAGCTCCAAACTGATAAACTGTATTATTAAATCTTGTACACTTAATCATCCTTGGCGATACCTGTGTATCTCTATCATGACCGACTTTATTGAACTTTATACTAAGCCACTTGGCTGTAAACTTGACCGCCTTAGTTTTCTCAAAACTCGGATATATTATAGTTTTACTTACAAAACCTGCTCCTCCACCCAAATAGCATATATACTTATTGTTAAGTTTAGGAGCTTTAGTAAAGTTGCTTGTAAACTTATTCTTATAATCGGCTGAAAAAATCTCTATAGCTTCAAGTATATCTTCTATACTGTATTTACAGAAACTGCTGTCTATAGTTATGCTAAATCTTATCTTTACATTAGGCTTTATACACTCTCTGTACAGCGGTAGGGCAACCTCTCTTGCAGATAGGCTAAAATCAAGCTTTTGACAAATACACATATCTTCATCGGCTATATACTCACTATCAGATACCATAAAACCTCTTAGACTGTCATTTACTTTATTACCCATCTTACATTCGGGATTGGAAAATAAGTTCTTATGAAAAATCTCAGCATCTATCTCGCCCATAGCCTTGCCAAGTGCCTTTTCCCAATCTCCGGGCTTTGTACTCTGACCTAACTGCCTTACTGCAAGTTCCAGTTTATCACCTGTCTTTTTTGCATATTCCTTATTCTTTATAAGATACGCAGCTGTAAGAATTGTTCTAAACATACCCTTTAGGCTGCTGCCGGGTACATAAACCAGCCCCCTTCCATCCCTTACAAATCTATCTATACCTTTTTGTTTTGTTCCGCCTTGTGAAGTATCTTCAGTATCGAGTAAGGGAATTGTCTTACTTTTCCACTTTTCATACACTTCACTGCCTATATTATTTTCCTTTAAAAAAGCGGCTAAATCTTTACCGGAGTCAAGCATATACTCCTGATATCTTCTAAGCAGATTTCTTCTAATCAGATATTCAAACATTTCTTTTGTATCTATAAGTACGACCTTATTCTTAAAAAATATGGCTTCTTTTTTATTGGTATTATAACCGCTTCCTATAAAAACAGGTCCCAGTGTTGTAAGTTCAATATCATATTTTTTCAAATAAGCTCCCATTACCTCACCCCCATAAAAAACGGTATGCCGTATCTATATACAGGATGTGTGCCTATATTTTTATCTCTCTCCGACACATCATATATATCACCCGTAAATTCATTAACATATACCGAGCCTGCCTCAAGCATATATATATCTTTCTTTTTTCTAAATGTATTCGCATAGCTTGTAGATGCTATAAAACCGCTTCTTTTAACAATAATATATGTGGCTTTATCAAGACTTTTTTCAAGTTCCTCTTCTTTAGGCAAGCATATTGATAAGGACATATATTGTTTGTAGCCTTCCTTACTCTCAAAGCTTTTTATTACATCCTCACTTGGAGTTATTATCTCTGATTTGAATTTTCCGTAGCCTGATGATACTTTACCTCCTATACCGGTATGGGATAAACTTTTTATAAGTTTATTAAGCACTTCAAAGTCTTTTTCTTCTTCAAAGCCTACAAAAAAGTATAAACCGCTTCCTTTTTTATACTTAAATACTTCTATGGCATACAGGTTATTTACCTCATCTTCTTTAGCACTTTGCATTGATACTTTTTCAACTAAAGAAAAATTTCCCAAATTGTTACTGAATGTATCCTCTTCCTGCTTTATATCCAAGTTTCCTTCTATAAAATCTCTAAACTTTGACAGAGGTATGTACTTTAACTTTTTCAATGCTTTCTTTATTACAGAATCACCTTCATTATCCTTTTTTAATTGTATAATGGGCTTCGGTACATAATACTCATCCTTTATATAGGGAAATGCATTGGAAATTTTTACTTTTCCTTTTTTAAATAAATCCAACATCACATCAGATAAGTCATATTTTAATGCCTCTATAAATAAAGCCGAAAATATAGTGTCTGCACTAAGTACATTTTGACTTTTTTCCAGACCGCCTCTGCCAAAATGAACAGCCGTACTAAATTCTAATTTTAGTATTTTATACTTCATACTACACTTCCTTTAATATATTCTTGCAGCTTTCTATTACATTTTTACAATTTTCATCTTCCTCATCTACTATTAATGCCTTTACATCCAATTCTTTTATCTCCACTCTGCCATATCCTCTTGAGCCGTTTGCACCCAGATAATCGTATTGTAAGAGTTTAAAAGCCATCTTAAGCAGCTTGAAATCTTCCTCTATTTCGCTCTCATTTTCTATATTGTAGATAAGGCTCATATTATACTTTATACCTTTTATCGCTCTTTCTATCTGTCTTGGATTGGCTACACCGGTAGACCTTGTAATAGTATTTTCAAACTTTATTTCTGTTGCATCCATGTCTGAGTTTTCAAGTTCTTCCCTGCTTTCCTCGCTCATAAATATATCTGAAAAATAAATTCTGCTTGTCTTAGGATTCTTGGACTCTGCATGACCGAAAAGTCTTTTTATTCTGTCATCATCTTGATTATGTTCTTTAGGAAGCTCTCCAAAACTTAGCTGCTTTGATAAAAGAGAGCGAAGTTTCCCCTTAAGACTGCTTCCGGGTATCATAGGTAAGTCATCCTGTATATCTTTTATTACTACCGAGTCAACCGCTCCTATTGCAGCAAATTGTGAACCTCCACCTATATGAAGTCCTGTTAATGACTCTATAACTCCGCTTATTTCAAGTTTTCCATACATATCTTTATCCTCCTATTCGTCCCTTCCACCATGATATTTTCTATATGCAACCAAAGCTTCCATGTAATGACAAAATAATATCAGTTTATTTTTATCACTTTTTATATTGTCTATTTGTTCAATAAGCTGTGCCTCTTCTATAAAATCTTTCACAGGTGTTTTACTACCATTTTCTCTACCGGCTTCATATATGGTATGTAATTTAAAATACTGTAGTCTAATAAGTATAGCTCTAGCCAGTTTATCATCCCTTGTATGTCTTACTTTAGTATATATATCACTTAACATTGAGAGTAATTTCCTTATTTTGGAAGTTGTCAAAATACCATTCCTTCCATTTTTCTTGATAAGGCTTAATATGACTTCTTCAGCCTGTTCTACATAATTATCATCATCAAGTATTATAGGTACCTTTTCTACTATAGTTTTTTCTTGATAATTTCTGTTGTTATTTTTATTTTCTCGCATACCTCTTCCCTTAAAATTTCTATCATCATACATCTTTTTTGTCCTCCTCTTTTCTTATCAGATAACTATAGATATATATAGCAGTTATTACCTGCCTTGTATCCTTATCACTTAGCATCCACTTATATACATTTTCTTTGAATTTTTGATATATCTTGCTTTCTTCCTCACTAACCTTTCCCTTAGGCTCAAGCCTTGCAAGTGTATAGGCAAGTCTTGCCAGATTTATCTTATTATCTTTTTTTCTGAAAAGTTCCAATAAATTGTATAAAAGGCTCTTTCCTTTATCCTCCACAAAATCAAAAAACTCACTGATTAGAGGGAATTTCTCTCCCATAACCTCATCAATAAACTCTTCCCAATGATAAGAATTATCTTTATCGAAAACTGTCAATGCATTTTTTCCATCCAGCTTTTTAGAACATTCTTCCAATTCACCTGTTTTTGCTGCCATATATGATATGGGATACTTGGGCATATATATACCAAAGCCTGCCGATATGCTAAGAGTTCCTTGTGTGTATTTTTTCAGATTTTTATATAGATCTACAGCAAATTCCAGTACATCTCTCCAAGCACCTACTACGAATACATCATCTCCACCGGAGTATATTACTGCCATTTTTCTTCCGTTTTCTTTATCTTCTTCACCGTTTTTTCCCAACACTGTAAACGGGATTTTATACTCCGGTTTTTTCAATATATGGTTGATATTATATTTAAAAAACTGTGTAAGTTTCCTCGAAAATGCAGCCGATTTGGAAAGAGTCTGATCCTTGGGAGCAAATCCTCCGACAAAAGCCTTTCCGAGGTTATCTATATCTGCTCTTAATACACCCAACCTTTTTATGCCCTCAGCATTAGCCAGTAAGCCTTCAAGTGTATCCGCCTTATGATAATCTCCTGCATAAATGGTTTTTACAAAATCTTTTCCTTTATATAGACTGTTTTTTGAGTATGCACGAATAAGTATATCTTTTTTTGATTTTAGATACTCCCCGCCTTCCTTTCTGCTTATATTTTCCGCACCCAGCCAACCTTTTTTATAGATAGGCAGTATTCCGTCTTTTTTACTGTTCACTACCGTAAATATTTCTCTTTTAAGTATGTTTTTAGAAAGTTTTGCAAATCCGCTGCAAAGACCGCACACACCTTCACTATCTAAATTGTCACAACTGTGGCAGATTTTACATTCTCTTTCACTGTCAGAGTTTTTTTGATTATTCAAGCTTAGTATCTGAGCTGCATTATACCTTTTTAACTTATCTTCAGATATCGCACTTGATACCCTGCTAAAACACTGACTGTAGGCACCTTCCGGCTTATTCAAAAAGTCATTGCATGAACAATCTGTAAATCCGCTTCCTATAAATAAATCAATGCCGAAGACTTCTTGCATCCATGCCCTTAAATCAGTATCAAATTCATCAAGTAAAGCCTTTGTTTTATCTGTATCGGCAAATATAAAGTAGGCGTGTCCGCCACCTGCATACAAAAGATTAGCTCTTGAAAGTGATAATTTTGCCAAAAGTTCATCTATTACATTTTCAAGCAGTATCTCAAGATAGAAAGATCTTGCCCTTAAGTTTTTAAGCACATCCTCTTTTCCGTATTGACCATATATAAATGCTTGAATACCTGAAAAGTCCATGCTGTAAAGCATAATACTTTTTTCTTCGTAAAATTCCTTGGAATCGTTATATATCTTTTCTTGATTTTGCAGCATATCTTTTTCTGATAAATACTCAAATATGCAGCTGCCTATTGCCAAACTTTGCTTTATATGCTCATAAAGCGATATGTCCGACTTATCATTATTGTCAGTAATTAAAGGGATATAAGAAGCAGTCTGCTCCAATACTTCTAAACATGAATTAATAAAATCCAAACTACATTCCGCTTCCTCTATTTTCTTTGATAACATCTCATTAATCACTTTATAAAAATCATCTGCCGGCTTTAGAGTTTTTTCTTCAGGAAAATTTATTTTATCATCTTCGTACAAAATACTTGGATTATAAGTATATGTTTGATTATTTCCATTTAATGTATTAAATATACTGCTTAGATTTTTACCCTTTATAAAGTCAAAACCCTTTTCTTTAAATGTTTTTTTGTCAAATGCAGCCGCTATTTTTTCTGCAAGATATGTTATGTATATACATGCATCCTTATCCTCAGCTTTATTAACTTTGCTGATAATCTTATCCATATAATACAGTAAGCTGTTAAATATGAATTTATTCTTTATATCTGCATTTTTATCACTCATTATACGCTATACCTCCCATTCCTATTCCTGCCTTTATTCCTACTCCCGAATATGTGCCGAAAAACACAAGCATATGTGCAAGATTTACAAGTTGAGCAGGACCTTTTATATTTAAGGTAATTTCTCCCATAAATGAAGGAATCCTGACACCCTCAAGGTGGAAAAATGTACTTCTTAACTTATATCCGCTTATCTCAATATATTCTTCAAAATTTTCAAGAACAGACTTACTGAACACCTCCATGTCTGTGGCTGCCTTATCAAATTTGAGCATTAAACTTTGAAAAATAAGTCTTACACTTGGAAATATACAATATCTTCCATCCTGCTTAAATGATGTTGGCGTTAAAAACCTTATCTTTAGCACTCTCTTATGATTCTGTAAGTAGTATTTTTTTACCATATCGCTGTAATCCATACCTTCTTCATTAAAAGATTTTATCTTTATATGCTTGTCCTTATGTTTTAGATATATAAGGTTTTTACTTTTAATTATATCCGCTATATTCTCTTTTGCTTCAACACTAAGTGTATTAAAAGTCCATATTGCTTTACCGTTATCTTCGGTTATATATTGGCTATAAGGATGCAGACTGCTCTCATGTAAAATACCTGCATAGCCGCTATCTATATTTTCCATTATAAAGCCTTGAAGAAGAGAACCTAAAAAGTCATTTCGACCCTTATCAAATTCCCCCTCAAGCTCGAATTTAATTGTGTTTAACATCCGTCCTCCGTAAGTTTTTATACTGTTACATAAGAGCCTTCAATCCTTTATTCATCTCTTCATAAGAGTTCCAATATTCGGACTTGATATTAAAATCGGTATATGTAAATAAACTTTTTATCATGTCCATAACATTTTTTGTACTAAAACCTGTCTTATTTTTTATATAGTTGTCATCTATAGATGCAATATCATGGGCTGCGATATTTCTTACCTTTTCTTCTACGCTTCTAAGATTTGTTACAAGCTCAGAGAGCTTAATGTCATTTATAACAGCTTCTATAAGATAAACCAAGGCTTCCGACTTTACATAAGTCAATGTAAAATCCTTATCGGGGTTTATTCTTCCGTCTTTGTTATGTTTAGCTCCATAGGCACTGTTTACTATCTCTTTTATACTCATTGTATGGTTAGGCAGTTTTTCTTTTGTTTTATTTTGATCCCAAAATCGTACATTGTTAGTTGTCCTGCAATATTTTTCAATGTCCAGATTCCCTTTTTTCTTCAATATCACTTCGAACATTTCTTCTATTATAGGTGTTATACCTCTGATAAAATCAATATATTCTTCTCTTTTCAGTTTTATGGAAAGCCATAGTGCATATTCAAAAATCTTTCTTGCATCAGTACCCTTTACAGGAGTACAATCAAAACCTGTCTCGGCAGATAGATTATTTACCATCTTCATATTCACACTAAATCTGTACTTTGCAAGTTCCAACTGTTTAATATAATTAATCGTAAGGTGCTTTTCCATATCTGCCGCTACAGAATATGCCGCTCTGTAATCGTAATCATTTATATGTTTTTGTATTATATTCTTTTGTCTAAGTCTTGATATAGAAGGACAGTATAATTTCCTACACCTATTTATATTTTCACTTTCCACTTCTGCATTAAACTCTAATAATGACTGTAAATCGGGCTTTTTTTCATGGGTATGAGTATTCATTTTTTTCTCAGGTGTATCTACTTGAATAAGCTCGCAATCATATTCTTGCAGATCCTGTAAGACGATTAATGCACTCTTCATAGCAGGAGTTCCGGATGAAACATTTATAAAAAACTTATCTTCATCTTTTTTCTCTTCCATAATTTTTTTAATAATCTTTTCAAAATCCCAATAGAACTGTTCATATTCTTGTACATTTACTTTGTCTTTATCTGCAATAATCTCACATTCGATTTTTTTATTTTTAACTTCAGCAAGTTTTTCCACAAACAGCACATATCTATTATCAACAATATGCTTATCCCAGATTTCTTTACTCATATACATATAGACCTTATCAATATCATAATGCCTGCATATATGTAACATCGAACCATCATAAAAATTGTATTCTGAAACAGGATCAGTACCACCAATTGGCGAAAATAATATATTCATCTTACCCTTCTAATACTAAATTCTTACAGCAATATTATAATCCTTGCTTAAATATAAGGTAGATTTACTATTTTTTCAATATTATTTTAAAATATTTTTAAGTATATTTTACAAATAGCAGTTGATTATCTTACTTGTCCTTGTCAGTATTGCTTGCTTTTATCTCACAACACTATGATAACACAGTTATATGTGGGTTAATATTCGTACTCTATGCTGAGTTATGACCCACTTTTATTACTGCAAAATAAGTGTTAAAATAGATTTTAAATAAAAATAACAACCACTTTTAGTCGTTTTTCTAAGGAGGTCATTATGTCATATTTTGAAAAAATTGATATTTATATTCCTAAAAGAGTACATCAAACACTTAAAAATGATGCGGAGCTTTTTGAAATATTTAAAAAAGATAAGGGCAATAAGATAATGGAGATAAACCTGAATTCTTTTGTAAATATACTTATAAAAGAGTTTTATAATACTTATATAACTGAATATAATGATTATTATGATAATATATTACATGAGCTTAACACTTTTGCTATTAATAATAAGGATGAACTTGCAGAAATAATTATCAATAAATTCATATTTTCTTCCTACTTTAAAAAAAGAGGAACTCAATCCGAGAGGCTTTCTTTTAAAGCAACGGACAAATCCGGTGCAAAGGGTATAATAGACAGTATTGGTCAAATCAATGATTCCGTATCACAGTACCTTGGCAGAATGCTTATTGCTTACTCAAGAAAACCCTTATATGAAAGGGAAAGAATTATATTTAAAAATATTTATGACAGAATAATGCTTTACTGTAGAAAGAAGCAAAGTTTTTCATTTACTAATTCCATAGATGGCAGTAATCATACCGTTATGCCTTACTTTGTCTCAGTAGGCAAAGAAGAGTTGTTCAACTACCTGCTTTGCTATACTTATGATGAAAAAGGCAGTATTAAAACATACACCTATAGACTTAGCAGAATTACCAATATAATAGAAAGCAATATTAAAATCCCCTATTCTGATGATGTTAAAGACAAGTTTGAACTAATTGAAATGTACGGCTCTGCCTATGCCTTTGATGAAGGAAAAGAAACTTGCGTTTTGTTAAATAAAGCCGGCATCTCTTCTTTTAGACAAATATATTTCGGCAGACCTAAAGTTGAGAAAAAGGAAGAAACCGGTGACGGTAATTACCGCTACTACTTCAACTGCTCACAGTACCAACTATACCTGTATTTTCGCAGGTTCAATGCCGGTGAAGCCTTTGTAGAATATCCGAAGGAGTTGCAGGATAAAATACGCATTTTCCATGAAAAATCATTGGATACCTATAAAAGCGGCAAATTATCCAATGATTAACAATCTTCAGTAAAACAGGTGTATAGTATCGTTGATATTTAGCCTTATTGCCACATAATTAATAGATTGTAACAAATACACAACAAAGGAATTTGAGATTTACTCTACTATTACAGATATTAATTAAATATCAATGATACACTACATTAGTGCAGTACTGATGTTGCAGAAAACCTGCTTCCGGTACCGCACTTTTTTAACTTTCCTATTTCAAATCTTACCTTACAAATACCCTAACAGTCCCTACTTGCCCCACTCTTTTTTAAACATCATCATAAAACCTACAAAAAGAAAGAGCACACAGACTACCATAGACTTTTCCTTAAATATATCTATGCAAATATTTCCAAGCACAGCCCCTATTATAAAGCAAAGTATTATAAAATAATAAAGTCCCGCCTTTCTCAGATGTGTTTTGCTTTTTTCTTTAAAGAAACTATATAGGTTCTCCGTTCCACTTCTTAAGTTTCCTATGCACATGGTGGTAGCTATTCCGTTGCCATGTATTTTCCTGAAACTTTCCACCTGCATACCGCAAGCCATGGAAGTTATTGAATTGGCTATTATATTGTATTCTTGTGGGATAAAGCACACACTTAAAAGCAGAGATATTTCTATAAGCAGGGTATACTGCCTCCAGTGTAAAATTTTTTTATTGTCGGAAAATCCTTTGTTTATTGTATACCTTACTGTATCGGATATAAATATTCCCAATGTAAATGCAAGCACAGGCATTATGTATTTAAAAGCCGATTTTATATCGCCTTCTGTAAGTTTTATACCCAGTAAGAGCATATTTCCGGTTTGAGCATTTGCAAATACCTTGCCTCTGCACAGGTAGGAATATGCATCCATAAATCCGCCTGCAAATGCCAAAAATACACCTATTTCAATCGTTTCCGATGTCTGTCTTTTAACTCTCTCGCTCAATTTGCTTCCCCTTAAAATCATACTTTATATGGGATATATTTTATCACCTTTATCTGTCAATGCAAGGTTTCGCACATTTACATTGTTACATTAAAGCCGGTTTGGTGCATTACTTATAAAAAGCATCCTCTTTAGTATAGTTAGCGTCCTGTCCCAAATCAGTCCTACTGTCTAATGACTCGGGCAGTGTAATCTACACAAGAAGATGCTTTTTATATTTGTTTTTATATTTTAGAATTCTACAGTACCTAAAACATTCTTAAGTGTTTCGGCAGACTTTATAAGCTCTTTCTTTTCAGTATCACTTAACTTAATAGGAACAACCTTTTCAACTCCTTCTCTTCCTACTATAGCCGGAATGCTGAGAGCCACATTCTCTATGCCATATTCACCTTTTTGTATGGATGATACCGGCAGTATTGACTTCTCATCTCTTATTATAGCTTCACAGATACGCCTTACAGACATTGCGATTCCGTAATAAGTTGCACGCTTTTTCTCTATTATTTCATAGGCACTGTTTTTGACCTCTTCCAAGATTTTTTTCATGGACTCTTCATGTTTAAAATAACCCCTCATCTCACAAAAGTCGTTAAGCGGTATACCGGATACATTGGCGCTGCTCCATGCCGCTATCTCGCTGTCTCCATGCTCTCCTATAATAAAGGCATGAACACTTCTGTTATCTACATCAAGATGTTCTCCAAGCAAATATTTAAGTCTGGCGGAGTCAAGTACCGTACCTGAGCCGAACACACGACCTTGTGGAAGTTTGCTTAACTTGGCTGCAACATAGGTTAATATATCCACCGGATTTGCAACAATTAAAAGTATTCCCTTAAAATCCTGCTTTGCTATCTCAGGTATGATTGATTTAAATATTTCCACATTCTTCTTCACAAGATCCAGTCTTGTCTCTCCCGGCTTTTGACCTGCACCTGCCGTTACTATAACAATTGCTGCATCCGCTATGTCTTCATAGCCTCCTGCATATATTTTCATAGGCTTTGCAAACGGAAGCCCGTGGCTTATATCAAGTGCCTCACCTTCTGCCCTGTTTACATCAGCATCTATTAATACCATTTCTGAAAAAAGTCCGCTTTGCATAAGAGCAAAGGCTGAACTTGAACCTACAAAACCGCAACCTATAATTGCCACTTTCCTATCATTTACCTCTGACATACTTTTGTCCTTTCTTAAAACAACTGCTGCTATAATAATTTGTAGCACGCAACATAGTTTACCCCTCTATTATACACCTTTTTAGGTAATAGTAAAAATATCTTAGCTGCTTTATTAATAACACACAGCTGTTAACCTATAATTTTTGCCACCTCTTTCTTAAGTGCCGGCACTACCTCCTTCTCAAACCAAGGATTTTTAGCCTGCCATATAATATTTCTGGGGGAAGGATGTACTATAGGAAAGAAACTCGGCAAGTACTCTTTATAAGCTGCTACGGTTTCGGTCAAGGTCTTTTTCTTACGCCCTGCAAGATAATAATCCTGTGCATAGCTTCCTACCAGTATACTCAGACTTATATTTTTATAATGTGAAAGTATCCTCTCATGCCACTTTTTTGCAAACCCCTTTCTTGGAGGTAAATCACCGCTTTTACCCTTGCCCGGATAGTAAAAGTCCATAGGTACTATACCTATTAAACCTGAGTTGTAAAAGACATCCTCATCTATTCCCATCCAATCCCTAAGTCTTTTACCGCTTTGATCGTCCCAACATTTACCTCTTTCCATGGCTTTTATTCCCGGAGCCTGACCTACTATAAGTATGCGTGAGTTTTCCTCTATATAAAATAGAGGCTTTTGCCCCTCTTTTGTGAATTCAAGGTTTTGCTCATCAGACATGATTTCTTTTTTAAGTTCTTCAATAAAATTATCCATATAAACTCCTTTAACGCCTGTAAAACTCTATGATTTTTATTATATTTCAAATGTTAAAACTTTGCAAAAGTTAAAAAGCCCTTTTACAATATGTGGCAGTGAATAATTGAGTCTACTAATAATAAAAGATCCCACCATATCAGGCATTTAAGCCTTATATACGGCGGGGGCATAGTTTCATATTATGTAAAATATTTTGTTATTAAACCCTCTGTAAATTTAATCAATTCTTTCAAATATCATGGTAGCCTGAATTTTATCTCCTCCAAGAAATCCCTTGGAGCCTGAAGAAGTTGTCGAAATGGTATGCAGTCTGTAGCCTTTAGCAGCTTGCCTGTTGATCTCGGTTTGAAGGTTTGTAAGACTTGTTACTCCTGAACCGGTTCCAAACAATTTCTCTGTAAGTACTACCTGCAATACAACATACTTTTCGTTATCTCCTCCGGCAGCTCTTCCCGGAACATTATCCCACATGTTTTTTTCCTCCAATATTTAATTATTATTGTGATACAAAATACTTTCGTTCAGTATAGGTAAAAGCATACCTAATGTCAATATAATGTATCCTACACTTACCTTATGATTACTTTTATAATTTATAAACTTAATCTACATTCCTTGAGCCATGTTTTATGATCCATTCGCACTCTTTACTCGGGCATTCCTTCTTCCAAGCATCTATTATAAAATAAAATTTATCCGCATCTTCCTTATACAAATCATTTAAGTTATTTGCTACGCTTTTTTGTATATACTTGTCCTTGTCATCCTTTAGATTACTAAGGATTTCAAAATACTCATCAAAATATTCCAAAGCGGTAAAGAGTTTCTTTGCCCATGGCAACCTTATTCTCAAACATTCACTCGAAAGCCTTCTGACCCTCTCATGCTCGTCCTTGCTCCAGCCTTTTAGTATTTCCAAGGACTTTTCGGGGTACTTTTTGATCAAAGGTCTCATACAGTATTCTGAAGTAAATCTCTTGGTCAGTTCTTTGCTAAAATCTATGCTCTCCTCAAAATATTCATCCCCATACATCTCAACATATTTCCCAAAGGGCCAAAGCCACCAACCTTCTGAAAATGCCCCACTATTTCCACGAAGCTCCTTCCCTAATATCTGAC
>ERZ772921.742-NODE-742-length-19770-cov-20.298656_pt1 | contig 19770 bp, 16 predicted proteins | sample MGYA00512117_ERZ772921 | MGnify/ENA primary metagenome ERZ772921 (study PRJEB29015, sample SAMEA2737944) | human oral metagenome | biome: human oral; feature: human-associated habitat; material: dental | place: China | collected 2150 ...
AGGGGCGCGGAGCCGGGGTCGAAAGATATGCGCCGGCCACCTTTTTGCCTCGCCGGACCGTCCGCCATCGGTCCGCAGGCGCGGATGCGGGCCCCGTCCGGGGCGGGAAATGGCGTCCTGGGAGGATCGTTCCGCCCCGCACCCGACCGTGCCGCCGTCACAACCGCGGGATTACGCGGAAACCGCCGAACGCGTCCGAGGTGCCGATCCGAACGATCCTCCCGGAGCGCCACAACCGGGATCCGATGCGGCCACCGGCCGACCCGCGCACCCCCGGCCGGCCTCATCGCCCCCTGGGTGCTCAACGAGTGCCCGTATGACCGCGGTTGGTGCGCGAGAAGGGACTCGAACCCTCACGCCCGAAGGCACCAGAACCTAAATCTGGGGCGTCTACCAGTTCCGCCACTCGCGCTTGCCGTCCCAGCCTACCGGCCGCCCGCATACCCTTGGGCTCATGGCACGCAACGACGCACCACCCGGCACCCGCACCACCGAACTCCTGCCCCCGCTCCCCGCCGGGCTCGTCGAGGCCCTGGCCGCCTCCGGCGTCGCCTGCAACCCCGCCGACGTCGTCCCCGAGCCCCAGGACGCCCCGCCGCTGCGCTGGGGGATCCTCGGCGCCGGGCACATCGCCGGCAGGTTCGCCGCCGACGTGCCCGCCTTCTCCTCCGGCTCGGTCGTGGCCGTCGGCAGCCGCGACGCCTCCAGGGCGCGGGCCTTCATCGACGCCCGTCCCGGTATGGGCAAGGGCGATCCCGTCCGCGCCCACGGCGCCTACGAGGATCTGGTCGCCGACGAGGCCGTCGAGGCCGTCTACATCGCGACCCCGCACTCCTTCCACGCCGAGCAGGCGGTGCTCGCCCTCGAGGCGGGCAAACCCGTCCTCGTGGAGAAGTCCTTCGCCCTCAATGCCGCCCAGGCCCGCCGGGTCCTGGAGCGGGCGCGGGCACTGGGACTGTTCGCCATGGAGGCGATGTGGACGCGCTTCCTGCCCGGACAGGTTCTCGCCCGGACGCTGATCTCCTCCGGGGCGCTGGGCGAGCTGCGGCACGTGCGGGCCGAGCACTTCCAGTCCCTGCTGCACGTCGAGCGCCTGGTGCGCCCCGAACTGGCCGGCGGCGCCCTGCTGGACCTGGGCGTCTACCCGCTCAACTTCATCCACTCCCTCCTGGGGGCGCCCGAGGCCATGGAGGTCGTGGGCCGCCTGGCGCCGCAGGGCGTCGACCTCCACGAGGTCGTGGCGATGCACTACGCGCGGGCGACGGCGGTGGCCTGCTCCGGCATGGACTGCGCCGGACCGAACCCCGCCCAGGTCATCGGCACCCGGGGGCGCCTGGCCGTCGACACCTGGTTCTACGGCATCAGCCCGGTGAGCGCGGACCTGTACGACGGCGCCGGGCGCGGCCCGGTCGTGTGGGACGCGCGCGTGCCCGGGCACTTCCAGTACGAGGCCGCGGAGGTCGCGCGCTGCGTGGCCGAGGGGCGCGCGCAGTCGTCGGTCATGCCCTGGTCCGCCACCATCGAGGTGATGGAGATAATGGACCGGGTGCGCTCCCGCCTGGGCGTGATCTACCCGGGGGAGTAGCCGGGCCGCTGGCCCGGGCCCGGGGTAGCGGGCGGATCCGCTCAGGCCGCCAGGGCCAGCGCCTCCTGCGCGGCCTGGAGGCGCTCCAGCGCGCGCTCGAGGCGGGAGGGGGAGGCGGACGAGCCCAGCGAGGCGAGCTCGGCGCGGGCGGCGCTCAGTTCGCGCTCGGCGTCCTCGCGCTGCCGGGCGATCGTGTTCGTCATGTGCGTCATCGTTCTTCTCCTTACATCACGGCCCGTGGGCGGGCCCCTCTTCTGCGCCGGGCGGAGTGCAGGTGGTTCCTGCGGCCCGGCATGCGGTGGTCTTCGGGTCGCGGCGTCCGGGTGCGGACGACGCCCGGATGCGACCCGTCACCGGCGGCGGGCACCGGTGCTGCCGTGCTCTCGCCGTCGGCCGACGCAAGGAGAACCCCGGGAGCGCCTGAAACATTCCCGATGGGCGCCGCATCGACGTCCGCCCGGATCGTGTCCGGGGCCGACGACGGACGGGGTCCGTTGAATTCGACCAGTTGACGGCCGGTTGGCGGTGGCGCGGTGCTCGCGGGGGCGCTCCGGGTCCGGTGCGGCCCTCCCTGCGTGGTACCCCCTCAGGGACTCGAACCCTGGACACCCTGATTAAGAGTCAGGTGCTCTGACCAACTGAGCTAAGGAGGCATCGGTTGTGCGGGCGGCTCTCCGCGGGGGATACCCGTCCGTGGTACCCCCTCAAGGATTCGAACCTTGGACACCCTGATTAAGAGTCAGGTGCTCTGACCAACTGAGCTAAGGAGGCGTGCCATCGAGCGCTCTCACGCCCGGCGACGGTGGAAGACTTTACGGGCTGGACGCCGGGACGTCCAATCGGCGGGGTCACAAAACGCCCCGATGTGCGGGAAGTCTCAGGGGGCGCCGGGGCCGGGCCGCTCCCGACGCCGCTCCCGACGTCGGCCTCGACGTCGCTCTCAGCGCCGGCCTCGGCGCTGGCCTCGGCGTCGTCCCCGTCCCCGGTCCGGACCCTCCGGACCCTCCGGGGCGCCGGCGCCCCCCGAGCCGCCGGAATCCCCCGAGCCCCCCGCGGCGCTCCAGCGCCGGGCGGCGCGGCGGCGTTCGACGTCGGCCATCCGCGCCCGGTCCTTGCGGGAGAGCGAGGAGCGGTCCGCGGCGCGGGGGGCGGCCTTCGGCTCGTCCTCCGGTTCGAGGACCCGCCCGGTGCGCTTGAACTCCCGGAACCTGGCGAGCTCGCGGGCCTGGGCCGCGGTGAGGGCGCGCCACAGGGGCAGGTCGAGCTTCTTGCGCTCGGTCACGCGGGAGCCGAGCACCCAGCCCCCCAGGAGGATCCCCACCACGACCGTGCCGGAGACCAGTGAGCCCGGGCCCAGGCGGACGGCCACGGCCCCGCCCACGAGGCCGGCCACCAGGAGCGTGCCCAGGACGATCCCCGCCATGGACAGCCAGTACCGCCGGCTCGGGTCGAGGCTCACCATGAGGCGCCGCCGCGGACCAGGTCGAGGGCCAGGCGGTCGGTGGCCCCGATGAGGCGGTCCAGGGTCTCGGGCTCGTCGTAGGCGTGCCCGGAGGCGGGGGTGATGTGCAGCTCGGCCTGCGGCCAGGCCCGGTGCAGCGCCCAGGCGGTGCCCATGGGGCAGACGACGTCGTAGCGGCCCTGGACGATCACGCCCGCGATGCCGTGCTCGACCAGGACGCGGGCGCCCCGGATGAGCGCCCCGTCCTCCATCCACCCGGCGTGGCGGAAGAAGTGGTTCTCGATGCGGGCGAAGTCCAGGGCCCAGGAGAGGTCCCGGGCCTCGTCGACGTGGGGCTGGTCGCGCAGGAGCGTGGAGGTGGCGGCCTCCCACGTGGTCCAGGCGATCGCCGCGGGGCCGTGGACGGCCGGGTCGGGGCTGGCGAGCAGCTCGTGATAGCGCTCGATGAAGCCGCCGGGGCCGACGCCCTCGCCCGCGGCGGCCACGAAGGCCTCCCACTCGTCGGGGTGGATCATGTCCGCCCCGGCGCCCTCGTAGAACCACTCGAGCTCGCGCCTGCTCAGGGTGAACACGCCCCGCAGGACCAGGGCGAGGACCCGCTCGGGGTGGGTCTGGGCGTAGGCCAGGGAGAGGGTCGAGCCCCAGGAGCCGCCGAAGACGAGCCAGGCCCTCACGCCCAGGTGCTCGCGCAGGCGCTCCATGTCGGCCACGAGCGCCCACGTCGTATTGGTCGACAGGTCCGTCCCGGACTCCCGGGCGCGGGGCAGGGAGCGGCCGCAGCCGCGCTGGTCGAACAGGATGATGCGGTAGCGCTCGGGGTCGAAGAGCCGCCGGTGGTCGGGGCCGCAGCCGCCGCCGGGGCCGCCGTGGACGAAGACGGCGGGCACGCCCCGCGGGTTGCCGCAGCACTCCCAGTAGATCCGCTGGCCGTCCCCGACGTCGAGCAGGCCCGTCTCGTAGGGCTCGATGGGCGGGTGGAAGCCGCGCAGCGGTCGGGGCGGGGCGGTGGCGCCGGTCGGTGTCTCCTCCATGACCGCATTGTGGCACTGCCCGCGCGGTACCGTGGGCGCGTGACTCGGCCCATTGTGACGCTCGCTACCTGCTCCGACTACTCAGACCTCGACGACGACGACCGCGGCCTGCCCGATGCCCTGCGCGAGCGCGGCATCGAGCCCCGCGTGGCCGTGTGGGACGATCCCGCCGTCGACTGGGACGACGCCGGCGTCGTCGTCCTGCGCTCCGTGCGCGACTACGCGAGGAACTACGGCCAGTTCCTGGCCTGGGCCCGCTCCGTCCCGCGCCTGACCAACCACCCCGACGTCGTGGAGTGGAATTCGGACAAGCACTACCTCAGGCGACTGGCGGAGCTGGGGGCGCCCATGATCCCGACCACCTGGCTCGAGCCCGGCGCCGGCTACTCCAAGCACCAGGTCCACTCCCGCTTCCCCGCCCGCGGCGACTTCGTGGTCAAGCCCGCGATCTCCTCCGGAGGGCGCGGCACCGGCCGCTACACCGCCACCGACGCCCGCTCGCGCGCCGACGCCATCAACGACGCCATGCACCACCTCCGGCGCGGCCGCACCGTCATGGTCCAGCGCTACCTGGAGGAGGTCGACCGCAGGGGCGAGTTCTCCCTGGTCTACTTCAACGGCGTCCTGTCCCACGCCGTGGAGAAGGCGCCCATGCTCCACCCGTCCTTCCGCTCCACCGACGAGGTGCACGAGGAGATCGTCACCGCCCGCGAGCCCGACGAGCGGCAGTGGCTGTGGGGCGAGAAGGTCCGCAAGGCCATCCACGGCCTGATCAAGGAGCACGCCGGGCGCGACATCCAGCTGCTGTTCAACCGCGTCGACGTCGTCGCCGACGGGCGGGGCGGCTTCTACCTCATGGAGGTCTCCCTCATCGACGCCGGGCTGTACCTGAGCTCCGCGCCCGAGGCCCTGGGCAACTTCGCCGACGCCATCGCCCAGCGCGTCCTGTGGTGAGCCGGCGGGCGGGGCGCGAGCGAACCTCCCGGTGCACTCAGCCTTCCGAGGTTGATATCGATGAATCAACTTCAGAAGGTTGAATTGCGTGCTCGGCTGCGCCATCCTCTCCGCCCGCGAAGCTGTCGAGGCGGTCAAGCGCGCGCATACCTCGCTGGCCGGGCGCGCGGAGCACGCGCGCCCGAGAAGGCCGCCCGACTCCAGGCGCTCCTGCGACTCATCGGGGCCCTCGTCTTGAAGCGATCGGCCGGTTCGCCGGCCTCCGTCGTCCTCCGTCATCCTCCGCGAGCGCGCAGGTTTCCAGTCGAACGCGCAGATGGGAGATGCGCGTTCGACTGGAAACCTGCGCGCTCGCGGAAAGAGCGGGGATAGGGGACCGCGGCCGGGAAGGTCGGCAGCGGAAACCTGCGCGCTCGCGGAGGAGCAGCGGAACGGGGCCGGCCGACCGCGCGGGTTATCCACAGGATGTGCGTTTTCCGCCGGTCTCGCGCGTCGTTTCCGCCGGTTTCGGCGAGGACCCCGGGCCCCCGGCGGCCGCCCCCGCCCCGACCAGGCGGACCGCGAGGCCGTCGACAAGAAGGTCGATCTTGCGGTCGAGCCAGCCGCGCTCCAACCAGGAGGGATCGAGGTGGAAGGGTGTCGGCAGCGCGCTGCGCCCCGGCCGCGGGCCGGTTCCGCCCGCCCGGTCCGCGCGCAGGGCGGTGACCCCCACGTGCGAGGAGATGACGGTGTCCCCGACGACGTCGACGGCGAGCGCGGCGTCCTCCTGGCTCATCCCGGCGGCCATGAAGGCGCGGTGCGCGGCGCCGATCGTGTCCGCGAAGCACTCGGCCGCCCAGGGCACGGTGAGCAGGACGCGGTCGAGCCCGGGGCTGGCCTCGAGCTCCGTCCACAGCGCATCGGCCTGGTTGCGCGCGTTGCGGCGCCAGTCGTCGGGGTCCGGGGCGAAGTCGATGCGCGCGGCGATCTCGTCCAGGCAGGCCCGCAGGAGGTCCTCGCGCGAGGAGATCGTCCGGTACAGGGCGGAGGTCGCCACGCCCAGCCGGGCGGCGACGCCCGCGAGTGTGAAATCGGCGACGCCGAGCGCCAGGGCGGCGGCCACGACCTCGGCCCGGGTGAAGCCGGGTTTGGGCCCGGTGGGGCGTCCCAGTCGTGTCATGCCCTCACCGTAGCGCCCGATGATGACGGCGGTGGCGCCCCCCGGGCAAGGGATGTAAGGTCTCGCTTACTCATCAGTGAAAACCGTTCTCTATTGTGTGAGAGGCACCATATGGCCACCACGACCGCTCCCGATCCCTCCCCGGCCGCCGCCGACACCGCGGCCCCCCGGACCGACGTCGCGGCCGCCACGGGCGCCACGGGCGCCGCGAACAAGGAGCGCTCCGCCGCCGGCCAGGCCGCCCTCAAACGGCTGGGCGCCCCGGTGCGCACCCGCCTGCGGATCGGCCAGGCGCTCGTCGTCGTCTCGGGACTGCTCGCCGTGGCCCCCTACGTCGCCCTCGTGCGCCTGGGCGACATCCTCCTGGCCGCCTACAACTCCGGCGCGGCCCCGGACGGGCGGCAGGTGAACGACGTCGTCATGTTCCTCGTGGGCGCCTACTCCGGGCGCCTGTTCCTGTACTTCCTGGCGCTGCTTATCACCCACCTCGCCGACCTGACCCTGCGCGACCGGCTGCGCCGCGACATTGTGGCGCGCATCTCCCGCGCCCCGCTGGCCTGGTTCACCGACTCCACCTCCGGGCGCATCCGCAAGGCGGTCCAGGACGACACCAACTCCGTGCACACCGTCATCGCCCACGGGCCCGTCGAGCGGCTCAATGCGATCGTCTCCCCGCTGGCCCTGTTGGCCTGCGCGTTCTGGATCGACTGGCGCCTGGCCCTGCTGGCCGTGGCGACCGTCCCCCTGTACGTGATCACCTACTCCTTCTCCCTGAAGGGCATGAACGCCAAGACCGTGGAGATGGACCGCAAGCTGGCGGACGTGTCCTCCACCATGGTCGAGTTCGTCGCCGGCATCCCCGTGGTCAAGGCCTTCGGGAGGGCGGGCCGCGCCCACGGCGCCTACCTCGCCGCCGCCGACGCCTTCGCCCGCTTCTACCGCGACTGGGCGATGTCGCTCATGACCGTGGCGTGCCTGTCCTACACGTGGGTGTCCATCCCCGTCGTCCTCCTGGTCGACCTCGGCGGCGGCTCCCTGCTCATGCACGCCGGCGTCGTCACCCTGCCGCAGGTCCTGGCCGCCACGCTCATCGCCCTGGTGCTGCCGGGCGCGCTCATCACCATCGTGTCGGTCTCCTGGTCCTACCAGGTCGCCGGCGCCGCCGCCCTGCGCCTGTGCGAGGTCCTGGACACCCCCGTCCTGCCCGCGCCCGCCGCGCCGAAGCGGCCCGACGGCGCCCGCGTCGAGATCGACGCCGTCTCCTTCTCCTACGGGGACAACCTCGCCGTCGACGACGTCTCCCTCGACCTGGAGCCCGGCACCGTCACCGCTCTGCTGGGGCCGTCGGGGTCGGGCAAGTCCACCCTGGCCACCCTCATCGCCCGCTTCGCCGACCCCGACGCCGGGGCGGTGCGCATCGGCGGGGTGGATCTGCGCGACATGGACGAGAAGACCCTGTACTCCACCGTCTCCTTCGTCCTCCAGGACGCCCAGCTGCTGGGCGCCACGGTGCGCGAGAACATCGCCCTGGGCCGGCCCGAGGCCACCGACGACCAGGTGCGCGCCGCCGCGCGCGCGGCCCGCATCGACTCCGAGATCATGGCCCTGCCCCACGGCTACGACACCGTCCTGGGGCGGGAGACCGCCCTGTCGGGCGGGCAGGAGCAGCGCATCGCCATCGCCCGGGCGATCCTGCTGGACACCCCGGTCCTGCTCATGGACGAGGCCACCGCCATGGCCGACCCGGAGTCCGAGGCCGAGATCCAGGAGGCGCTGAGCGCCCTGGTGCGCGGGCGCACCGTCCTGGTCATCGCCCACCGGCCCGCCGCCGTGCGCGGCGCCCACCGCATCGCCGTCATGGAGCGGGGCCGCATCGTCGCGACCGGCACCCACGACGAGCTGCTGGACGAGCCCCACTACCGCGCCCTGCTGCGCCAGTCCGGGCAGTTGGAGGACGACGGCGCCGGGCCCGGCAGGCGCGGCGCGTCTCGGCTCGCGCTCCCCGCCGGTCCGGGCCGCTGGCGGCGCCGAGCCCGCGCCGGGCGGGGAGGTGAACCTGTATGTCGACGTTAACATACATGTTAGAGTCAAGTACATGCGCAGAAGCGATTGCTATGTCAGCAATTCATTTGCCCGTAGGCGGTGGTGGTCGTCCATGATCAACATCGTTAACATAGGTGGCTTGCCGAGCGCTGCCGGGGCGCTTGGTAGCCTCGGCCTCATGGGTGAGGCGGGAGGATCGCGACGGCGCCGGTCCGGCGCCCCGTCGGTCGCGGACGTGGCCCGGCTGGCCGGCGTGTCGACCCAGACGGTCTCCCGGGTCTCGAGCGGCGCCGCGAACGTGCGCCCCGGCACGCGGGACAAGGTGCTGCGGGCGATGGAGCAGCTGGGCTACTCGCCCAACCTCGCCGCCCAGGCGCTGCGCAGGGGCTCGTTCCGGACGATCGGGGTGGTCACCCAGCACATCCAGCGCACCGGCGAGGCGCTGACCACCGAGGGCGTGCTCGCGGCGGCCTGGGAGGCCGGCTACACCGTCTCCATGGTGCAGGTGGAGCGCCCGGCCTCCGAGGACATGCGCACCGCCGTGCTGCGCCTGGCCCATCAGACCGTCGACGGGCTGGTCGTGGTCCAGGCCGGCCGCGCCGGTCGCGAGCACCTGTCCCTGCCCGCGAGCGTGCCGGTGGCCGTGTCGGACTCCGCGCTCGTGGGCTACTACCCCTCCGCCTCTGCCGATCAGGTGCAGGGGGTGCGCGACGCCGTCGGGCACCTCCTGGGGCTCGGTCACCGCACGGTCCACCACGTCACCGGGCCGGAGGACTCCCAGTCCGCCCTCATCCGCTCGGCCACCTGGGCCGCCCGCCTCAAGGAGGCCGGCGCGGTGGTGCCGGCCCCGGTGCAGGGGGACTGGACCGCGGCCTCCGGGTACGCGGCTGGGGAGCGCCTGGCGGCCGACCCCGGGGCGACGGCGGTGTTCTGCGCCAACGACGAGGTGGCGATCGGCCTCATCCGAGCCATGCACGAGCGCGGGCGGCGCGTCCCGCAGGACGTCTCGGTGGTCGGCTTCGACGGCCTGTCGCTGGGGGAGTACAGCTTCCCGCCCCTGACGACGGTGAAGCAGGACTTCCGGCGGGCCGGGGTCGAGATGGTCGGGCTGGTCCTGGAGCAGGTGGCCTCCGGCCGGCGGGACGGGGGTCGGCAGATCCTCATCCCCACCGAGCTGGCGGTCCGCGGAAGCACGGCGCCGCCCGGCCGCCCCTGACGCCCCGCCTTGACGTCGAGATCGGTCGTATTCCGCACCGAGATCGGTCCTCGGACCGATCTCGGTGCGGAATACGACCGATCTCGACGAAAGGGGTCGGAAGGGGTGGGGAGGCGTCGCGCCCATGGGGTGCGCATGAGAATCAATCTCATGTAAGATGATGGCCGCAGGGCCGGTCCGGCCCGACCGCGGAAGCGCCGCGGCAGCCGCAAGCACAGGAGAGACCGTGAACGAGCAGCAGGCCGAGCAGATGCGACACGGAGCGGGCTTCATCGCCGCGCTCGACCAATCCGGGGGCTCCACGCCCAAGGCGCTGGCCGGCTACGGCGTCGGCCCGGAGCGCTACTCCAACGACGCCGAGATGTTCGAGCTGGTCCACGCCATGCGTACCCGCGTCATCACCTCGAAGTCCTTCACCTCCGAGCGCATAATCGGCGCCATCCTCTTCGAGCGGACCATGGACGGCCAGATCGAGGGCCGTCCCACCGCCGAGTACCTGTGGGAGGTCAAGCACGTCGTGCCCTTCCTCAAGGTCGACAAGGGACTGGCCGACGAGGAGCACCACGCCAAGGTCATGAAGCCGATCCCGGACCTGGACGCGCTGCTCGCTCGCCTCGGTGGCCTGGGGGCGCGACTGTCCTACGTGGGCAGGGTTGATCTCTTTGGCATGGGGGAGTGGAGGCTGCACGTCGACACCTCCGCGCCGCTGGCCGCGCATCCCACCTCGGGGCAGGTTATTCGCTTCCAGGTCTGCGACGCACGCCCGGACGCGCAGATCGGTATCGATGAGCTGGCCGACGAGGGCCTGAGCCACCGCGGTGTGCGCCTGCTGCAGCGCCGACCTATGCGCCGCGTTGAGCGTGCCCGCGTCATTGCTTGCACCAGTGCCCCCGGCCTTGTCGAAGATCTCGCACGCGCAGGAGCGGTGGTGTTCTTGGACCTGAGCTCTGGGGATGCCGCGGGCATTGTGTCGGCGGCGACCTCGCGCACGGGCGTGACTCTCGTGGCCACGTGCGACGAGGCCAGTGCCTCCCTGGTCAGTACCGTGGCCTCGGTGCTGCCCTCGCCTGCCCCGGGTGTTCCGGCGATCTTGCGTGCGGGTAGTCGCGATGACCTCGACGTCCTCGCGGTCGCGCGAGCCTGCGCCCCGCTGTTCGTGCCCCAGCCGGGTGGTGTTGAGGCCGCTCCGACGCTGGCACGCATGCTGCGCGACGGCGCACACGACGCTCTCGCCTCGTGCGCGAGCGCCCCGCTGCCTCCTGGCGGCGACCCGGAGGGCATCGCCGAGGCCCTGGCCGAAGCCTCACGCAGTGGCGGTGATTCCTGGCGCCTCCTTATTTCGCGCGATGACGACGGCCCCTACACCGTGGCCACCGTTCGCCAGCTGCTCTCCACGCGCGACGCGTCGTCGACGATCGACCTGGAGACCTGGGACGGCGGGCAGAGCGGGCCAAGCCTGGTCGCGGGGTGCGCCTCGTGAGCGCACTCGACGTCCCCCTGTCCCTGCGCTTGCCGAAAAAAACGGCGAAGGCTCTTGAGGGGGCGGGTGTGGCGACGGTTGGCGACCTGCTGCTGGTTGCGCCGCGGCGCTACTACCACTGGGGTCGCCTCACACCGCTGTCTTCCCTGCGCGAAGGCGAGGACGTGACGATCCTCGCCGAGGTCGCAGGCGCACACCTGGTCGCCAACCGATCCAGCTCGGGCGTGCGCTTGGAAGTTGCCCTCACCGACGGCGTTCAGTTCCTGTCGGCGACCTTCTTCGCGAAGAACCAGTACAAGCTCGCCCCCATTGAACGTCTCCTGACGCCCGGGCAGTCCTTCCTCTTCGCCGGCAAGGTCGGGGCCTACCGCGGCAAGCTGCAACTCACCCATCCCTCCTTTGAGGGCGTGGGCGGGGAGGACATCGAGCGTATCGCGTCGCGCCCCATCCCGATCTACCCGGCGACCGGATCGCTGGCCTCGTGGGCGATCGCCCGAGCAATTGGCATGGTGCTGGACCACCTGGACGACGCTCATGTGCCCGACCCGGTTCCCGCTGACGTCCGCGAGCGCGCTGGCTTCGCCTCCCACGCCGAGTGCCTGCGCGCCCTGCATCAGCCGGAGACGGACGAGGACTATCAGCAGGCGCGTAAGGCCCTGGCCTTCGCCGAGGCGTTCGTCCTCCAGGTGGGGCTGGCCGCGCAGCGCCGGGGGGCTCGGGCCGCGGCGGCGCTGGCCTCGCCGATCGACGCGCCGCTGTGCGAGCGTTTCCGCTCGTCCTTGCCCTTTGAACTCACGGACTCACAGCGCGAGGCCGTTGCCCAGATCGGGGCCGACCTGGCCGGCGAGGTGCCGATGCAGCGGCTCCTACAGGGAGACGTGGGATCGGGGAAGACCGTTGTCGCGCTGAGCGCGCTGCTCCAGGTGGTTGCCGCCGGTCACCAGGGGGCGTTCGTCGCTCCGACCGAGGTCCTGGCGGAGCAGCACGCCGCCTCCCTGCGGGCGCTCCTGGAGCCCCTGGGGGCGGACGTCCCGGACGTTCGCCTGCTGACGGGCTCGACGACGCCAGCCGCCCGCCGCGAGATTCAAAGCGCGATGAACGCGGCAGAGCCGCTCATCGTCGCGGGAACCCACGCTCTCTTCCAGGAGAGCGTGCGTTTCGCGGACCTGGCTCTCGTCGTCGTCGACGAGCAGCATCGCTTCGGTGTCGAGCAGCGAGCCGCGCTGCGCGGGGCGCGTGAGGATGGGCGAGCGGTTCACGAGCTCGTTATGACCGCGACTCCGATTCCGCGAACGATCGCCATGACGGTCTTCGGAGATCTCGACGACACGCGTATGAGCGGCATGCCCTCGGGGCGCACCCCCGTGGCCACCTACCTCGCCGACAGTGCGAACGCGGCGTGGGTGGAGCGCACGTGGGCGCGGGCCGCAGAGGAGATCGCCCAGGGGCGTCGCGTCTACGTCGTGTGCCCGCGCATCGACGCCTCCGACGACGTTGCCGACGCCGAGGAAGAAGGCGCACGACCGTTGGCATCGGTCGAGGAGGTCGCCGCGTACCTTCGCTCCCACCCGGCCCTGTCCGGCATCGCCATCCACGAGCTGACGGGACGCACTCCCTCGCCGGTGAAGGCGCAGATCATGGAGGATTTCTCCACCGGGCGCGCCCCCCTCCTCGTCGCCACAACCGTCATCGAGGTCGGCGTCGACGTGTCGGAGGCGACCCTCATGGTTATCCTCGACGCCCAACAATTCGGCCTCGCCCAGCTCCATCAGCTGCGAGGCCGCGTCGGACGCTCCTCCCTGCCCTCGCTGTGCATCGCCATGCATCGACACGAACTCACGGACTCGGGCAGAGCACGCCTGCAGGCCTTCGCGGACACGACCGACGGTTTCGAGCTCGCCGAGGCCGACCTGCGCCTGCGCAAGGAAGGCGACGTGCTTGGAGCCGGCCAGTCGGGCACGGCCACCCACCTGCGTTTCCTGTCGGTGCGCCGCGACGAGGCGCTCATCCGCCGTGCGAAAGGCGAAGCCGAAACGCTCCTGGAACAGGACCCGATGCTGGCGCGCCACCCGGATCTCGCCCGGGCGCTGCGCGCCGCATCGGACGGACAGATCGAGTGGATGCAACGCTCCTGAGGTGCGCCCGGTAGGGTAGGGGTATGACCAGAATCGTCGCAGGCAGCGCCAAGGGGCGTACCCTCGCCGTGCCCAAGTCCGGCACCCGTCCCACCTCCGAGCGGGTTCGCGAGGCCCTCTTTTCGCGCCTGGACCACATGAACGTGCTGGACGGCGCGACCGTCCTCGACCTCTACGCCGGAACGGGCGCCCTCGGACTCGAAGCTATGTCGCGCGGAGGCGCCCACGCCACCCTCGTCGAAAAGGCCTCGGCCGCCGCCCGCGTCGCCTCTGCGAACGTTCGCTCGACGGGGCTGCCGGCCCGCGTCGTCACCGCCGACGCGCGCACCTACCTGGGAGCGCGCAACGGGGAAGCGCTCGCGGGAGACATCGACCTGGTCTTTATCGACCCGCCCTACGACATCGCTGAAGAGGACATGACGACGGTGCTGGCCTCCCTTGGCCCCTGGATTGTTCCCGATGCCCTCGTCGTCGTCGAACGCTCTACGCGCGCGCCTGCTCCCACGTGGCCGGATTTCCTCGTCCTCGAGGACCAGCGCACCTGGGGCGAAACCGTCGCCTACTTCGCCGGTCCGCCCCTGCCTAAGGATGAAACCGCCGACGGTGCGCAGTCCCTCGAGGACGCCCAGGCCTCGTCGAGCGAGGAGGAGGAAGACCGATGATCGCGCTGTTCCCCGGTTCTTTTGATCCCTTCACGAACGGGCACCTCGACGTCGCCGAGCGTGTCTGCGCCATCGCCGACCGACTCGTCATCGGCGTCGGAGTGAACCCCGCCAAGCGCGGCCTGATCGCCCCCGAAGAGCGCGTCAGGCTCATCCGGGAAGCCACCGGCCACCTCGGCGGCGTTGAGGTCGTCCTCCTGCAGGGCGCGACCATGGACGAGGCCTTGCGCCTGGGAGCCACGCTTATCGTCAAGGGCGTGCGCTCCTCAATCGACGTGGACTACGAGGCCCCCCAGGCGGTCTTCAACCGTGAGATCGGGGGCGTTGACACCTGGTGGATTCCGACCCGTCCGACCCTCGCACACGTCTCCTCAAGCGCCGTGCGCGAACTCGTGGGTCTGAAAAAGGATATTTCTCGGTATGTTCCTCCAGCGATTGAGCGATTTTTGACCGACAATAGAAGCTGAATAATGCCCGGTGGGACGCAGGAGGCAGCCATGGCTGACACGACCGACAACCAGACTCAGGACGAGTGGAACGAGGAAACCGTCTACGGTCCCTCCACCGTGATCGCCGCCCTCGACCAGATTGAGGACCTCGTCGAGTCCTCGCGCGCGGTGCCCCTGTCGGCCTCGATCATGGTCAACAAGGCCGAGATCCTCGACCTGCTTGACCAAGCCCGCGAGGCTCTGCCGGAGGACCTCGTGGCCGCCGATGCCGTTGTCGCCGACGCGGACGCCGTCCTGGGACGCGCCGATTCAGCCGCCGAGACCCGCATCGCCGAGGCAAACTCGCGCGCCTCCTCGATCCTCGATCAGGCCAACGAGCGCGCGGCTCAGATCCTCGCCGACGCCGAGGAAGAAGCCGAGCGCACCCGCTCGCGCGCAAACGACGAGGCCACCGCGCTCGTCTCGCAGGCCCGCTCGGATGCCGAGGCCACGATCGCCGACGCGAACGCCCAGGCCGCCCGCATCATCTCCACCGAGAACATCGTGCGCATGGCCGAGGATCGCGCCCGCGAGATCGTCTCCGAGGCCAAGCGCTCGGCAGCCTCCCTGCGTGAAGGCGCCGACGACTACGTGGCCTCCTCGTTGGACGAGCTTGCCCACCTCATCTCCGACCTCGCGCGTCGCACCGACGCTGGACGTCGCACGATCGCGGAGCGCCGCGGCGTCGACGTCACCGATGTGGATCTGACCAATGAGTGACAATTCCCTGACCCTGTCCCTGGCGCGCCTGCCGCGCGCCCTGGGATCGACGCTGCACCAGGACCTCGTGTGGGTGACCCCCGACGACCTGGGCACCCCCTCCATGTCGGCCGTCCCCGGCGTCCCCCTGGACGTGTCCGTGGACTTCACCAGCGTTGAGGACGGCGTGCTCGTCCAGCTTGCCACCTCCGTGGATCTCATCGGGGAGTGCGTGCGCTGCCTCGACGAGGTGCGCGACCATCACGACGTCTCCAGCGCGGAGGTCTACTTCGAGGCTGACGCGCCCGCCCTGACCCCCTCCGAGGACGATGAGGAGGTCGAGGACCTGTTCGTCATCGGCGAGCGCGACACCGTCGACATCGAGACGCAGCTGCGCGATGCGATCGTTCCCCTCGTGGATCCGCGCCCGCTGTGCAGTGAGGACTGCGCGGGCCTGTGTGACGTCTGCGGCGAGAAGTGGGCTGATCTGCCTTCCGACCATGAGCACTTTGTCGTCGACCCGCGCTTGGCCTCCCTGGCCTCCCTGCTGGGCAACGACGCCGAGCCGGGGCGATCCTGATGAGTCGTGCCAAGCACCTGCCCGTTCCTCCGCGTACCGACACGGAGGCGCTGGTGGAGGCGTGGGGGACCCGCATCGACGCCCCGCTCCTGCAGTTGGCGCTCGTGCACCGCTCCTACGCGAACGAGGCCGGGGGCATCGCGAATAACGAGCGCCTCGAGTTTCTGGGTGACTCGGTCCTGTCGATCGTGATCGCGCAGAAGCTCTACGAGCAGTACCCGGACGTGGCCGAGTCGGACCTGTCGCGCATGCGTGCCGCGACCGTTTCCCAGCAGCCCCTGGCTGCCGCCGCCCGCCGGATCGGCCTGGGTGACTTCGTGTTCCTGGGCAAGGGCGAGTCGATGCACGGGGGACGCGACAAGGATTCGATCCTATCCGACACCTTCGAGGCTCTCATCGGCGCGACCTATCTGACCAGCGGCCTGGAAGAGGCGCGCCGGGTCATCCTTGAGCGCCTGAGCTTCCTCCTCGTGGACGCCCCCTCGCGCGGCCAGCACCAGGATTGGAAGACGATCCTTATCGAATATTCGCAGGCTCATGGCCTGGGCGAGGTCTCCTATGAGGTCGAGGGGGAGGGGCCGGACCACCAGCGCGTGTTCACGGCCCGCGCTTTCGTCTCCGAGCGCCCCGATCCGATCGGCTCGGGGCAGGCCTCGTCGAAGAAGCACGCGGAGAACGCGGCCGCGCAGGATGCGATGAGCCGCCTGTCTCCCGAGAAGTAGTAAGTACACGAGGGCGTTTGCCCTCCCGACGGTTAGAATCAACACGTGAGTGAAAATACGTCCGCGCGTACGCGCGTCATGATCATTGACGACCACGAGATCGTTCGACGTGGCATTGCCGAGATCGTCGACCGCGACGACGCCCTCGAGGTTGTCGCCGAGGCCGGATCCGTTGCTGATGCCGTGCGTCGCGCCGACCTGGTGCGTCCCGACGTGATCCTGGTGGACCTGCAGCTGCCCGACGGCACCGGCATCGACATCATGAATCGACTGCGTTCCTCCCACCCGCAGATCCTCCCCGTCGTGCTCACCTCCTTCGATGACGATGAGGCCCTGGCTGAGTCCCTCGAAGCGGGTGCACGCGCGTACATCCTCAAGACCGTGCGTGGGGCGGAAATCACCGACGTGATCAAGGCGGTCGCCGACGGTCGCGTGCTGCTCGACGAGCGTACTCTGACGCGTCGCCGCGTCGATCACGAGGATCCGACCGCCGACCTGACGCCGTCGGAGCGCAAGGTCCTAGACCTGATTGGCGATGGCCTGTCGAACCGTGAGATCGGCGAGAAGCTGGGTGTCGCGGAAAAGACCGTGAAGAACCACATCACCTCTCTCCTGTCGAAGATGGGCCTGCAGCGCCGCACGCAGGTGGCCGCGTGGGTGGCCGGGCAGAGGGCGGCGTCCTGGCGTAACTGAGCCACTGCCTCGTTCCGGAAGGGGCGAGACGAACACGAGCGGGTCGGAATTATCCGGCCCGCTCGGCTTGTATGTGCGCCCGTCGTCGTATTTATCCTGCGGGTTAAGTTGTCCATTAATCAGGGGAATCCTCGATTTATGAGAAAGCTACTATCAAACTGGTTTATGAAAAAGCCCTATGGGGTAACGTTCCCCTCATCCTCACCGTAGAGGACGGACACTGTCGTCCACCACCACCCCCTGAAAGGACACCCCGTGAACCTCAAGCGAACGCTTGCCGGTTGCGCGGCTGCCGCGGCACTGGTACTCGCACCCATGAGTGCCCCAACCTTTGCCGACGCGCCAGAAGCGCCCACCGGCGTCCCCGCAGCGGTCCCCCTCAGCAACAGCGCAAAGATCGCCAACTGGCAGAAACTCCAGTACGGCATGTTCATGCACTTCGGCGTCTATTCCGTCTACGGCGGCTACTACAACGGCCACCGTCAGGGCATGGGATACCCCGAGCAGATCAAGGCCTGGGAGAAGATTCCCACCGACGATTACCTCGCCAAGGCCAAGGACCTCGCGGCCAACTTCGACGCCGCGGCCATCTGTCAGACGGCCCACGACGCCGGCATGACCTACCTGATGATCACCTCCAAGCACCACGACGGCTTCGCCATGTGGGACACGAAGACGACGGACTACAACATCGTCAAGGCGTCCAACTACGGCAAGGACCCGATGAAGGAGCTGTCCACCGAGTGCAACAAACTCGGCGTGAAGATGGCCTTCTACTTCTCCATCATCGACTGGACGAAACAGACCCCGGAGCCCTACGGCAACGTCAACCCCATCGACGAGGACCTCATGACGGGGACGATCAAGCCTCAGCTGACCGAGCTTCTCACCAACTATGGGCCGATCGCCGAGCTCTGGTTCGACATGGGCGGTCCCACCGCCGAGCAATCGCAGCGCATGGCCCAGTGGGTCCACGAGCTCCAGCCCGCCACGATGGTCAACTCCCGCGTGTGGAACAAGGCCGGTGACTTCGAGGTCGGCGGCGACAACTCCGTGACCACGGACTTCCACATGGGTCCCTGGGAGTCGATCCGCTCGATCTTCCCCGCCTGCTGGGGATACTGCTCGTGGGCGAACCGTAACGACAGTGCGAAGAGCTACAAGGAACGCGAGCTCGTCAACAACCTCATCGGCACGGTGGCCTCGGGCGGACAGTTCGCCTACAACATCGGTCCCAAGGGAGACGGCACCATCGACGCGTTCGACGCCGGCGTCGTCACCGAGGTGGGACAGTGGATGCGCCGTCACCCCGACGCCATCACGGGGGCGCGCCCGACCTGGTACCCCGCGCCCTCCTGGGGCAAGGTCATGACCAAGGGCAACGACCTCTACTTCTTCCCCGAGCTGTGGTCGCCCGGTAAGACCCTCACCCTTCCCAGCGTCGGCGGACACGTCACCGGCGTGAGCGTCGACGGCACGGACCGTTCCCTGGAGTACACGCAGGACGGCGCCACCCTGACGGTCACCATGTCCGGCGACAACCCTGAGCCGAACCTGCGCCCCGTCATCAAGGTCAGCTTCGACGCCCCGCCTACCTACGTTCCCACCCAGGCGGTGACCGCCGTTGACGGCGCGACCATCTCCGCCGAGCAGTTCTTCGCACGCGCCTCCGCCATGCGCTACTCCGGCCCCCAGGCGTTCGACGCGTACCTGGTGAACAAGGGCGAGAAGGCCATCACCGACCTGACCCTGAAGTTCTCCGGCAACTTCTCTGCCGACACCACCTATAAGATCACCCTCGGCGAGAAGTCCATCGAAGCCACCGGTGCTCAGATCGAAGCGGGCGAGGTCGGCGAGGGACTCACCCTCGAACCCGGCAAGGTTACGCCGCTGCGCCTCGAGCTCGCCCACCCCTCGTACTACGCCGATCCGATCGGCATGAGCTCCGTCAGCGCGACCGTGCACGTCTACGGAGAGGACGCGGCCACCAAGCCCCCCGTCATCGCTACGAACCCCGCCTCGGTGTCGGTGAAGGAGGGGGAGAGCGCGACCTTCACCGTCGTCGCCTCGGGCCGCCCGGCCCCAACCATCCAGTGGTACCGCATTCCCAAGGGCGCGACCGAGGGAACGGCGATCGATGGTGCGACGAGCGCCATGTACACGCTGACGACGACGCTCGCGGACGATGGCTCTCAGTTCTACGCCGTCGCCACGAACGCTAACGGGTCCACGACCTCGGAGCGTGCGACGCTCACCGTCGCCAAGGGATCCGACAACCTCGCCCTCAACAAGACGGCGTCCATGTCGTCGACGGGTTGGGGAGGTGTCGCCTCGCGCGCCGTTGACGGGAACACCGACGGCGTGTGGGACAACGGGTCCGTCGCCCACACCGGCAGGCAGGCGAACCCCTGGTGGGAGGTCGACCTCGGCCAGACCCACCCGCTCGGGGTCGTCAACGTCTGGAACCGCTCCTCCTCTGACAACTGCCAGGGAACCCCCTGCGATCAGCGCCTCCACGACTACTGGGTCATCGCCTCGACCGAGCGACTCTCCTCCGCGTTCAACCCCGAGACGGCCGGTGCCGTCGACGGCGTCCACGTGATCAAGGTCGACGGGGTGGGAGCACGCCCCAGTACCGTCGACTTCGAGGGATTCGAGGCCCGCTACATCCGCGTCATGCAGCCCACCGAGCTCGGTGAGTTCGCGCTCGCGGAAGTCGAGGCGTTCGCGGCCGCCGCGCCAGCACCGGATCCTCAGGAGCAGGAGCCCCCGGTCATCAAGCCGCTGGCCGTGACCGCCGACCCGGCGGAGGACGCGCAGATCTCCGGCGACGGAGCCTTCCGCACCGTGACGGCCAAGGA
>ERZ772921.752-NODE-752-length-19619-cov-3.236352_pt1 | contig 19619 bp, 15 predicted proteins | sample MGYA00512117_ERZ772921 | MGnify/ENA primary metagenome ERZ772921 (study PRJEB29015, sample SAMEA2737944) | human oral metagenome | biome: human oral; feature: human-associated habitat; material: dental | place: China | collected 2150 ...
AGAGGGGCTGACCGGGATGATCAGTTCGGCTAAAGACTTTGCGGACGGCGTCATGGGGCTCAATATTCTGAAGACAATCTCGAGCTTCGTGACCTTTATCGGAAATGTCATAAAGTTCTTTGCCTCGGTGGTCTACTGGATCGGAACCCGCTTTGTCAACCTGGCCACGCTCATTCTGGATCTTCCGAAGTTCTATCATCACCTTCTCATGTACGGCTATGCGGCCTATGATCTTCCAAACCGCACAGTCTATAAGGATGGAAAGACCTTGACCGGCTACGGCTACTCCAAGATTTTCAACCTGGCCGGAGGCTCAGCGGATAAGCTTTCGGCGGTGATCAACTCCGGAGGATCTCTGCTGGACTTCTCCGGCATGCACGATGAGTCGGGCTCAGATCCGATGTTCAAGGGAGCGGAGCTCGAGTACATGCTCACCGGGGCGAACTCCGAGTATGTCAGTCAGGCGGCGGCCTTCTTCGACTACTATATGTTCCGCTTTGTCGCGGATATCGTCGCGGTTTCGAAATCGGATATCCTGGAGGCGGTCTCCGCCCTGGGGCCGGTCCGTATCGCGCTGACCATCATTTTCATGATTATGGAGCCCTTCTTCGATGTCGTGATCCTCGCAAACGGAGGAAAAGAGTATCTTTTTAAGAAGACGGCCTATATGTCCGTCAAGGGGCTTCCGGCTCTGGTCAAGGATCTTGTGGATGTGTCCAGCCTCACAGATGATATGAAGGGAGATATCAAGAAGACCTTCGGTGATGCCGGGAAAAAGGGAAAGGGCTCGAAGCCCTGGATGGAGGCCGGCGGACTCGCCACAAAGGACGGCATCCTGGAGATGGACTACACCGAGCACGGGCTTCTCTTGCTCTTGATCTGTGCTCCGGAGCAGATCTATCTGAAACGTCTTCAGAATCTGATCCAGCTGGAGGCGAAGGAAAACTACAAGGGGAAGGTGGACTTCTCCTTGACCAAGGCATATACCTGTATCTCGTCGAATGCGAGCTATAAGCTGAATCCCATGGTGAAGCTGGACAGCCGCATGACGAGCGGCGTTACGGTCAAGAAGAAAAAGGATCTTTCCTACTAGCAGCGGCATGCAGGCGGGTAAGAATGCGGCCTGGGAAAGGAATCCAAGGAGGAAATCATGAGAAATCAGGGACGGCAGAGCGGTTCCGTGACGCTGGAGGCGGCGATTATCCTTCCGATCTTCTGCGCGCTTTTCATGGCGCTGAACGGGATGTTCTTCATCTTCTCCGCGCAGAACCAGATCACGCACGCTCTGGTACAGTCTGCAAACAGCATGGGGATGGATGCCTACGCCAATGAGGCCATAGAATCCTTCTTTGACGAGGGCTGGAACTTCTGGGGGAGTCTCACCGACCTTTTCATGGATCTTGGGAGAAGGGCGATGACAAACGGCTATTATACCTCCCCGGATGACTGGTATAAGGGCGGGTCCGGGAGCAATGTGGCGAAGAAGCGCTTCGTCGCCTATCTCACCGGAACAGACGGCTCCTCCGGGGAGGCGGACGCGCAGGAAAAGCTGAAGAGGCTCGGCGTCGAGAACGGACTGAGCGGGATGGACTTTTCGGTGGAGAAGGAGGATAAGAACTTCAAGATCACGGTGAAGTATAAGCTGTCATTTTGGTTCGACCCCTTTAATACGGCAAAAATCCCCATGGAGCAGACCGTAAAGGCCAGGCTTTGGGGAGTGAAATAGGGAGAACGCTTTCCTGTATCGGCGTTTTCCAGCGAGCTAAGGGACAGGGATCCGGGCTTTCCGGAGGGGATGAGGGAGTGTAGAGGAATGAAAGAATTTAGCATTGAGAATCAGGGAGCGAACAGCTATCTTGTCTACGAGGTCGATGCGGAGGAGAAGCTGGACGCAATCAGCCTGGGGATGCTGACCGGGAACCGGATCAGAGGACTTGCTGCCACCAGCTTCATGCAGCTGGATGACAGGAAATTTATCCGCTTCAATATCACGGCGAAGATCACGGCGGACCAGTTTTTCAGCCGGCCTGTGACGAAGAAGAGCTTCCTCGGCGTCTTCTCCGGGATCGCGGACGCCCTGATCTCGGCGGAGGATTACATGCTGGATCCTCGCTCGCTCATCCTGGATCTGAACGAGATCTTCACGGATGTGTCGACGGGCGAGAGCGAGCTCATCTGCCTCCCGATCGAGGACAGAAAGTCCGACAGGGATCCGAAGCAGTTTTTAAAGGAGACCATGTTCGGCGCGCAGTTCGATCCCTCTGAGGATGGAAGCTATGTGACGAAAATCCTGAATTATCTGAACGGAAATACCGCCTTCTCCCCCATGGATTTCAAGGGCCTTCTCGAGGATATCAAGAAGGAGGAGAAGCTCCAGGAAAAGGCGGAACGGAGGCAGGAGAGCGCGCTTTCCGGAGGAACGGAGGCCTCTCTCTTTCCGGAGAGCGCCGGAAGCGGAATCGGAAATGGAAATGGAAGCGGGAGCGGCAGTGTATCCGCAAGCTACAGCTCCTATCATCCCACATCGGCTGCGCCGCTTTCCGCATCCCCCGCTCCCTCGGCAGAGCCCGAGGAGAGCACAGAGGAGAGTGTGGATATCCCGGAGGACATCCCGAAGGAGGAGCGGATCTCCCTCTTCTACCTTTTGCAGCATTACAATGGGGATCGGGCCAAGCAGTACATGGCGCAGCAAAAGCAGCTGAAGGCGCGGAAGGCCGCTTTGAAGCAGGCATCTCAGCCGGCATCGGGAAAGCAGAAGCAGAAACAAAAGCAGAAATCCTTCGGCTTCTCTGTGCCCGGTCTCGGGGGCGGAGAGCAGAACAAAGCGGCAGCCCCTCAGAAGGCAAACGGCGGAGCTCCTAAGGCGGATTTCGGCTTCCAGGTTCCCGGAAGAGCGCCGGCCTCCGCCGCAGAGAGCAGGAATCCGGCCCCGCAGAAGGAGACGGCCCCGCCGCCAAAGGCGGGAGCTCCGATCGGACAGAACCCCACGCTCAATTTCGGAGAGACGACCGTCCTCGGAGGGGGAGCGGGCATCGGGGAGACGACCGTGCTCAGCCATACAGAGCGGCCGGACGCCCCAAAGTCCCCCTTTCTGATCCGCCTGAAAAATAATGAACGCATCCCGATCAACAAGCCGGTCTTCCGCCTCGGAAAGGAAAAGAGCTTTGTGGACTACCTGATCAGCGACAACGGAGCGATCAGCCGGAGCCACGCCAACATCGTCGGGAGAAACGGGAGCTATTATGTGGTGGACAACAATTCCACAAATCACACCTTCCTGAACGGGAAGATGCTGGAGAGCAATGTGGAGACCGCCCTGGAGGACGGCTCGAGGATCCGCCTCGGGAACGAGGACTTCGAGTTTAAGCTTCTTTGAGCCTTTCGCCCCGTTCTGAGTCCGGGACGGGGGAAAGCCGGGACAGAGGAGATATGAATTATATCGCTATGGCATCCTCGGATGCCGGTATGGTTAAGGAAACGAATCAGGACAGCTATTTTGCGGAGATCAGCTCGACACCGATCGGGAAGGTGGCCTTTGCCATCGTCTGCGACGGGATGGGAGGGCTGGACAGAGGGGAGCTTGCCAGCGCATCCGTGACGGAGGCCTTCCGCCGCTGGACCAAGGAGAGGCTCCCCTCTCTTTGCGTGCAGGAGATTCCGGATCAGGAGATCCGGCAGGACTGGACGGAGATCGCGCTTTCCTATAATGAGAAGCTCCAGCGCTACGGCAGAGAGCATCAGATCCGTCTCGGCACGACGGTGACATCCCTCCTCCTCACGGAGTCCCGCTACTATATCATGAATGTGGGGGACACGAGGGCCTATGAGATTACGAACCGCATCCTCCAGATCACGAGGGATCATACCGTGATCGAGAGGGAGATCGAGATGGGAAATCTGACGCCGGAGGAGGCGGAGACGGATCCGCGCCGCAGCGTCCTTTTGCAGTGCATCGGCGCTTCGGAGGAGATCTATCCGGATTTCTTCTTCGGGAGACCGAGGCTGAATTCCGTCTACCTCCTCTGCTCCGACGGCTTCCGCCATAAGATCAGCAATGCGGAGATTCACAGGCATCTGAATGCAGATGTCTGCGCGAGCCCGGAGGAGATCAAACGGAATATCGATCGCCTGATCGCCCTGGATATGAGGCGGATGGAACAGGACAATATCACGGCGATCGCGATCCGCACCTATTAATAAAGAGGGAGATCCCGCCCCGGCTTTTGCGGAGGTCTGGAGGCCGACAAGTCGGTCTTGCTCCGGGAACAGCCGAATTTTTTGAGCAAAAGCTTGGCATAAGGCGGACTCAGAGTGCACAGGAGCATTTCCTAATGAAAGAGAAGTGCTCCAGGAGGGAGATCGCCGGATGCCCCCGGCAAAGCCGAAGCTTCGGCGAAGAAGCTTGACGCCGGACGGACTCGGAGCATGCCGGAGCACTTCTTGCTTTAAGGGAAGAGATCCCGGTGGGAGCTTGGCCGATCTTTCCCGGTTTTAGCCTTTGGCATAGAAGGGTGATCTTCCACCATAGCCGGAAGATCGGCTGATATTTCCTGGCTTTGGCATAGAAGGGGCGGAGCGGAATGAATCAGGCTGCTGTAAATTACGGCGAGGATTTTAAAGCGTAAATATTGCCCGCCCTACGGGGCGGGGATTTTTGGGAGGAAGCCATGCTCGAGATCGGCTCTGTGATAGATGGAAAATATAAAATCCTGAGCGTGATCGGGAGAGGCGGAATGAGCGTCGTCTACATGGCGATCAATGAGAAGGCCAACAAGACCTGGGCGGTCAAGGAGGTCAGAAAGAACGCGGTCATAGACTTTGAGGCGGTGAAGAGAAGCCTTGTCGTAGAGACCAACATGCTGAAGAAGCTGCATCACCCGAACCTTCCCAGCATCGTCGATGTGATTGAGAGCAGCGATGTTTTCCTCATCGTGATGGATTATGTGGAGGGAAACTCCCTCGGACAGGCGCTCGAGGAGTACGGCGCCCTCCCGGAGGCCTATGTGATCGCCTGGGCCAGGCAGCTTTGTGATGTACTGGGCTATCTCCACACGCGGAAGCCTCCGATCATCTACCGGGATATGAAGCCGGGAAATATCATGCTGAGGCCGGACGGCAGGCTTTCTCTCATCGACTTCGGGACGGCGAGGGAGTTCAAAGCAGCGAAAAATGAGGACACCACCTGCCTCGGGACGGTCGGCTACGCCGCACCGGAGCAGTTTGGAAATGTGGGACAGACCGACGCCAGGACGGATATCTATGGTCTGGGGGCGACCCTCTACCACCTCGTCACGGGAAAGAATCCCTCCGAGCCGCCCTATGAGATGAAGCCGATCCGGGAGATCGATCCGACCTTTTCACAGGGGCTTGAGAGGATCATCCTAAAGTGCACGGAGAAGAATCCGGAGGACCGCTATCAGTCGGCTGCGGAGATGATGTATGCTCTGGACCACATCGAGGAGATTGACGACAGCTTTCGGAGGAGACAGCGCTGGAAGCTGGGCCTCTTTCTCCTTGCGGCGAGCCTTGCGGCGGGCTTTTTCGCGACGGGCTTTCTCTCCGTTTATTCTGCGGACAGACAGGCGGCGGGCCGCTACGAGGATCTCCTGATGGACGCAAGGCAGATGTCCGACCTTAGGGAGAGGGAGGCCGCCTATGTGAGGGCGATCGCGATCCCGGATATGGGAGGAAACAAGGAAGCTTATCTCGCCCTGATCGAGGGTTATAAGGAGGACGGGAACTTCACGACGGAGGAGGCAGAGGAGCTGGAGTCTCTGATCCGGAAGCACCGGAATGAGCTCTTCCTGGATCTCCCCGGCTATATCGAGGTCTGCTACGAGACCGGAAAGCTTTTCTGGTACTATTACTCCTATGGGGACGGCGGAGAGAACCGCGTGACCCGCGCAAAGAGCGCCGCCGGTTGGTTCGAGACGGTGCTGAGCCTTGCGCCGAAGGAGGATCCGAAGAGAGGGATGGCGGAGGCCTATGCCACGATCGGGGCCTTTTACCGGGACATCGCGAGTAATATCGCGGAGGGAAAGGACAATGGGAGCTATGCGCCTCTCTTCCAGAGCATGGAGAGTCTGATCGACAGCGTGGCCTCCGATGAGAATGAGAGCGAGATGGTCCGCTTTGAGCTCATGAACTTCTCCGAGATGACATTGATGCAATATGCGGATAAATTCCGCCGCGACGGGATCTCGGAGGAGAGGGCGGAAGCGCTGCTTTCGCTTCTATGGAAGCTCGGCGGGATGACGGAGGCCTCCAATGACACGACGGATGCTCTGAAAAAAGAGCTTCTGGGGCGGAAAAATGACGCGGAGGAGGCGATACGGACGGCATACGGGGCGGAGGCCGGCGCATGAATATAGAATCCTTAAATCAGTTTTCAGGGCTTTGCTTTATCCTGTCCGCGGTCTTTTTTCTCCTGGCCGTCGTATTGTTCATCGTCTTTCGCATCCCCCTGGTGATCGGCTATCTCAGCGGCCGGGCGGAGAGGAGAGCGATCGAGGCGATTCGGGAGAGGAATCAGGACACGGGAGGAGAAAGCGGCGCTCTGAACGGAGAGATCGATATGTCCCGCCTGAACCAGAAGAATCAAAAGAACTGGACGGAGAGGCTCAGGGAGCTCCGCTCTCCGGCATCGAGGCTCCGGGAGACGGCAGCATCCCTTATCGGCTCCGGAGAGATCGGAGGGAGACAGACGGGGAGCGGCTTTCCCCTTCCTCCCCTCTCCGTAGGAGAGAGCGCGGGGAGAAGCAGGATAGAGGAGGGAAGCGGCTCCGCGGAGACAGAGCTTCTCTATGATCCCTCCCGCTCTTCTTCCGGGGAGACGGCCCTGCTTTCCGAATTAGCGGAGGAGCCCTCTGATTCCCGTTCTCTCCCGGAGGAGGAAAAGACAGAGCGGAAAGAGAGAGCGGAAGAAAAAGAGGAACGGGAAGAGAAACCGAAAGAGGAAGAGAAACGGGAAGAAAAACAGGAAGAAAAACAGGAAGAAAAGCGGGAAGAGAGCTATCGGGTGGATGTGGAGATGGGATCAAAGACTGCGAAGGACTTGATCCGCTGAAGGAATCTATGAAGGATATTCGAAGGAAGGCTTTTTTCAATATGCGTTCAGGGCATGGGAACTGGCAGAGGGCTTTGCTCTGCCTTTTTTTTGGAATCGTTTTCTTAAGCCGCTCCGGGGGCAGCTTTTCGGCCTATGCAGTCGGAACAGAGGGCGGCGCCCCGGCTTCGAATGAGGCAGCTGCCCCGGCGGAGGCTCCCGCTCCGGTGGAGACCGCCGCTCCTGCCTCCAATGTCGAGATCAGCTTCAGCCTTTCCCCGGAGAACGGAGAGCCCGTCAACAATATCTATAACGGGGATATCAAGGTCTCCGTCCACGCGCGGGCCGGTCTTCTCGATCCCTCGACAGGCCTTCGCTCCGTCGAATACACGGTCTACAACGCGGGGGTGCAGACGCAGTCGGGAACGCTCTTTTCCCTCCAGGAGGGGCAGGGGGGCTCGGACGGAGAGGCGGATCGCTATGAGATCGATGGGGAATTTCTGCTGAAGAGCGAGCTGAACGAGGGAAATGAGATTCTCATCACCGTTCTTGCGACGGACAAGGCGGGGAATCCCGCGGCGCAGTCGGGGCAGGTCGCGATCGATGCCACCGCTCCTCTCCTCCGCATGGAATATGACAATAATGAGGTTCAGAACGGAAAATATTTCAAGCAGGGAAGAGTGGCCTATATCGCCGTCACGGAGCGGAATTTCTCCCCGGACAGCACGCTGATTCAGATCGAGTCCTCCGATGCCGCTCCCCCCTCTCCAAACGGCTGGACGAGGCAGGACCCGGAGGATGGGAGCGACCCCGTCTGGACGACGGCCATCCCCTTTACCGAGGACGGAGAATACCTTTTGAGGATCTACTGCATTGACAGCGCGGGGAATGCCGCGCTGAAGACGGACTACGGGAAGGGCACGGAGGCTCCGCTCGACTTCTGCATCGACAAGACGGCGCCCGGGCTGGGGATCGACGGGCTCAGCGCGGAGTCCGTAAATCCCGGCAATGTGGGGCCCTCTGTCCACTGCGAGGACCGAAACCTGGATAAGGACAGCATCCGGATCCGGCTCAGCGGAGAGAAGCACACGGAGAGAGAGCCGGACGGAGATATCTCGGAGGGGGAGGGGAGCTACCGCTTTTCCCTCCGCGATTTTCCGCATACGAAATCCGAGGACGATGTCTACCGTCTCTTTGCGGAGGCCTCGGATCTTGCGGGGAATACAGCCTCCGCCGAGCTTCGCTTTTCCGTGAACCGCTTCGGTCCGACCTTTATCCTGGGGGAGGGGACGAGAGCGCTGAATGGGAAATACGCGAGAGAGCCCTCCGACATAGAGCTTCGTGAGATCAGCCTCGGTCCGGTCAGAGAGAGCAGCATGACAATATTTCGAAATGCCGTCCCCCGGAAGCTCGAGGCGGGGAAGGACTACAGCGTGGAGAGCTCCGAGGGGAGCGGGGGCTGGGTGGAAACGAGCTATACGATAGCGAGAGAGAATTTCTCGGAGGACGCGCTCTACAGCGTGAATCTCCGCGCCGAGGATCAGGACGGAGCGGTGACGGGCAATACGCAGGAGGAGAAGGGCGCAGCGATTCGCTTCGGCATCGACAGGACCGCCCCGGAGCTCTTCCTTCCGAACCTGGAGACAGGGGGGACCTATCCCACGGACAAGCTGGAGACGGATATCGTCGCATCGGACAACCTGCGCCTGGAAAGTCTCGTCGTCTATTTTGACGGGGAGGAGGCCAGAAGGTGGAATGCAGAGGAGATCGCAGAGAGCGGGAAGGAGGGAGTTTTTTCCTTTTTGATCTCCGGAAACAGCACGGCGCCGCACACGCTCAGGGTGCTTGCGGTGGACGCCGCGGGGAACCAGTCGTCTGTGGACATCACGGATTTCATCGTGACGACAAATCCGATTGCCCGCTTTCTCCGGAACCGGATCCTCATGCAGAACGCGCTGATCGGGCTTTTGCTCGCCGTCATTGCGCTCTTCCTGGTCGTAAACCTGAAGGAAATCCGGAAAAAACTGAGGAAATAGGATTTTCAGTCCAGAAAGAGGCGGAGCACCCTGCTTTTATCGATCAGAAAGATCGCCATGATCATGAAAAGATGCGCGATCAGAGTGCTCACGATGACGCCGTTTGACTTCCAGAGAAAGCCGGAGTGGAAGCCGTAGTAGATCACCGCCCCCGAGTAGGCACTCATCAGGAGAAGGATGGGCAGGTTTGTGAGGATGCCCCGGAGATCGTTCAGGAAGTTTTCGAAGGTGACATCGAAGTAGACGAAGCGTCCGATGATCAGCGTCATGAAGTAGAGGATCAGATTCTCATAGTTCAGATCCTCGTAGATGAAGCGGATGTAGAGGAGGATCAGGACGACATAGAGGGCGCTCACAAGCCGGATGGAGGATTCCTGCTTTACATCAAGATGCCTAAGCGGCACGAGGAAGCAGTCCAGGAAGCGGTTTAGGAGCATGGAGATCAGGAGGAAGAGGATCAGCATCCAGTCCTTATAGCTCTTCCAAAGAGCGGAGAGCGGTCCGCCGATCCTATCATTTATGATGTAGTAGAGGGCCAGGATCAGGAGGACGGAGCAGCTCGCAAAGACCATCTCATAGAAGCTCTCGAGAATCTCCAGAGCCTTTAGGTCGCTCCGGGCGCGGGAGCGGGGAAATCCGCGCCCCTCCTCTTCCTCCTGCTCTCTCTCATCCCTTTTGTACTGAAGCCGCGCCGCTGCGAGGATGAGGGCAAGGACGAGGAGGAGCCCCAGGAAGGAGATCAGGAAAAAGGGCAGGGCATTTTCGTAATTAAAATAGTGTTTGGCATAGCGGGACATGAAAAACTCCTTTTCGGGCTGCTTTATCGGCGCATCTCTTCCGAGGCGGAAGAGGGAATTTCTTTCAGGGCGGAGATCTCCGCCTCTTTTAATTTCCGGTACTCTCCCGGCTTCAGCGCTTCGTCCAGCCTAAGAGGTCCGAAGGCAATGCGTTTTAGGAAGAGGACCTCCTTTTTCTTTGGGAGCGCGAGGAACATTTTCTTGATCTGATGGAATTTCCCTTCCGTGATCCGGACATATGCCTCGGATATTCTGTCCTCTTCGGAAAGAATCGTGAGCTCTGCGGGAAGGGCAGTGAGGTCTTCATCGTAGCGAAGACCGCGTCGAAAGAGCTCGGCGTCGGACTCTGTGAGTCTTCCGCTCACGCGGACGAAATAGAGCTTAGGCACATGGCTTTTCGGGCGGAGGAGCCTGTGGGAGAGGGGGCCGTCGTTACTGATGAGGAGAAGGCCCTCGCAGTCCTTGTCCAGACGCCCGACGGGGAAAAGGTCCCTTCTCCTATTCTCCCAGATCAGGTCGAGAACCGTGCTCTGCTTTTTATCTTTGGATGCGGATAGGACTCCGGCGGGCTTATTCATCATATAGTAGGAAAAAGCCTCATAGTGAAATTCCCTTCCGCGGTAGAGGACAACGGGGGGATTTTCCGGATCGACGAAGAGGGAGGGGTCCCTTGCCTCCTCCCCATTCAGCAGGACCTGCCCTCTCCGGATCTCTTTCTTCAGCTCCGAGCGGGAGGAAATTCCCATCTCGGAGAGGAATCGGTCGAGTCTCATCGCACTAGTCCTCCGAGAGCTTTTGCCGGAGCCGGATCCCGTTTAATTCCAGATCATCCGAGATCGGAAGCAGGAGGTATTCCCGCCCATCTATGATCCGGCTCTCCAGAAGCTCCGAGAGCTCCGAGCTGATATTTAGCTTCAGAAGCTTGGATTTAAGTCGAAGCTCTTTTCCAGGGAGGATGTTCTCCGCGAGGAGAGGACTGTCGTCTCCCCCCGTTTTTTCCTCATAGCTTTTTTCGAAGCGGAGCAGCCGCTCCTCTTCGGCGCCGTTTTCGCGGAGCAGCTTTTTCATTCCCTCCCGGTCCAGGAGGGCGCTCTCTTCCCTCTCCTTTCCCTCCTCCACCAGCTGGGAGAGACTCTCAGAGATCCCCTTTACGGAGTCGAAGTCGCATTTTCTGCCAAGGATATCCTCCACGAGGTCCCGGAAGAGGAGCTGCTCCTCCTTTTCCGCTCTCGGAAGCGGGGCGCCGAGAAGCTCCCCGGGGATCTCCTCATGCCGCTCCGCCGGCTTTTTGGCGTAGTAGAGCGCCTCATGGAGATCCGTGCTTCTCTCCCGGAAGGCGGGGAAGAGGAAGGCGCTGTCCGGCTTTTGCACAGCCCAGTCATCGCTCCGGCTCAGAAAGCTCCCCGCTGCCTTGTCATAGCAAAGCCCCTCCCGGAGCAGTGCCACGGGGCAGATGCAGCAGAGGAGAAAGGAGTAGACCTCCTCGGAGGCGTCCCCGAGCCCCAGGCCGTCCGATGTCCTCCCCGGGATATCGTAAACACCGCGGACGAGGAGGATGAGATATTTCCTGGCTTCCTGATAGCTTTCGATCACTCGGTCGAAAAATTCCTGTACGAGCTCCTCGTCCTTTAGCTCCGAGTCCAGGAGGCGGAGGAGAAAATGCTGACGGCCTCCCTCCGCTTCCTCCGCGAGGGGGAAGGAGAGATTAAAGAGGTTTCTCCCGATTTTTCCGGAGAGAGCCTTTCGGAAGAGTTCACAGTAGCGGCTCATCTCCTCATCCTCCAGAGCGAGAAAAAGCTCGCGGATACTGCTGATTTTCTCCTTTTCTTCATTGACATAGCAGCCGCGCAGCCGGTCTATGCGGCAGTCATTTCTCTGAAAACACTTTCTGATTTCGTTGATTTCTTTCTTTTCCATCTGCGGGCTCCCTCCGATCGCCGCTCTGCCTCCTTTGGAGGCGCTGTCAAAACTGAAATTCCGCTCTCAAAAGCCTCTCTCCATGCCGGATAGGATATGCCTTTTAAGAGTAAAAAGCGGGATGAAATCCTGTGAAAATGCGGGCGGAGGGCAGCTGCCCGGGAGCCGCCGGGCAGGAGCGCGCGGAATCATATTTCTGCTTCCAGGACAATATAAGCCTATGTTTTTAAAAATTCCAGTGATCTTAGGGGAATATTAAGAGAGTTTTATGGTATACTCTAAAAGTCATGGAAGACAAAAAGCATGCCGAAGGGCATTTCAATCATAGATTTAAAAAATGGGGCATAGGATGGACAGAGATGAGCTTCGCCGAAGGGCGAGAGAGAATAATAGAAAGCGTTTACAGGAGAGAAGAAACAGCGCGGGAAGGCAGAGCAGCCGCCGAGGGGGAGAGGAGGAAGGCGGGAAGAGCAGTCAGAGAAACGGGATAAAGCTTGGCCGCATCCCGCTCCGCAGCTCCCAGCGGACAGAGAGGAGCGCGGGGAACAGAGCGACGAAGCGGACGCCGGTCGGGGGCAGGGAACAGCAGAGAAGGAGGATAGAGCAGCAGAAGAGGCAGAGGGCGCAGCAGGTTAGGATGTACCGGATCTTTGCCGTCGTGTTTCTGCTATGCGTTCTCTTTCTCGGGATCAAGGGGATCGGTGCGGTGATCGGCTTTCTGGACCGGAGCCGGGCGGGACAGAGAGAGACAGAGTTCACGCAGCCGGAGAGCCGGAATTCGACGGCGCTCTCGGAGAGCGCCTCCTCCGCCCCGCAGAGTGAATCCGCCTCCGCTGCATCCTCCGCCGGCAGCTCGGAGAGCGCCGACCCGACGAAGATCCTCTCCGGAGGGCGTTACATCGATTCCACAAAGCCGCTGGTCGCCCTGACCTTCGATGACGGGCCGGACCAGCAGATCGACCAGATCATCATGGATGAGCTCGAGAAGGTCAACGGAAGAGCGACCTTTTTTGTGGTGGGGCAGAGAGTGCAGCGCTATTCCGCGGATGTGAAGTCGATGGCGGAGAGGGGACATGAGATCGGGAATCACTCCTGGGATCATGATATCCGCTTGAGCCGAAAGGGGGAGTCCTATATCAGCTCCGAGTTTTCGAAGACGGACGATGCCGTAAGAGCGGTCACAGGTTCGGAGACGGCGCTCATCCGGCTTCCCGGCGGAACGATTTCGGACGATGTGAAAAAGGCCGTGAAGAAGCCGCTGATTTACTGGACCGTGGACACTGACGACTGGAAGTCCCGGAATGCGCAGTCCGTGGTCGATATCGTGATGAATCAGGTGAAGGACGGGGATATCATTTTGATGCATTCCCTCTATCTCTCAACGGCGGAGGCGTGCAGGACGATCATCCCGGAGCTCTCCGCGAGGGGATATCAGCTTGTGACAGTCTCGGAAATGATCGCGCTTAGGCATGCGGAGGTTCAGGGCGGAAACGGAAAACAATATGACTCCTTCCCGCCGAACGGACAATCCCTTTCCTCCGCGCAGAGTCAGACGACGCAGACGCAGATGCAGACGACGACAGCGGCTGTCACAGGGCAGAGCCTGCCAAATGCCGCGGCCTTTGGCAGTATGCAGGAGAGCGGAGCCGGAGTACAGATGAGCTCTTCCGCGGGAGAGGGCTATGGGGCGTCGGTTCCGAGCAGCTCTGTCCCAATGGCCAGCATGCCCTATGAGAGCGCTTCCTCCGATCTTCGGGAGCTAGAGCGGGAGACGACAAAGAGCTCGGAGAACAGCTCGAAGAAGTCCGAAGGCAGCGGGAAAAAGAAGAGCTCCGAGAAATCCGAGACGAAGAGCAGCAGCAAGGAGAAGAAGTCGGAAAGCACAAAGAGCAGTAAGAGCACAAAGAGTGAAGAGACGAAAAAGAAGAAGGAGACCATAGAGACACAAAAGCAGGGCAGCTCCGGCAGTAAGGAGAATAATAACAACAGCAACAACAATGAGGGAGAGAGCGCGGGCAGGATGGAGGATGCCATCGAGGCCGGCGCGCCCGGCACACCGGAATAAGGAAAAGGGGCCGCAGCACGGAAAAGCTGCGGCCCCTTTTCCTTCATGTGGGCGCGCGACTTTCCTCCGGGAGGCATCAGCCGAGTCCTTAAGCGCCGGGGCAAAAGACGGCCTGCTTTTTGGCAGACAAAGCGTCAGATCGGCAGCAAAAATCAGAAGCGCTCCGCCCCTGTGACTTATGCATATCGCTTGCGAAGTTTTCGGCAGGTGACTATAATAGTTTTCTGTAGGTTTTGGGACAGAGCTTTGGAGGGGGATGGGAAGCTTTCCGGGGCAGGGCAGAAGCCCGTTCTGTCCGTTCTTCATGGAAGGAGATAGTATGAAGAGATTGGCGTCAGTGCTTCTGGCCGCGGCGGTGGGAGCGTCGCTTCTCACGGCCTGCGGAGGCTCCGGGGTAAAGACCGGGACCGAGGCCCCGAAGAGCTCAGAGGCAGAGGCCTCAAAGGGAGCGGAGGCAGCGGGGGAGAGCGGAGCAGAGAGCAAAGGAGAGATGAAGAAGCTCGACAGCTTAAAGATCGCATTCGTCCCGTCCCGCGAGCCGCAGGAGATTGTGACCGCGACTGAGCCGCTGAAGGGGCTTTTGCAGGAGGAGCTCTCGAAGCAGGGCTATGAAGTAAAGGATGTCGATATCACGGTCGGCACGAACTTTGAGGCAGTCGGCGAGGGACTGGAGGCCGGTACGATCGATGTCGGCTTTATCCCGGGGGGAACCTATGTGCTCTACTCTGACGGGGCGGAGGTACTGCTCACGGCGACAAGGGACGGACTTTCCATCGACTCCGATGATCCCAAGGTCTGGAATGAAAAGAAGCCGACAGAGGCCACGGATCAGCAGGTGACATCCTACCGCGCCCTGATGATCGCGGGTCCCTCCGAAAAGGGAAGGGCTGTCGCGGAGAAGGTAAATAAGGGAGAAAAGCTCAGCTTCGAGGATCTGGATGCGCTGAACTGGGGCGTGATGAGTCCGACCTCTCCGGCGGGCTATATCTATCCGGCTCTTTGGATCAAGGACAATTTCCAAAAGAACATCACGGATTTAAGCCATGCCGTGCAATGTGATTCCTACGGGACCGCCTTCGCGAGGCTTGCGCAGGGGCAGCTCGATGTGCTCTGCACCTATGCGGATGCCAGGAGAGACTTCGCGGAGAAGTGGCAGAGCGACTACGGCATGAAGGAGTCCATCTGGGATGATACCGACCTCATCGGTGTGACTCCGGCGATCTACAATGATACGATTTCCGTCTCGAAGAATTCAAAGATTATGGATGATGGTCTGAAGAAGGCACTGCAGGAGGCCTTCATCAACATCGGAAAGTCCGAGGAGGGAAAGAAGGTCATCGCCATCTATAGCCATAAGGGCTATGAACCGGCGAAGGACTCCGACTATGATTCGGAGAGAGCGGCACAAAAGGCGGTGCAGGAGCTCGGCCAGAAGAACTAAGAGAAGAATGCGCCAAGGCAGCGGGGAGAAAAACTGCACCTCGCTGCCTATTCTTATGCCGTATGAGCTCTCGCCGTGCGACAGCGTCGGAGAGCGCGAAGCGGGCGAAGGCGCTGTCATAGGGCGAGGCAAGGGACATGAGCAAAGAAGCGAAGCGAGGAAGGAGCGGAGCGCTTTGCGAATGCCCGGCAGGATTTCGGGAGGCGGAAGCCGGAGAAATCCTGACTCAAACGGCAAAGATAGCCGGAGGAAGGACAGCGGCGGAGAGCGCGGAGCGGGCGAAGGCGCTGTCATAGGGCTTATTCGGAAACAGGCGCTGCGGAGGAGGCAGCGCATTCAGCGGGAGAAAAATATGATCAAGTTCGAGGATGTCGGGAAGAAATACCCAAACGGCTATGAGGCATTGAAGCATATCAATCTGGAGATTTCGCAGGGAGAGTTTGTCGCGATCATAGGGCTGTCCGGAGCGGGGAAATCCACTCTGATCCGGACGGTAAACCGGATGCACGATGTGACGAGCGGCAGGCTGACCGTAGACGGCGTGGATGTCATGTCGCTCTCCGGAAAGGCGCTCCGCCGCTTTCGCCGGAAGATCGGCATGATCTTTCAGTCCTTTAACCTGATCACGCGGACCAGCGTCATCCGGAATGTGCTGACGGCCCTGGTTCCGGATATGCCGCCGCTCCGCTCCGCTTTTTCGATCTATACGAGGGGGGAGAAGCTCCGGGCGCTCGAGTGCCTGGACAAGGTCGGGATTTTGGACAAGGCCTTTGTGCGGGCGGATCAGCTCTCCGGAGGGCAGCAGCAGAGAGTTGCGCTTGCGAGGACGCTCGCCCAGGACCCCCGCATCATCCTCGCGGACGAGCCGGTCGCGGCCCTCGATCCGGTCACGGCGAAGCAGGTCATGGATGATTTTAAGAGGATCAATCAGAAGATGAAGATCAGCATCCTTCTGAATATCCATCATGTGGATCTTGCGCTCCGCTACTGCGACAGGGTGATCGGGATCCGGGCGGGAGAAATCGTCTACGATGGTCCGGCATCTGAGGTCACGGAGCCGGTGCTGCATCAGATCTATGAGGGGGAGGAGGGATGATGTACGATAAGCTTTTTCCCCCGAGAATCTATCGTCTTCCGGACGGAAAGGAGGCGGCGGAGAAGCGCTCGAGAGCACCGCTTTATCTCCTCCTCTTCCTCGTTTTCTCTGCGCTTTCTGTGAAGATTACGGGCTTCCGTCTCTCTGTCCTTCTGTCCGGCGGAGGGAGATTCTTCTCCATCCTCGCTGCAATGTTTCCGCCGAATCCGGCCTATTTAAAGAGTCTCATCGGGCCGATCCTGGACACGATCAAGATGTCCTTTCTCGGCTCCTTCCTCGGCTCCCTTCTCGCCCTGCCCTTTGCGATGCTGGCCTCGACGAATGTCTGCAAAAGCCGCGCTCTGGTCATGCTGATGCGCCTCCTCTTCAGCCTTGTCCGTACCCTCCCGACGCTTGTGTCTGCGCTGATCGCGACCTTTATCTTCGGACTGGGGACGATCGCGGGGACGACGGCGATCGCGGTCTTTTCCTTCGCCTATATCGGAAAGATTCTCTATGAGGAGATCGAGACCGTGGATATGGGGGCGTTCGAGGCGATGGAGGCCATGGGCGCGACGAAGGCGCAGGCCTTTCGCCATGGGATCCTGCCGCAGGTTCTTCCCTCCTACCTCTCCAACAGCCTCTATAACTTTGAGGGAAATGTCCGTTACGCCGCGATCCTCGGCTATGTCGGAGCAGGCGGAATCGGCCTCATCCTGAATGAACAGCTCGGCTGGAGATCCTATGCCAATGTGGGGATGATTCTCCTCTCCCTCTTTGTCACAGTATTTTTCATTGAGACCATAAGCCGGGAGATCCGGAGAAGACTGGTGAGAGGAGAGGCGAGATGAACGAAAGAATCGAAAAAGCCTATGAAGAGAGACCGAGGGAGCTCATCTATATCCTGCTGCTCGTCTTTCTCCTCCTCGCCCTTCTTCTCTGGAGCCTGAGCGGAATGGAGAGCGCCGGGACCGGAGGCGCGAGCGGATGGAAGATGGCGCTGAGCATCTTAAACGGCATCGCCCATCCGGATCTTAAGCTCCTCTTCTCTCTCACTAAGAACGGAGTTCCCTATCTCCTCTTAGAGACCGTGTGCATTGCCTTCCTCGGGACGCTCGTCGGGGCGATTCTCTCGATTCCTCTGGCCTTCCTCTCCGCCGGGAATCTCGCACCAAAGCCGATCGCCTTTCTGGGGCGGCTCTTTATCATGGCGGTCCGCACCGTTCCGGCCTTCGTGTACGGACTTATGTTTATCCGAGTGACCGGTACGGGAGCCTTTGCCGGTCTTATGACAATGTCCCTTTGCTCGATCGGGATGGTTTCAAAGATGTATATCGAGGCGATCGAGGACCTGGATGAAAAGATCCTGGAATCGCTGGATGCGGCGGGTCTGAACAGCTGGCAGAAAATCCGCTATGGCATCCTCCCGCAGCTTATGCCGAACTTCGCTTCTACCGCGATTTATCGCTTCGACATCAATCTGAGAGATGCCACGGTCCTGGGACTGGTCGGAGCGGGCGGAATCGGAGCGCCGCTCATCTTTGCGATGAATGCCTACCGCTGGAGAGAGGCCGGGGCCATTCTGGTGGGGCTCACAGTCCTCGTTCTTTTCGTGGAGTGGATTTCGACAAAGATCCGCGTCCGTCTGACGAGAGGATAACGATAGAGAGGATAAGAATTAGAATCTGGTGCAAGATAATCATCAACTTCGAAAATACTGCGCGAATCGGGTTCCCATACCCTCGTATTGGCATTATATCTTTGACGTTCTCCCCTTGCATTCCTCGAAGTATCCTTGTATAACCGACTTCCCATAATTCCCGGGACAATAATAATCGGATTTCCACTGTGATCGTCGTGAAGAACCTTTCTCATATATTCTTGTCCGGAGGAGATGGGCCTTATGATAGCTTCTGGATTGCAGCTGCAAACCGTGTAGGAATTCATAGTGAGCGCACTGCTCCCATCCCGAAAGTAAACAGGAGGGGTATTCTCCCAATGAGGAGCATTGGTGCAGGGAACACGCATACTCTTCACCTCGGCTTCTCTCGGTTCCGGGATGATACGCTTCAGATACTTGCATTTTCCACAGGGATGATTGCTGTCAATCTGATCCTTTGAGCCAAGGAGTGCAAATCTCCCGTGATCCGCATAGACACCGTGATCGGCGTGCTCGATTTTTACAGGTTCACAGCTCCCGTTCGTCTCCTGACAGTATTTGCAGATAAAGGCCGCTCCGCTCACGAGGTAATCGGCACCTTCAGGCGGGTGCTCCAGAAAGTATTCATTGACAATCCGATAGACTTCCCTCTCTTCCTCCTCCGTAAGGGGAGGGATGGGTTCTCTCTCCTCAAAAAAACTGTCGATGAAAGTCTGAGAGAACTGCATCTCCGGAGGAATGGAATCTGAGGCCTGGGATTGGCCCCGGGATTTTGCTTCCGACTGCTTTTCAACGGCCCCATTTTCAACAGCCCCACTCTGACTTGTCTTTCGCTTTTCCTGCTCTCCTTCCCTTTTTCCTTCTTTTTTCTCTTCTTTTTCTCTTTGCTTTCGATAGTCTGCTCCCTCCCTCTTCGCCTTTTCGAGCTGCGCGATGCGGGAGACGCCGAGCTTTGGCGCCTCAAAGCGCGGAGGTACAGAGGCGGAATCCGCGGAATGAGAAGGGGATTTCGCGTTTTGGGAGGAAGGCTGTGAATCGGCGGATGCTTTCTTTTTTCTGCTGAATTCGTCGAGCATGGCTGTCTCCATAAAAGGGGCTTCCGTCGGAGCAGCTGCCCCGGACGGGGAGGAAGATTTCCGGCGGATCAAAAAGAGGGTGTTTCCCCTTTGTTGTGGGATTGATCCATCGGGAAGTCGATCAGAAAAGACATAAGATCATAAGGTGGAAATGTATGCCGGGAATGGGGGCAGGTATTACGGACCTGTTCCGCTGCAAAAAAAATGGAGCTTTCCGGAAAAGGCAGGAGTCCTGCGGCACGAAATACTTCATTGATATTATATAGTATAAGGCTGCGAAGAAGAAAATGGTAGGACTTTCCTGAAATGGGAATGGAGAATTCTTTCCTTCCATCTTGGAGAGAAAGCACAAGAAGTATTCGGAGCAGGAAAGAAAAGTGCAGCTTCCGGCTTTTCTTCCGGTGGACGTCCCGGCAGGGATGCCATCGATTCGCCTGTTGCAGTCGGCAATATGCAGGGCTCATAGCTAAGGAAATTTTCCCTGAGCTTTTGCCGAAATTTTCAGAA
>ERZ772921.756-NODE-756-length-19587-cov-11.938153_pt1 | contig 19587 bp, 17 predicted proteins | sample MGYA00512117_ERZ772921 | MGnify/ENA primary metagenome ERZ772921 (study PRJEB29015, sample SAMEA2737944) | human oral metagenome | biome: human oral; feature: human-associated habitat; material: dental | place: China | collected 2150 ...
TGCCGGGGGTGCCGAAGTTGCCCTGCCCGGCCACCAGCGGGTAGCGCAGGGACCAGGGCTGGACCAGACGGGCCAGGGCGTCGTAGATGGCGCCGTCACCGTGGGGGTGGTACTTGCCCATGACGTCGCCCACAATGCGTGAGCACTTGGAGAAGGACGCCGTGGGGCGGTAGCCGCCGTCGAACATCCCGTACAGGATGCGGCGGTGGACCGGCTTGAGGCCGTCGCGCACGTCCGGCAGGGCGCGCCCCACGATGACGCTCATGGCGTAGTCGAGGTAGGAGCGCTGCATCTCCGTCTGGAGGTCGACCGGCTGGACGCGGTCGTGGGGGACGCCTGCGGGGGCGCTGGTGGTGGGGGCGGTCTCTTCGCTCACGGGTTTCCTTCAGGTCGGGTCTGACGACGTCGGGCGCGTGCCGGCGTGGTGCGTCAGATATCGAGGAAGCGGACGTCTGCGGCGTTGCGCTGGATGAAGGAGCGGCGCTGCTCGACGTCGTCGCCCATGAGGACGGCGAAGGTCTCGTCAGCGTCAGCGGCCTCGTCCAGGGTCACCTTCTTGAGGATGCGTCGCGCCGGGTCCATGGTGGTCTCCCACAGCTCGTGGTCGTTCATCTCCCCCAGCCCCTTGTAGCGCTGGATACCGCCGTCCTTGGGCAGGCGCCGCCCGGCCGCCCGGCCCGCCTCCAGGAGCTGGTCGCGCTCGGCGTCGGAGTAGGCGAACTCGTGGTCGGTGCCGGTCCACTTGAGGCGGTACAGCGGGGGCATGGCGATGTAGGCGTGGCCGTGCTCGATAATGGGGCGCATGTAGCGGAAGAGCAGGGTCAGCAGGAGGGTGGCGATGTGCTGGCCGTCGACGTCGGCGTCGGCCATAATGACGATCTTGTGGTAGCGCAGCCTGGAGAGGTCGAAGTCCTCGCCGATACCGGTACCGAAGGCGGTAATGAGGTTGCGGATCGTCTCCGACGACAGGGCGCGGTCCAGGCGCGCCTTCTCCACGTTCAGGATCTTGCCGCGGATAGGCATAATAGCCTGGAACTCCGGGTCGCGACCGCCCACGGCGGAGCCGCCGGCGGAGTCGCCCTCCACGATAAAGATCTCGCTGCGGGTGGCGTCGCGGCTGGAGCAGTCACGCAGCTTGCCGGGCATGGAGGCGGACTCCAGGACGCCCTTGCGGCGGGTGGCCTCGCGCGCCTTGCGGGCCGCCAGGCGGGCGGCGGCGGCCTGACCGGCCTTGACAATGACGGCCTTGGCGTCGGCCGGGTGGGAGTCGAGCCAGTCGCCGAGCTGGGCGTAGACGGTCTGCTGGACGAATGTGCGGGCCTCGGTGTTGCCGAGCTTGGTCTTGGTCTGCCCCTCGAACTGGGGCTCGGTGAGCTTGACGGAGATGACCGCGGTCAGTCCCTCACGGATGTCGTCGCCGACGAGGTTGCCGTCCTTGTCCTTGAGCAGACCCTTCTCCCGGGCGTACTTGTTGATCAGCGTGGTCAACGCCGTGCGGAAGCCCTCCTCGTGAGTGCCGCCCTCGGTGGTGTTGATCGTGTTGGCGTAGGTGTGCACCGACTCCGAATAGGCGCTCGTCCACTGCATCGCGATCTCGAGACTGATGCCGTGGACGCCGTCGATGGCCTGCTCGGCCTCGAAGTCGATGATCTCGGGATGGACGACCTCGACCTTCTTGGAGTGATTGAGGAAGGCCACGTAGTCACGCAGACCGTGCTCGTAGCAGTAGGTGTCCGACCGGAATCCCACCACCGGCTCATCGCCCGGCCCGGTCTCGTCACCGGTGATCTCATCACCGGCATCGGTCACGCCCTCGCGCTCGTCGGTGAGTGTGATGCGCAGGCCCTTGTTGAGGAAGGCCATCTGCTGGAAGCGACGCCGCAGGGTCTCGTAGTCGAAGACGACCGTCTCGAAGATCGCCGGATCGGGGTAGAAGGTCTGCGTGGTACCGGTCTCCGAGGTCTCCTCGCCCTTGATCAGGGGCGTCGTGGGCTTCCCGCCGTCGCCGAAACTCATGCGCCACACATGTCCCTGACGACGCACCTCCGTATCGACGCGGGTGGACAGGGCGTTGACCACGGAGACGCCGACGCCGTGGAGCCCGCCGGAGACGGCGTAGCCGCCACCGCCGAACTTGCCGCCGGCGTGAAGGATCGTCATGACGACCTCGACGGTGGGCCTGTGCTCCGTGGGGTGCTCGTCAACGGGGATGCCGCGTCCATTATCGACGACCCGGAGCCCGCCGTCGGCCTGAATGGTGACCTCGATGTGATCGCAGCAACCGGCGAGGGCCTCGTCCACGGCGTTGTCGACGACCTCGTACACCAAGTGGTGCAATCCGCGCTCACCGGTGGAGCCGATGTACATGCCCGGCCGCTTGCGCACCGCCTCGAGTCCCTCGAGCACGGTGATGTCCGAAGCGCCGTAGTCGGCCGACCCCTGGCCGATACGTGAATCGGCGATGGTCACAGGCTGGTCCTGGTCAGACACGTGTCAGCTGCTCCTCTTTCCTGTGCGCCGGGCTGCACCCGACCCCTCTGAACGCCGACTGGCGGGCTCGGTCCCGCGGCGTGTAGGTGGGTACCTGCGAAGAGCCCAGGGCGCACCGTGGGCGTTTCTGGGGCCATTCTAGCGTGGATCATCGTGGAACCCGTCGCCGGACGATGCTTGTCGGACGTGTGCAACGTCACCAGGGCGCCTCTCCGCCCCCGGGGCGCCCCGCCCGGGATCTTCATTCTGACAGCCGGTCGGAAAAAGATATCGATTCTCATCCTTCTCGTATCATTCAGGGGTACCTAACCCTATGATCGAGGAAAGAGCCACGTTCCCATGACCCCGAACACCGAGACCCCCGAGACCTCTGAGACCTCTGAGGCTCCCGCGGCAGCGAGTCCCGCCCCGCTCGCCGACCACTCCCTCAAGCCGAAGGACCTCATCACCGTCGGCGTCTTCACGGCCATGTACTTCGTCGTCTTCTTCGGCTTCGGCATGCTCGGCCTCTTCGGGCCGGCTGTTCACGCCATCGGCATCGTGCTCGGCAGCCTCGCCAACGGCATCGTCTTCGCCCTCTACATCACTCGCATCCGCAAGCCCGGGATGATCTTCCTCACCGGCATCATCTCATCCCTGCTCATGGTGCTGACCGGGCACGCCTGGACCACCCTGGTGACGGCGGCCGTGTTCTCCATTCTGGCCGAGATCGTCCTGGCCCGCGGCCGCTACCGCTCCGCCCGCGCCTCGGCGCTCGCCTACGGCGTGTTCTCCTTGTGGGTCGCCGGCCCGATTCTGCCGCTGTACTACCAGCACGACGCCTACATCGCCGACATAGGAAAGAAGATGGGGGACGGCTACGCCCGGGCCTGGGAGACCCTGTTCTCACCGGCGTTCCTGCTCGGACTGCTCGCCGTCGTCTTCGTGTCCTCCTTCCTCGGAGGTCGGCTGGGGCAGAAGATGCTGCGCAAGCACTTCATGCGCGCTGGCATCGCCTGAGATGCGGCTCCTCGCGACCTCCGCACACGGAGGATGGCTCCGGCTCGACCCCCGCACCAAGCTCCTACTCGTCGTGGTGGTGAACGTGGCGGCCCTGACACGCGTCGAGCAGACGGCTTCCCTGGTCGCGTTCGTGTCCGTGGCGATCCTGCTCGCCACGATCGGCTCCTGGCGCGCTCTGGGCACCCAGGTCCTGCTCTTCACCCTCTGCCGGGGGGCTCAGATCCTGGGCACGCAGGTCCTGAGCGGGCCGGTGTGGCGGACGGCAGGGGCGGTCGGCTTCTTCGTGGGCAACTTCGTCACGGCACTCACGATGGGCGTGTACCTGGTGCGGTCGACGACCCCGTCCGAGCTCATCGAGGGTCTGCGCCGACTGCGGGTCCCCGATGCCGTCGTCATCCCCCTGGCGGTCATGCTGCGGTTCTTTCCGACCCTGACCGAAGAGCTCACCGCCGTGATCCAGGCCGTACGCCTGCGCCGACTGCACACAGGTCGATGGGGCTTCCTGCGCGAACCGCTGGTAGCGATCGAGCACATCATGGTCCCCTTCCTCGTCTCGGCGACCCGGATCGGCGACGAGCTGGCCGCCTCGGCGCTCACCCGCGGCCTGGGCGGGACGCGCTTGCGCACCACGATCACCGATCTCCGCTTCCGCCCGGGAGACGTCGTGGGCCTGGCGATGTCGTTCCTCATCATCCTCGTCTTCCTCCGAGGAGCACTATCATGACCGCCCACGATCACCCCATGATCGACATCGACCACGTGTCCTTCGCCTACGGCTCCGCGAGCGCCGTCGGCACCGACAGCACCGACGGGGATAGAGGCGCTGGAGATCCCACGGGCGCGGTTCCCGGACTGGAGGACGCGAGCCTTCGCATCCAGCCGGGCGAGTGCGTTCTGCTGTGCGGCCCCAGCGGCTGCGGCAAGTCCACGCTGCTGCGCCTCATCAATGGCCTGGTGCCCAACTTCCATCCGGGTGTCCTCACCGGAAGCGTGACGGTCGCGGGGATCGACGCCTCCGTCTCGTCGCTGGACGTGACGGGGCGGCAGGTCGCCACCGTCTTCCAGAACCCCCGCACCCAGTTCTTCACCTCCGAGGTGCGCAGCGAGCTCGCCTTCGGCCCGGAGAACTTCGGAACGGCTCCGGGCACCATCCGCCGTCGTCTGACCGAGGCGGCGCGGCGCACGGGAATCGATGATCTCCTGAGCGCCAGTCTCTTCCGCCTCTCCGGCGGTCAGAAGCAGCTCGTCGCCTGCGCGGCCTCCATGGTCGTGGACCCCCGGGTGCATCTGTTCGACGAGCCCACATCGAACCTGTCCCCGGAGTCGGTGAATCTCCTGCGCGATGTGCTCCTGGACCTGCGCGCCTCGGGTGCGACCATGGTCATCGCCGAGCACCGACTGTCCTACCTGCGCGATGTCGTGGACCGCGTGATCCTGCTCGATGGCGGCAGGATCGTGCGCGAGATGCCCGCCGCACGGCTATGGGCCATGAACGAGCGGGAACGAATCGATCTGGGGTTGCGCGCTCTCCACCCGGTCGAGTCCGCGCATCCCGCTCTCATCCTGCACGCCCGGAAGGCCCCCTCCGACCAGGACGTCCAGATGTCCGGGGTCGGCGCGCGGAGAGATGCACCGCCTTCGACCTTTGGCGGGCTCACGGTGGAGGACCTGAGCTTCTCCTACGGCTCCCACCGAGTCCTCGACATTCCCCGACTCGACCTGCCCCGCGGCCGGGTGACGGCACTGGTCGGCCCCAATGGAGCGGGCAAATCGACTCTCACACGCGTCCTCGTCGGCCTTGAGCGGGCCAAGGGCACGATCCGCCTCGACGGTCGGGCTCTACGTGCCAAGGAGCGGACGAGACTCGGTTACGTCGTCATGCAGGATGTCCATCGCCAGCTCTTCGGCGCCGAAGTGCGCGAGGAACTCGCCCTGGGAGTGCCGCCCGAAGAACTCACCGATGGCAGGGTCGAACGGACCCTGGCCGACCACGGCCTGGCGGACGTGGCCGATCGTCATCCCATGTCGTTGTCGGGCGGTCAGAAGCAGCGCCTGGTAATCGCCGCCGCGCGCATGGTCGACAAGGAGATCTATATCTTCGACGAGCCCTCGTCGGGATTGGACTACCGCCATCTGCGCTCCACGGCCCGCACGATCCGCGATCTCGCTGAAGCGGACAAGGTGGTGGTCGTCGTCACCCATGATGAGGAGCTACTCACCGCCTGCGCCGATCGCGTCGTGCAGATGCGCCCGCTGGCGGGGCCGACCGCGTCGACGACGGACTGAGTCCCATCGACCCTCACCCGTAGGTGTCCCGCGGGCCCCTGCCACCGCGAGCAGCACCGAAACGACCATTGCGCCAGGTGGGCCCGACGGGCCCCAGAACTCGGATCTCGACCGCACCGCCGTCGTCCCCCAACGCGTCGATCACCCGTCGTTCGATCGTGGGCAGGAGCAGTCGCAGCTGCTGCGCCCACGCGCTGGAGGAGGCGCGCAGCGTCAGCAGGCCCGGATCGAAGCTCTCGATGACGGCGTGCTCAGCGACCTGCGGCCCGACGAGCTCCCTCCACCGCACCGACACCGATGCCATGGCCAGGTGACCAGCCCAGCCGTGCGTCTCGGCGTAGCGGCGCAGATCGCGCTTGCCGGTGCGCGGATCGAAGCGCGTCGGCCCGGGTCGATCGCGTCCCGGCGGGAGTCCGGGTCCCCGGTCGGTCGGATCATCCTGCGAACCGGACGCGCCTCGCGTTGCACGACGCGCGTCCCAGGCGGCGACGCCGTCCTCACCCGCGGCCTGTCGCGACAGGACCCGACGAGTCTCACCCGCGCCCCACGCATGTCCCCGCTCACGGGCCAGTGCTCGCGCCGCCAGGGCGTCGCCCACCTCACTCACGGCTCACCCCAGAAGCGGAGACGCGGAAACGCGCACCGGTCAATCGGGCGGGCACATCCTCGTCGACGGCCGCCGTGAGCAGCACCTGCTGGGCCCCGGCGACGACATCGGCCAGTGCCGTCCGGCGCCCGGCATCCAAGGAGGCGAAGACGTCGTCGAGGACGAGTACCGGCTCGCCGTCCCCGCCGTAGGCGTCGACATCGCGCCGCAGCATCTCGTAGGAGGCCAACCGCAGCGCCAGCGCCAAGGACCACTGCTCGCCGTGGGAGGCGAAGCCCTTGGCGGGCAGGGCTCCCAGGTGGAGAAGCAGGTCATCGCGGTGCGCGCCGACCAGGTTGGCCCCGCGATCGATCTCGCGCTCCCGCAGCCGGGACATGACCGTCTCCAGGCGCGCAGCGGTGGCCGCGACATCGGCGAGCTCGGCCTCGGCGGCCGTTCTCGCCCCCTCATCGGCCGGATCGGGCTCCGACCGCCCCTCGTGAACCAGCAGGCTGGAACGGTAGACGAGGCGGGCGCTCGACTGCCCCTGGCTGACCCGTTCGTAGGAGCTCATCACCCACGGGCGCAACCGGGCCACGACGTCCACGCGCGCGGCGACGAGCCGTGCTGCCGCCGCGGCCAGCTGAGCGTCCCACACCTCAAGACTGGAGAGCATCGAGGCCGGCACGCCTCCCGAGCGGCGCGCAGCACGAGCCGACTTCAGCAGGCTGGCGCGCTGCGCGAGGATCTTGTCGTGCTCCGCGCGCACCCCGGCCAACGAGGGGCGCAGAGTCACCGCCAGGTCGTCCATGAAACGACGGCGCACCCCGGGCTCCTCGCGGACCAGAGCCAGGTCCTCGGGAGCGAAGACGACAGCGCGCAGAATGCCCAGCAGGGCGCGGGGCCGTGAGGCGGTGCGATTGAGCCGGGCCCGGTTCGCCCTACCCGCGATGATCTCGATCTCCAGGACACTGGGACGCTCGCCGTGGACGACCTTGGCGCGCACGACCGCTCCGCCGGGCTGCGGCTCGCCCGACGCAGCGCGCCGCACCAGGGCGGTGTCCGCACCGGAACGGTGACTCGAGAGAGTCGACAGGTAGGCGATCGCCTCGACGAGGTTGGTCTTGCCCTGCCCATTGGGCCCGATGAAAGCGGTGGGACCGGGTTCAAGGGCGAGCACGAGCTCGTCGTAGGAGCGGAAGTCGTCGAGTGCCAGATCCGAGACGTACACGGGCGCGTGCCCGCCCTGCTCAGGCGCCGAAGCGGATCGGCATGAGGAGGTAGCGGAAGGTCGTGTCCTCCTCTCCGCCGATGGCGCTCATGCCGGTCAGGACCGCGGGCTTGGACGGATGCGTGAAGTCGACCTTGACATAGGGCTGCGTGATCGCAGCGAGGCCGTCGAGCAGGTATCCCGGATTGAAGGCGGTGGCGATGTCCTCACCCTCCAGATGGGCGACGAGCTGCTCGGAGGCCTGGGCGTCATCGCCCTGTCCGGCGTCCAGCGCGAGGTTGCCGTCGGTGAAGGCCATGTGGATCGGAGTGGATCGATCGGCGACCAGACTGACTCGGCGCACCGCGCCCATGAGCTCCTCCCGGCCCACGGTCGCGTGGATCGTCGTGGTCTCCGGGAACAGGCGCAGCACCGGGGGGTAGTCGCCGTCGGTGAGCAGGCTCGTGGTGCGACGCCCGCCGGCCTCGAAGCCGATGAGGCTGGACGTGGCTGAGTCGGAGTCGGTCAGCGCCACCGTCACCTCGCCGGTCGATGCCAGTGACTTGGCGACGTCGGACAAGGTGCGGGCCTTGAGCAGGGCGTGCGTCGACAGGCCGGTGTCCTGGGGCGACCAGCTCATCTCACGAACCGCCAGGCGATAGCGATCCGTGGCCATGAGGGTCAGCGATTCGCCGTCGACCTCCATCTGCACGCTCGTCAGCAGGGGCAGGGTCTCGTCGCGGGAGGCCGCGATCGAGACCTGACCGACCGCCTGAGCCAAGTCGTGAGCATCGACAGTGCCGGCCACCCCGGGCATGACCGGTAGAGCCGGGTAGTCGTCGGCCGCCATGGCGGCCAGGGAGAAATGCGCGGCGCCGCACGAGACGTTCACCTTCGCGCTCTCGACCTCCAGGTCCACGGGCTTGGACGGGAGGGCCTTGGCGATGTCCGCCAGCAGCCGTCCCGAGACGAGGACGACCCCCTCCTCCTCGACGTCGGCGGCGACCTCGCAGCGAGCCGATACCTCGTAGTCGAAGGACGCCAGGACCAGTGAGGCGTTCGTGGCCTCCAGGCGAACACCCGCCAGGACGGGGACGGGCGGACGGGCCGGCACTGAGCGAGCGGTCCAGGTGACGGCTTCGGCCAGGACGTCGCGGTCGACCCTCAGCTTCATGGGAGCGCCTCCTTGTGTGAGTGTGCGATTCCGTCTCCCGGTCAGGGGTAGGACTATCCAGGGGGAGTCTAGACGTAGGAGGGCGGGACGCGTCCACATACCGGTATGCCGGCCGGTGCGCATCGGAGCGGTGAGGGCCCTCGTACGGGCTGTGGGGGATCGATCATGTGATGGATGATTAGTAGGGGTATTAGGAGATGTGGATTCTGGGGATAAGTCTGCTGCGTCCCGGAAGCGCGCGGGCGGTGGATGTGGAACGACAAGAGAGTGGTTCGGTGGAGGCGACCAGCCACCGGTGGCTTCGCCTGCGCACCCTCCCACGAACCCACGGGTCGAGCCGCTGCTGTCCACACGACGGCCCCGGTTGTCCACCGAAGCGCGCAGGCCCATCCCCAGGGGCTGCCGGAGGTCCGGACGGAGGTCCGGGTGGAGCCATCGGCGTTCCTCGAGGGTCAGCGGGGGGCCTGCGCGGCCTGCTTGATGCGGGCGGTGATCTCCTGGACCTGGTTGTAGGTGTCCCGTCTCTCGGCCATCTGCGTGCTGATCTTGCGACTCGCGCTCATGACGGTCGTATGGTCCTTGCCGCCGAACTCCTTGCCGATCTTGGTCGTCGACATCTCGATGAGCTCGCGGCACAAGTACATACCGATGTGTCGGGCGTGCACCATCGTCTGCGCCCGGTCCTTGGAGCGCAGGTCCTCGATGGTCAGGCCGAAGTAGTCGGCCGTCTGCGTCATGACCATGGCGGCGGTGATCTCGCCGCCGCCGGAGCTGGCGATAATGTCCTTGAGCACCATCTCCGCCAGGGTCTGGTCGATGGGCTGGTCGGTCAGGGAGGCGAAGGCGGTGACGCGGATGAGCGCGCCCTCGAGCTCACGGATGTTGGTGGTGACCCGGCTAGCGATGTACTCCAGGACGGGGAGCGGGAGATCCACGCCTTCGGCGCCGGCCTTGTTGCGCAGGATCGCGGTGCGGGTCTCCAGGGTCGGGGGCTGGACATCGACGGTGAGTCCCGACTCGAAACGCGATAGCAGGCGCTTCTCGAAGCCCTTGAGGTCTTTGGGCGGCAGGTCGGAGGTGAGGACGACCTGCTTGTTGGCCATGTAGAGGGTGTTGAAGGTGTGGAAGAACTCCTCGAGGGTCTGCTCCTTGCCGCCCAGGAACTGGACGTCGTCCACCAGGAGGATGTCGACGTCGCGGTAGCGGCGTTTGAAGTCGTTCATCTTGCCCTCCGCGACGGACGCGATGAAATCCGAGACGAACTCCTCGGAGGAGACGTACTTGATGTTCATCGTCCGGTACAGGGACCGGGCGTGGTTGCCGATGGCGTGCAACAGGTGCGTCTTGCCCAGCCCCGAACCGCCGTAGATGAACAGCGGGTTGTATCCGCCGCTGGTGCGGTCGGGGGCGGCGTTGCCGGGCTGCTCGGCGACCTTGAGCGCGGCCGCGAAGGCGAAGCGGTTGGAATCGCCCATGACGTAGTTGTCGAAGGTATAGCGGGGATTGAGGTGCGAGCTCCTGTCGAGGGCCTGAGGGTTCTCGGGGCGCGCGAAGGCGGCGGCCGGGTTGGTGACGTAGGACGGCGTCGTCGACTGGAGGGACTGCAGCGACTGGGGACCGGCGGTTTCGGGGGGCATGGGCGGCTCGGCGGCCGGACGGGCGCGAACGACGGGCTCAGGCGCATCGGCCTCGGCCAGCGCCGAGGACAGGTCGGGGACCTGCGGAGGAAGATGCTGGGCCGGCGGCCGGGCGACGGCGATGGCCGGTGCGGGCGCTCCGGCGTCCAAGGACGTATCGACGATGACCTCGAACGGAACCTCGCTGCCCCAGACCCGTGTGAGAGCCCGGCTGATGATGGCGCGCGCCTCCTCGACCTTGCTCTTGGTGAAGGGCGAGCCGGCGACGAGCACGAGGGTGCCGTCGACGTCGATGACGCGTGTCATCCGGATGATGGAGAGCTTGCCGGTGCTCAGCTCGGTGGAGTCGGACAGGATCTCCAGGACTGACTGCCATTTCGTTGTTGCTTCGTCCGGCACGGCGTGCTCCTGGCGGGTGGGGGCGGTGGAGGTTCACATCATGGAGTTTTTCCACAGGGTTGTCCACACGTGTGTCTAGTCCGTTGCCCACCCATGCCCGTCCTGGGCCACCAGGGTCACCCGGCGCGCAGCGCGGGCGCGCCCGCGCTGCGCGCCGAGCCGCCCGCGGAGTCCACAGGTGCCGGTATGAGCAAGTCAACAGGGTGTGGATCGGTGCGGGCCCGACGGGCGACGAGCCCGGTGGTGACGGCGTGTCGGGACTCTCATCGCGGAGGCCGCAGGATCGTTTGACCCTGCGGAAAAGGGAGCCGTATGGTTGCGATGACGTTCGTGCGGAGTCACGTCCCGGTCCATGGGGCAGCCGGTGCGAGCGACCGTGTCGCGACCCCCGTGATGCACGGTTCCGATCATCCGACCAGGAGTACACCCGTGAGTAAGCGGACTTTTCAGCCGAATAACCGCCACCGTGCCAAGGTGCACGGTTTTCGCAAGCGTATGAGTACCCGCGCCGGCCGAGCCGTTCTCGCCTCGCGTCGTCGCAAGGGTCGCGCGCGTCTCGCTGCCTGAGGTGCTTCCGGCGGCGCATCGAATGCTGCGGAGCGAGGATTTCTTCGCCGCAGTGCGGTTCGGTGCGCGCAGTGGCAGCCGCAGGCTGGTCATTCATTACAGTGCCGGCGAGACCGGGGAGACGACTCCGGCTCTCGTCGGTGTCGTCGTCCCGAAGAAGCAGATCTCGCACGCCGCTCACCGCAACCGGATCAAGCGTCGTGTCCGCGCGCTCATGAGTGCGCGTGTCAGTGGTATCGAGCCGGGCGCTCGGGTTGTCGTTCGCGGCCTCGCCGGGGCCGACGGCGCCACGAGCGCCGAGCTCGGGGATGATCTCGACCGACTGCTCACCCGCAGTCGTGAGGCCGCTCGTCGCGATCGTGAAGAATTGGGGAGTGGTCGCGGGTGAGCAGGAGCGTGATCACCATGATCGGTGCGGTCAACGTGATCCATGATCATGCTGTGCGCGCCGTGATCTGTCCCGTGCGCTTCTACCAGACGAGTATCTCTCCGGCGTTGCCGCGCCGATGCCGCTACTATCCGACGTGCTCCGCCTACGCCGTTGAGGCAGTTCGCGTTCATGGGGTGCTCAAGGGCCTTCTACTGGCTATCTGGCGGCTCGTGCGGTGCAATCCTTTTGCCCTCGGCGGTGTCGATCACGTGCCCGATCCGGGTCGGTGGCGCTATGCCTATCCCCACGATATTGCCCGTTTCGAGGTCGATCGGTCCAGCGACTGATCGACGGCGGGAGCAGACCGGATGTCCCGGTCGGCGGGAGTCGAGCGATCGACGCTCGCCACGCCTTAAAGCAAGGAGTGCAATGGACACGATCCTGTGGCCCCTCAAGGTTGCCGTTGCCTGGGTCATGGTGTATATCCACAAGTTCCTCGTGCTCATCGGCATGGGTGATGGGCCGGGCGCCGCCTGGGTCCTGTCGATCATCGGCTTGACGATCTTCGTGCGTATTCTCATCATGCCGTTGTTCGTCAAGCAGATCCGGGCCAGCCGTGGCATGCAGCTCATGCAGCCCGAGCTCCAGGCGCTCCAGGCGAAGTACAAGGGGAAGAAGGATGCCGCTTCCAAGCAGCGCCAGCAGGAGGAGATGATGGCGCTGTACCGCAAGCATGGGACGAATCCCCTGTCCTCGTGCATGCCGATTCTCATCCAGATGCCGATCTTCTTCGCGCTCTTCCGAGTTCTGGCGAATCTTGAGGCTATTGCTGATCATGCCTATCAGGGACGCGATTCGATAGGTCCGCTCACCGCTGAACTGGCTAATCAGGTTCAGCACTCGACGGTGTTCGGGGCGAGTCTGTCCTCGTCCTTCATGAATTCTTCGGATACGACCGTCAAGGTCGTCACGGTCATCATGATCATCGCTATGAGTGCGACTCAGTGGTACACGATGGCGCAACTGAGCATGAAGAATATGCCCGAGTCCTCCAAGAACTCGGACAATCCCATGATGCGCTCCCAGCGCATGATGATGACGATCATGCCCATTTTCTTCGCCTTCACCGGTGTGCAGTTCCAGATCGGTGTGCTGATCTACTGGGTGACGTCGAACCTGTGGACCATGGGGCAGCAGTTCTACACCATCAGTCGCATGCCGGCTCCCGGATCGGAGGCGGAGAAGAAGTTCCGCGCTCGTGAGAATGCCAGGCGTGCGCGTAAGGGCATGCCGTCCCTCGAGGAGGAGGAGCGAGCCAAGGCCGAGGCCGAAGGAACGGCTTCGACCGGCGGTCAACGCGTGCAACCGGTGCGCAAGAACCGCCAGAAGAAGAGTTCCGAACGTTCATCGTCGACTGCGGGGGAAGGGAGCGAGACTGCTGCCGATAAGGGCGACGATGATGTCGCGACGTCCGCTGGGGGTTCTTCGTCCCGTAGGCCTGGAGGGCTGACGGATGAGGAGATCGCACGACGTCGCTACGAGAAGCGTGCACGTGAGCGCAAGCGCGCGGCTGAGCGGCGCAAGGCTCAGAAGAAGAAGCGCCGGAATTGATCTGCAGTTCCGAGACCATTGAGAAGAACGGACTCACCATGAGCGAGAACACCGCCCCGTCCAATGCCGTCGCGCGTCTTGAAGAGGAGGGCGAGGTCGGCGCCGACTACCTCGAGGAACTTCTCGATATCGCCGATCTCGGCGGAGACATCGATATTGACATTGATCACGGTCGGGCGTCCATTGCGGTTGTCGCCTCGGAAGAAGGGGATGCGCGCGAGCTGGCCGATCTCGTCGGACGTGATGGAGAAGTGCTCGAAGCCGTTCAAGAACTGACTCGTCTGGCGGTGCAGACGCGTACCGGCAATCGGTCTCGTCTCATGCTCGACATCAATGGCTACCGTGCCGCACGTCGCGTCGAATTGACGAAGATCGCGCAGGAGGCCGTGAGACGTGTCCGGGCCGCCGGAGAGTCTGTGTCGTTGAGGCCCATGAACCCTTTCGAGCGCAAGGTGTGCCATGATGTGGTGGCCGCTGCGGGATTGGTCTCCGAGTCCGAGGGAGCCGAACCGCATCGTCATGTTGTGGTGATGCTTGCTGGAGAGGATGCCGAGGAGTCCGGCACGTCCGTCGCCGAGGAGGCGGGTTCGCCATCGGACGGCGGCTCTAACGCCTCTGAACGGAACTGAACGTGGTTCGGGATGTCGAGGGCGATGCCCGATCGGCGCAGGATGCAGACGGCTCGGTTGAGGTGGAACGACCCACCGACGAGGCCCGCGAGCTCTTCGGGATCGCCTTCGCGGGCGCGGAGCGTTTCGCCGAGATGCTCGCTGCCGAGGGCGAGTTGCGTGGGCTGGTCGGGCCACGGGAGTTGCCTCGACTGTGGACTCGGCATATTGTGAATTCCGCTGCCGTGGTCCCGTTCTTGCCGGCTCGTGGAACGGTGGCCGATGTTGGTTCAGGTGCGGGATTTCCAGGGATTGTGGTCGCACTTTTGCGGCCGGATCTAGAGGTTGTGCTTATCGAAATTATGGAAAGACGTATTGATTGGCTCGGCGACGTCGTTGACGAGCTCGACCTGGACAATGTCACCCTGCAAAGGGCTCGAGCCGAGGACGTCAAGGAGCGTTTCGATGCCGTTACCGCCCGTGCCGTTGCAAATTTGACCAAATTGGTGCGACTTACGGCGCCGCTTCTTCGCCAGGGAGGAAGTCTGCTGGCGCTCAAGGGTGCGAGGGCCGAGGCCGAGGCCGAAGCTGCGAGGCATGTCGTGAGGAAGGCCGGACTCAAGCCCGCGATCATTCATGAGGTCGTGACGCCGGGAGAGGAGCTCACCAAGGTTGTTCAGGTGCGTCGTCCCCGGCGTTAAGGCGCATCCCGGGTGTAGCGGTTTGTGCTCACGAGAAGCCACCGGTCCGGTACCACGACATGGGGGAACGACCTTCACGCGTCTCATTGAGCATGGTGCATACGGCGGGGCTGGTCGTCGACGTCGCTGGGCTCACGTAGACTGAAGTACCCGGCCCGTGGAGGCGGTCGGGGACGTCGTCCGAGGAGAATGTTTTGTCGGGATCGTCCATCTTCGAGCAGCTGCGTGCCGACCATTCGGCGCTGGAGGAGTTCGCTGGAGTGCGCTTCCCGCATCCGGATCAGACCCGCATCATCGCCGTCGCCAATCAGAAGGGCGGGGTCGGTAAGACATCGACGACGGTCAATGTCGCGGCTGCACTCGCGGAGGCCGGGCTTCATGTGCTTGTCATCGATGCTGATTCTCAGGGCAATGCCTCGACGGCGCTCGGCGTGGCGCATGACGATGAGCAGGTCTCCATCTATGACGTGCTCGTTGACGGGACACGGATCGAGGAGGTGGTCGTGTCGACGCACTTCTCGGAGACTTTGCTGTGCATGCCGGCGACGATTGACGTGGCGGCGATCGAGATCGAGCTCATCAGCACATCAGAGCGCGAGTCTCGTTTGCATCATGCGCTGCAGGAGTACTTGAGGAGCCGGGAGGCCGCAGAGCTTCCCCGTTTGGACTATGTTCTCATCGACTGCCCGCCGAGTCTGGGCCTGATGACGATCAATGCCTTTGTCGCGGCCGGCGAGGTTCTTATTCCTATGCAGGCTGAGTATTACGCCCTGGAAGGCCTGGCTTTGCTCACGCGCTCGGTGGAGCGCATCGCCAGGATCCACAACCCGGCGTTGGCGGTGTCCATGATCGCGTTGACCATGTTCGACAGGCGCACGACTTTGGCTCGCGATGTCGAGGAGGAGGTTCGGACGTACTTCCCCCATGCAACGCTTCATACGCGTATCCCGCGATCGGTACGGGTAGCAGAGGCTCCATCTTTCGGTGCACCTGTGGTCTTCTGGGATCCGCGGTGCTCAGGTGCAGTGGCTTACAAGCAGTTGGCGCAGGAGATCGCCCAGCGTGGAGTGGCCGGTTGGGAGGACTCATTGGTGGTTCGCAGCGATGACGTGGACGACGTCGATGATACGGACGACGCAGACGACGCACAGGAGGTGTGACGATGGCGCAGAAGAGGCGCGGGCTTGGACGGGGACTTCAGGCGCTCATTCCTGAGACGCAGACGGAGACCCCGTCGGCGCGCCCGACGGACGTCTTCTTTCCCGAGTCGCAGGAGCCCTCCGAGAAGAACGTCGACTCGCTCGAAGGCAATGGGACGGACAGGTCATTGCCGGACCAGGATGACAGCACACAACGTGGCTCGGACGACATCGCAGCGACATTGCTGGCGCCGTCGAAGCGGGCGAGAAGGTCGACGGCGAAGGGTTCTGCACGGCGACATGCGACGAGGCAGGACAGCTCGGAGTCTGGCGGCGGTGCGAAGAAGAAAGCGTCTTCGAGATCGACGCGTACTCGTGCCTCGGAGAGTGTTTCACGTGAAACACCATCGAGGAGGACGACTGAGGAATCCGGGACCCGCCGGAACGACGCTGCGGCCGCCAGAACGGAGACGCCTTCCGACACCGAGGTGAAGGGAGCGGCAGAGACTGTGAAGTCTGACGACGCGGTTCCGAAGGTCGACGGTGCTGAGGAAGCGTCGCTCGTTCCGGTTCCGGGAGCAACCTTTGCGGACCTGCCTGTGGGCGTGATCGCCGCCAACCCGCACCAGCCTCGGCAGGTCTTCGATGAGGAGGACATCACCGAGCTCGCCGCCTCGATCAAGGAGGTTGGCCTGCTGCAGCCGATTGTCGTGCGCCGGCGCGATCGTGAGGATGGCAGTGACGCCGACTATGAGCTGATCATGGGTGAGCGGCGCTTGCGGGCCGCCAAGGAGGCAGGACTCGAGACGATTCCTGCTGTTGTTCGTTATGCTGCGGATGACGAGTTGCTCAGGGACGCTCTTCTGGAGAACCTGCACCGCGTTCAGCTCAATCCACTGGAGGAGGCGGCTGCTTATCAGCAGCTGCTCGAAGACTTCAACTGCACGCATGCGGAGCTTTCTCAGCGGATCGCGCGTTCGCGGTCGCAGATCTCGAATACGCTGCGCTTGATGAAGCTGCCGCCTCTTGTGCAGCGCAGGCTCGCGGCGGGAGTGATGTCGGCCGGGCACGCTCGGGCACTTCTCGGTCTTCCCGATGCGGCTGCTATGGAGCGCATCGCTCAGCGCATCGTGGCGGAGGGACTGTCGGTCCGAGCAACGGAGGAGCTTGTGGCGTTGCATGATGAGCCCGACTCACGACGGTCCAAGCCACTCCGAAACCGGTCAGCTACCCTTCCGGCGTTGTCAACACGGCTTTCGGATGCATTTGACACACGGGTCAAGGTGACGAGGGGGGCCAAGAAGGGGCGGATCACGATCGAGTTCGCAGGTGATGACGATCTGGCACGTATTGTGACTGCTCTAGCTCCTGGAACTTCTTTGGAAGAGGACTGACATCTCGCGATTGAGCGGCGCGACTGTTGGTGAGATTCGTGATGACTCCGCGCCACTGGGGTTCGTCATGTGCGCCCGAGGAATGAGGTTCGTCCGCTCATGCTGACGTATGCGTCTGGTGGACGTCTGAGACGCAAACAACCTGATGCCTGTCATCGGGTGGTCCTAGTGAAGGTTCGACTCTGGTGACGATGCTTGACGATGAGCAACCGGAGAGTGAGTTTCCGGTGGCGGATGCCGGTCTGTTGGTCTGCGTCGACGACGAATGGAGACGTTCCGCGATGAGACGCACGGCGAACTGCAACCGCACGGACGCATGGACAATGACGTCGCATGTCGAACGATGTTCTTTCGCCTTGGGGCGCAAACGACTCTCGTGGCCGATTCAAGGTCTCGGGAGGATCTGTGATCCATTGCGACTGGCCCATGAGGGCTAGTGATGGTGTGGGATGTGATGACTCGATGGAGAAGTCATGTGGCCCGTAGAGCAGGGGGTCGGCAAAGTCGGTTTTAGGGGGTTGGTTGGGTCAGTAGTCTGATGGCTCGTTTGGGGCGTCTGGACAGGGATCTGGTGGTTGAGGCGATGGAGACGCCGGGCCCGAGGAAGAGGCGGATGAGGCTGATGGCCAGGTTTCTTAGGGCGGCCATGATCTCGGGTCCGTTGCGGGTGCGCGGCTGGTGGCGGTCCTCGTCGAAGACCACGTCGCGGACCCAGTGGAGGCGGTTCTCGATGCCCCAGTGCCTGCGGATCCAGACGGCGACGGTCTCGGGCCGGGCGTCGGTCATGGGCAGGGAGCAGATCAGGTAGACCACCTCCACCGACCTGCTCGGGGCCTTGCGGCCTTTGGTGGTGCGGGTGCGTCGGACCTGGAGCACCTGGGCGGCGGGGAAGTCCACCCACCGGGGTGCCTCGAGGGCTTTGACAGTGCGCCGCACCCGCCGACCGTGAGAGGTGTCGACCGAGGAGATGGACGGGACGTCCTTCCAGGGCAGGGCTTTGAGCGTCTTGCGCAGGGTCTTCTGGTTGTCCTTGACCGTCAGGAGGTAGTGGCCACCGCGCTGGGTGATCCACTGGGCGGTGTCCACCTGGGTGCGCCGTGGCGTCGGCGGTCACCACGACCCCGTCCAGACCGAGGGGCTCAAGCAGCTCGGGCAGGGTTGGGATCTCGTTGGTCTTGCCGGCCACCCGCTCCTGGGTAAGCACAGCGCCCGTGGCGTGGTCCAAGGCGGCCAGGAGGTGCGGCGCCGGATCCTCGCCGGCGCGCGCTCCACGCATGGTCTTGCCGTCCACCGCTATCACCCTGCGGCCGTTGATGGTGCCGGTACGCGTCCACAACCATGACGCCAAGTGGGCGTCGAGGCCTGCGGGCTCCAGGTCCTGGAGCACCCGTCGGATGGTGGACTCCGATGGAAGGGCCTGCCCCTCCTCCAGCCCCAGAGAGCGCAGGTCTGCGCCGGTCAGGTCGGTGGTGTGCTCCCATATCGCCGTCAGGCTCCGGGCACCGGCCAGCACCCCCGCCACGGCCAGGGACAGGACCGTGGGCAGGCCTCAAGCGCGCACCGCGCCGGTCCCTGGGATCGGCCACGTTCCTGAGAACCTGGACCAGGGGCTGGCGCAACAGGGCGGTCGTGGTGGCCGACGACTACCACCAAGACATGCCGGGGACGCAAGGGGAAGTTCTCCTCACATCGGCACACGCCATCAAGATGACAGGGAAGGGCTTCTACCTCTAGGCTGCCTCCGGTCACGCTGTCCCAGGCCTGGCTCGGTATTTCCCTCAAGACGCCATGGATGCATCGCTTTCCAGCGTCTCTCAGTCTCAGTCTCACTTGGAGGATTCATGTCCTACGGAAGCGGCCCCGCCCCCTACGGCGGTCAGGCACCCTACGGCGGTCAGGCGCCCTACGGCGGTCAGGCGCCCTACGGCGCACCCAACCAGTTCGGACAGTTCGGGGCTCCGGCCCTGACTCCTGACATCGCACCCTTGCCCGGCGCGAGCTTCGGTGAGGCCGTCAAGCGTTACTTCCAGCGTTACGCCCAGTTCCGCGGCTACGCCTCCCGATCTGAGTTCTGGTGGGTTGCGCTCTTCAATGCCATTATCGGCTTCGTTGCATCTATTTTCATCTTCGTTCCCTTAATGGCTGCCATGAGCGCCGCGCTCGAAGCCTCTGCGAATGGTGAGGGGGCGGAGCCTCTTACATACTCCGCCGGCTTCCTGGTCATCTCGGGCTTGCTGTCGATCTATAGCTTCGCGACTATTCTGCCGAACCTCGGCCTCACTGTGCGTCGCCTGCACGATGTGGGAAAGTCAGGGGCATGGTGGTTCATTCAGCTCATCCCATTTGGTATCGGCGCCATCTGGTTCCTGATCCTGATGGCATCAGAGTCCCGCCCCGACCTCTACCGTCCCGA
>ERZ772921.757-NODE-757-length-19564-cov-10.186478_pt1 | contig 19564 bp, 13 predicted proteins | sample MGYA00512117_ERZ772921 | MGnify/ENA primary metagenome ERZ772921 (study PRJEB29015, sample SAMEA2737944) | human oral metagenome | biome: human oral; feature: human-associated habitat; material: dental | place: China | collected 2150 ...
GGGCGAAGGGGGCATCAAGATCTCCTCTGGGAGCGGAACAGGGGACTTTGAGGGACTGCTTCGGATTGAGGTGGGCCAGGAAGATAGCTACCTTCTGTCGGTGTACGCCCCACAAATCATTAAGTACAACAGGGAAAACGGAAAACACTGATAGACAGGGATGTGAGAAAAAGAGGCGCCAAACATTCAGTACATTTTGCTTGGATTTTGGTTGGATTCGAGGAGATGGAATTGGGGGCCTACAACGGGCGGGTTGGATTGAGACCTCCCAAAGAGCCAAAAACGCGCGAAAAGGCGCATGAATACTGTTGATGATCTGGGGGATAAACAAAGGCGCTCAGAGGGCTCGAAATAGGGCTAAAACGGGGTGTTCGGACGTGGGTTCGGGCGCCCCTCTTTTTTACCCCTCAAAATCGAATAATGACGCGATAATGACAATCCCGGCGCCGAATAATGACAAAATATTGACAACGAAGGGGGACGAGAATCCCCCCTTTGCGGGTTAATAATGTGTTAAGTTGTGGACTTTTCGAGGTGAGTTTTGCCCCTTATTACGGCGTAGGAACGCGAGTTGCGACGGGTAGGACGCAACAAAGGGGCTTAAAACCAGTGTTTTAGGACGTCTTCAGGGGGTAAAGAGGGCTTCTTGGGACTGAGATTTTAACAGTTCGACAGATTCTACGGGGTTTTCGGGGGGGGAGAGGTGCGTGGGCAGGTTCGAGATATTGAGTATGAATATCGGGTTCCTCTTTTTTCAGGTGATCAATGCTCATCAGCTTGATCTGTCGTTCCTTATCCTCAATCTCCCTTCGCTGAGCTTCGATCTCTCTTTGTTTGGCCTCGATCTCCCTCTGTTTGGCCTCGATGGCGGCGCGCAAGTGCTCATTTTCAGCTTCTAAGCGGCCGACTTTGACGGATAGATCCTGTATTTTCTCGATAAAGCCGGGGAAGGCCGGTTCCGATGGTGGGGAAGCCACTTCCGGCGCCGATTGCCTGCGCAGCATAGCCCCCTTGCCGGTAAGTAGCCAGTCTGTCGACACCTCTGGGTATTGAGCAATAAATCTCGCTGTATTTTCCTCGCTCATCCCATTGTTTTGATCTAATCCCCCCTTGTTATCCCCGTCTCCTGATAAAACTTATACTTTGAAATACCCTTATACTCAATATTCAAAAGGAAAATCCCCCGGCAAAGAGTGGATTGGCCGTCTTTTCGCCGGGAGGGGTGATCCGGAGATAATCTCCGGGGTGATCCCTTACTTCTCCGGCACGGCCTCGAGGGTGGCCACGAGCAGGCGCCACGACTTCTCGACCGAGGCGATGCCCACGGCCTCGTCGGGCGAGTGCGGATGCGTGATGTCGGGGCCGAACGAGATCATGTCCATGTCCGGATAGGCCTCCTGAATGATGCCACACTCCAGGCCGGCGTGCATGACGGTCACGTCCGGCTTACGGCCGAAGAGCGACTCGTAGGCCTTCTCCATCGTGCGCAGGATGGGCGAGTCGATGTTGGGCTGCCAGCCGCCGTAGGGGTTGGACAGCTCCACCTTGGCGCCGGCCAGCGAGAAGACGCTTTCGATCGACGAGCAGAGCGCATCCTTGCGACTCTCGGACGAGCTGCGGACGAGGATCTTGACGTCGATCCGGCCGGCAGCGTCGTCAGACTTGACGATGGCCAGGTTGGACGACGATTCGACCGTCCCGGGGAAGTCGTGCAGCATGCTGATCGGGCCGTTCGGGCAACCCTCGACGGCGTTGATCAGGTCGTCCTGAATCTCTTCCGGGATGAGCGTGGCGGGCAGGTCGGCCGTGCGCTCGGCGGTGAAGCGGATGTCGCCCTCCACGCCCTTGTACTCCGCGCGGTAGAGCGCCTCGTGCTCGCGGACGAGCTGCTCGACGTCGGCCACGCGGTCAGCCGGCACCGTGACGACAGCCGAGACCTCGCGCGGGATGGCGTTGCGGAGCGAGCCGCCCTCGACCGTGGCCAGGCGCACGTCGTAGTGGCTGACGGCCTTCTTGAGGAAGCGGAAGAAGAGTTTGTTGGCGTTGGCGCGGCCGAGGTGGATGTCGACACCCGAGTGGCCGCCCTTGAGTCCGGCTAGGGTCAGTCGCAGCGCCACGTCGCCCTCGGGCGTCGGCTCGCCGTCGCGATAGTTGAAGGTGATGTTCATGTCCACCCCGCCGGCGCAGCCTACGAAGAGGCGCCCCTCCTCTTCAGAGTCGCCATTGATCATGATCGTGCCCTTCAGGAAGCCGGGCTTGAGGCCCACGGCGCCGTCCATGCCCACCTCCTCGTCGATCGTGAAGAGGCCCTCCAGGGGGCCGTGCTTGATCGTCTTGTCGGTCAGGGCGGCCATGGCGAGCGAGACGCCCATGCCGTTGTCAGCGCCGAGGGTCGTGTCGCGCGCCGTGACCCACTCGCCGTCGATGTAGGCGTCGATCGGGTCGCGGAGGAAGTCGTGCGCTACGCCGGCGTTCTTCTGCGGCACCATGTCGACGTGCGCTTGCAGCACGACCGTCTGCCGCCCTTCGTAGCCCGGCGTGGCGGGTTTGCGGATGAGCACATTACCCACCTCATCCTGGTGCGTCTCCAGGCCATGCTTCTCTCCGAAGGCCTTGAGGTAATCGGTTACTTGTTTCGTGTGACCCGTCGGACGCGGGATCTGTGTGAGGTCATAGAAATAACCCCAGACGGCCTCAGGAGCCAGTCTCTTGATTTCTTCTGCCATGATTTTGAATCGGGTTATAAATGATATGGTTATTGGGTTTGTGAATAAGTCGGGCAAATGTAGAGACGTTTCCATAGCGACGTCTCTACTGGGTTGATGCGGTTTTTCTCTCTCTGCCCTGAGGGGCTCAGCTATTTCGTTTTACAATGGCGCGTGAGGGCCTCGATAAAAGCGTGACGGCGGTCGATGAAAACGTTGTGCGAACAGGAGTCGAGCGTGATCATGTGGTCGGGGCCGAGCAGGTTGCGGAGGGCATCGAGCTGCGCAGCGGAATAGAGGCCGTCGTCCGCGCCGTAGAGGCCATAGACGGGTGTGCCACGATGTAAGATGTGGCGGAGGGTGTCGGTCAGGTCGAGCGTCGTATAGTGTTCGTTGCGGTGGAAGCCCCGCGGGGCCTGCCACTCCGAGAGTTTTGAAAGAGGAAACAACGCACTGTCCGTCTCAAACGCCGCGTAGACGGATTGCCCCTCCTTCGTGCGTGCTTTCGGAACATAGAATCCGTTCCCGGCCGCGTGCATGAAGCAATAAGAGGCGTACTCCATCGAGCCCTTGTCCATGGCGTCGAGCATGTTCATGTAGCGCAGGTTGACGCTGTCGGCACGCGAGGCGTAAATGGCGCGACAACGGTTGCGGATATGGTCGAACGAGGCTTGCAGGGCCAGCGGCGCGCTCATCAGCACGACCGAACGGACCTGTTCGGGGTGTTTGTCGGCGTAAAGCAGCGCCAGTATGCCGCCGAAGCTATGGCCGAGGAGCACGGGGCGATGGAGGTCGTACGTGCGGCACAGACTGTCGATGTCGTGCAATGCCTCGTCGAAGGTGTAGCGCGCTGCCGTGTGCAAACTGCGGCCCTCGCCGCGTCGATCGTAGACAAGCACGCGAAAACCGTTATCGGCCAGCGCTTGCGCGGCGACGGATTCAAAAGCGGCGGCGTTATAGCCGGGTCCGCCATGCAGGAAGATGAGCGGCACACCGTCGGCCTTTCCGAAAGTCTTCACATAGAGGGATTGCGCATGCCCTTCGATCGTAACGCCGAGAATCAGCAGGGCTAAAAGCAGGCATCTTGTCATCATGGTGCAGAGGCTAAAGGCCTTGAGGTAATCGGTTACTTGTTTCGTGTGACCCGTCGGACGCGGGATCTGTGTGAGGTCGTAGAAATAACCCCAGACGGCTTCAGGAGCCAGTCTCTTGATTTCTTCTGCCATGATTTTGAATTGGGTGATAAGTGATATGGTTATTATGAGTTACATGAGAAATTCACGGGCAAATGTAACAAAGGCCTCCGGGGCGCCTGCGGCCGCCAGCGATTTACTGCCGCCCGTCCTCATCTTCGCGGCGAGGAATGTGGGGAGAGGGGGCAAAGGCCCGTACTTTTGCGGCCACGAAACATATAATAGGAATGAAAAGACAAAGACGATGCTCCCCGACGCTGGGGATGATGGCCTGCGCCCTGCTGATGATCACAGTCGCGCCCGCCGCTATGGCCGGGCGTACCGCCGAGATCCCGGAACCCATACGACGCTTCATCGAACGCCCCATCCTGCGCGGCGCCTCGGTCTCGTTCGTCGTCAAACGCGTCAAGGACGGCAAGACGCTCTATAACTACGAGGGCGACCGGCAGCTCACGCCGGCCTCGGTCATGAAGACCGTCACCTCGGCCACGGCCCTCGAGCTACTCGGCGAGGATTTCCGCTTCGAAACGACCGTGGAGTACGACGGCGAACTGCGTCCGGACGGCATCCTGGACGGCAACCTCTACATCCGCGGCAGTGGCGACCCGACGCTCAACTCGTCCGAGTCGCGCACCCCCAAAGACAGCGTCGTCAACGCCTGGGTCGACGCCGTGCGCGCGGCCGGCATCCGCGAGATCACCGGCGCCGTGGTGGCCGACGAACGCATCTTCGACAACGAGGGCGTATCCATGAAGTGGCTCCTCGAAGACCTCGGCAGCTCCTACGGTCAGGGCTGCTACGGCCTGAACATCTTCGATAATCGCATCGGCATCTCGCTCTCCAGCGGCGCCAAGGGCACCACGCCGCAAGTCACCGCCGTCACCCCGCGCGTCGAGGGCCTCACCTTCCACAACTACCTCCGCGCCGCAACGAAAGACAGCGCCTACGTCGTCGGCTTCCCCTTCGCCAACGAGCGCTCCCTCTTCGGCACACTCCCCGCGCGGCGTTCGGGGCTTTACCTCGGCGCCGACCTGCCCGATCCGCCGCTCTTCGTGGCCCGTTACGTCAGCGAACGCCTCCGCGACCGTGGCATACGCATCCGCAAGCGCCCCTCCTCCATGCGCATCGAGGCCGAGGCCGGACGTGAGACGTCGCGCCCGCGTCGCCCGATCATCACCACTCGCTCCCGCCCCCTCCGTGAGATCGTGCGCGCCCTCTGCGTCGTCAGCCACAACCTCTACGCCGACGCCCTCCTCAAGACACTCGGCCGACGCCTCACCGAGAGCGAACAGTCGTCCTTTGGGCGCGGCGCACAAGTGACCCGTGGATACTGGCAGGAGCGCGGTCTGGACGCCGCCTCGCTGTGGATGTACGACGGCAGTGGCCTGGCGGTGACGGGCAAGGTGACGGCCTCCTTCCTCTGCGACATGTTGACCTACATGGCCACGCAGTCGCGCGCCTCGGAAGCCTTCTATCAGGCCCTGCCGTTGGTCGGTCGTGAGGGTACGGTGCGCCGTATGCTGCGCGACACCGACCTGGAGGGCCGTGCACGCCTGAAAGGCGGCAGCATGAGCCGTGTTTTGTGCTACGCCGGCTATGTCGACGACGAGGACGGTGTGCGCTACGCCGTAGCCGTGATGGCGAACAACTACACCGGCGGCGTGCTGTCCATGCGCCAAGCCATCGAGTACCTACTGGTGGATGTGTTTGAGTGATCGTCACTAATATTTGATCTGTATGAGACTTAAGACAATTGAAATACGAGGCTATAAGTGCTTTGAGAAATACAAGGTGGATTTTGCGCCGTCCGTGACGGTGATCATCGGCCGCAACGGTTCCGGAAAGACGGCTCTTATCAGCGCCATACACAAAGTGCTTAGCTTTATTTTTTCCAGTGACAAGTCGCTGGGCGACGACTTCCTTTCTGCTGGGAACCCTTCGCTGAAGGTGAGTACCTTCGACGAATCGGACTACCGCCGTGACGATGTGAAGAGGACAATTACGAATGACCTCTCCATCCGCGCCGAAGCCGTTTATGCCGGACAGCCGTTGGTGTGGGAGCTGTATAAGCGAACGGCAGGTCGAGCTGCACTCTATACGTCGAAATACAAGAAAGCATTCCGACAATTTATGTCGGCCTATCAAGACGGTGCAGACCTGCCTCTGTTGGCCTACTATTCCGACTCTTTTCCGCATCGCAACACCAAGCTGACCAAGTTCGCCTTTGATATGATTGGGCTGGATTGTATCCCGGAAAATTTTGGATATTATCAATGGGATATGGAGGCTGCTTGCACAACGTTATGGGAAGTGCGAATGGCCAACCAACTGAATCAATCTGTTATGCAAGGATTAAGAATAGCTGCAAAACAACAAGAGTTGAGGAATCGGCTATCTCCCGAACAGCTGGCAGACGATGCTCTATATAGACATTTAGAGGTACAAGAGGATCTCCTGTTAGAAAGTCAGCTTCCATTATTTAAGGAAACGAGCCTCATAACAGAAAGACTCGAAACGTTTACTACTAAGTTGCCGGCTCTAAAGCGTGAAGGATATGATATCCGCTATCTTGTAACCAAAGACACTGCAAACGGCTACCGAATAAACATCCTATTCAGCAACGGCAAGTCAATGCTCCTGCAAGACCTTCCTGCCGGTTATCGTCGCCTGTATTCCATTGTGTTCGATATGGCCTACCGCGCCTATATCCTCAATGGTGACGAGGAGCCGACGGGCATTGTGGTGATCGATGAGATCGACTTGCACTTACACCCCTCGTTGGAGCAGGAAGTGGTGGCAGCCTTGCACGCTACTTTCCCTGAGGTGCAGTTCATTATTTCTACCCATTCGGCTGCCGTGATCTCCAACCTGAATACGGCGAAACGGGGGAATGAAGAGCCTGAGAATTGTGTCCTTTTTATGCAGGAAGGGCAGGAACAGGCCGACCCTCTGCCCAATATATACGGGTTGGATTACAACGCTGCCCTGCGGGACTTTATGGATACTCCGGCAAGCAGCGGAGAGATCCGTCGACTGAGAAATGAGTATTTGACCTTCTGTTCGTTGGGGCTGGATAAGGAGGCTGAATCAACGATGGCAGAGATCAAAAAGCTGTTGGGGCGCGAGGATCACCCCATACTCGAGCAAATACGAAAAGACGCCGAGGCGTATGAAGTACATTGATAAGTACAGTCGTCATAAGGAGGCGCACGACTTCAATGTGCGGTACCTGAAAAACCGTTTTGGAGAATCTTTCCCGAGTGGGCGTGAGCCGTACAAAAAGTTTAAGCGGAAGTACGGCGGCGACAATGGGCATCGTGGGTGGAAGCATCTGCTGATTGAGGAGCAGGACGGCCGATGCTGCTATTGTATGCGGCGGCTTAGTGAAGAGAAAGGAACGGTCAACTATGAGCACGTTATCCCCTGCAGCCTAAAAGGGAAGCGAGGGCAGGAAGAGTATGCCTATTACGCCGAGCAGGCGCCGGCTTTGAGGAACTTTGTAGAGATGGCGGACGTGTTTGCCGAGAGAGAATTTGCCTCTGTGGACGATTTGGATCGACTGGAGAAGATGCCGCATACCATTGCGTTAGCCAATTTACTCGCAGCCTGCAATGGGAAACGAAACCAGGAACATTCCCGTGGATGCTGTTGCAATCATTCTCGTTCAGACGACCGCATATTGCCGGTGATGCTGATGAAAGATGCGGTTCATCGGGTGCAGTATGACGAGAACGGGATCCTATCGATCGTTGGTGGAGAAGTTTCATGGAAGAAGATTATCGATGAGTTGAATGACAAGACGCTTCAAGAGATTCGTTCAATCTGGTATCGTATCAGCCGTACTACGTATCGCCCGGAAAACATTCGAGCGCTATACGAAGAGCAAGATTTGCTGGCGCGGAGTCGCGGGCTGATAGAACTGTTTAAGCAGGCATATGGGAAGGACAACTTCAGAGACATCCCCCAAGAAGTTCAGCGATATGCCCCCCTTACCCGTCCGGATGCACCCGAAGAGGGTGAATCCAATTTCTATTTATCAATCCTCTTAGCCTACGACTGGTTCTACGATTATTATCGAGGGAGAAAACGCCCTCTATCGCTCGGTGGCATGGACTGACGCTTGAGAAAGAAGCCGCGCGCTTATTTTTGCCGCCCTTTTCAGAAGCTGTTTGGGTATTTATCTCGGATAGCCCCGAGATAGAAAGCGGGAAGGGCTCGCTCATACGGTTCCGTAATGGATCGGCCCATAAACGCCAAACAGCTTCGCAGATTTGACTATACGTATATATCACCATCAACTTATTATGACGAAGAAAACCATACAGCAGCTCCTTCAGGAGCGCATCCTCATCCTTGATGGGGGCATGGGGACAATGATTCAGGGCTTCCGACTTTCGGAGGCCGACTATCGCGGCGAACGCTTCGCCGACTTCCCCAACCAGATCAAGGGCAATAACGATGTACTGAACATCACGCAGCCCGACATCCTGCGCAACATCCACCGGCAATACCTCGACGCCGGTGCCGATATTTTCTCTACGAATACATTCAACGCCAATGCCATCTCGATGGAGGATTACGGCATGCAGGCTTTCGCCCGCGAGATGAACCTCGCCGCCGGACGCCTCACCCGCGCACTGGCCGACGAGTATATGGCGGAACATCCGGATCGCACCGTCTTCGTGGCCGGCTCCTTAGGGCCGACGAACAAGACGGCCTCGATGAGTCCCGACGTGAGCGATCCAGCCTATCGCGCCGTGATCTACACGGACCTCTTCCGTGCTTACTACGAGCAGGTCGATGCGCTCATGGATGGCGGCGTGGACGTGATCCTCTTCGAGACGACTTTCGATACGCTCAACGCCAAGGCGGGCCTCGAGGCCGCCGTGCAGGCGATGGACGACAAGGGTCGCGAGCTGCCGATCATGCTTTCGCTCACGCTTACGGGCAAGGGCGGGCGCACCTTCTCGGGTCAGACGCTCGGCGCCTTCCTCGCCTCTGTGCAACACATCCCGCTGCTGAGCGTCGGCCTGAACTGCTCCTTCGGCGCGGCCGACATGAAGCCGTACCTCAAGGAGATGGGCGATCTGGCGCCGCTCTACATCAGCGCCTACCCCAACGCGGGCCTGCCGAACCAGTTCGGACAGTACGACGAGACGCCGGAGAAGATGGCCGTGCAGATCAAGGATTTTATCGACGAGGGACTCGTGAACATCGTCGGGGGATGCTGCGGAACGACGCCGGCACACATCGCCCACTTCCCCGAGCTGGCGCGTGGCAAACGGCCGCATGTGCCGGCCGCACCGCCTAAGTCCGACACGCTCTGGCTCTCTGGACTGGATCTGCTGGAGGTGAAGCCGGAAAATAACTTCCTCAACATCGGCGAGCGATGCAACGTGGCCGGCTCGCGCAAGTTCCTCCGACTGGTCAAGGAGAAGAAGTACGAGGAGGCGCTCACCATCGCCCGCAAGCAGGTGGAGGACGGCGCGCAGGTGCTCGACATCAACATGGACGACGGCCTGCTGGAGGCCGAGGATGAGATGCGCATCTTCCTCAACCTGATCGCTTCGGAGCCGGACATCGCCCGCGTGCCTATTATGATCGACTCCTCGAAATGGAGCGTCGTAGAGCAGGGGTTGATGTGCGTACAGGGCAAGAGCATCGTCAACTCGATCAGTCTGAAGGAGGGCGAGGAGGAGTTCCTTCGTCATGCCCGGCGTGTGCGTCGATTGGGGGCTGCTACGGTCGTGATGGCCTTCGACGAGACGGGTCAGGCGGACGTCTTCGAGCGTAAGATCGCCGTCTGTGAGCGCGCCTACCGACTGCTCACCGAGAAGGCCGGCTTCCCTCCGCAAGACATCATCTTCGACCCCAATATCCTGGCCATCGCAACGGGTATGGCCGAGCATAACGGCTACGGACTGGATTTCATCCGCGCCGTCGGCTGGATCAAGAAGAACCTGCCCGGGGCTAAGGTCAGCGGTGGCGTCAGCAACCTCTCGTTCTCCTTCCGCGGCAACAACTACGTGCGCGAGGCCATGCACGCCGTCTTCCTTTATCACGCCATCCGCGAGGGCATGGATATGGGTATTGTGAACCCGTCGACATCGGTCACGTACGAGGATATCGAGCCGTCGTTCCGCACGCTGCTGGAGGATGTGATCCTGGCGCGTCGCCCCGAAGCGGCCGAGGAGCTGATCACCTATGCACAGAACCACAGTGAGCAGGCGTCGGGCGAGCAGGACAAGGTGCAACGCGACGCTTGGCGCGACGGATCGCTCGAGGAGCGGTTAGAATATGCGCTACTGAAGGGCATCGGCGACTTCCTCGAGGCCGACTTGGCCGAGGCGCTCACGCGATACGACCGTGCCGTATCCATCATTGACGGGCCGCTGATGAACGGCATGAACCGTGTCGGCGAACTCTTTGGGGCCGGTAAGATGTTCCTGCCGCAGGTGGTCAAGACGGCGCGCACGATGAAGAAGGCGGTGGCCATTCTGCAACCGGCTATTGAGGCCGAAAAGACGTCCACGGAGGGTGCCGCCAAGGCGGGCAAGGTGGTCTTCGCCACAGTGAAGGGTGACGTGCACGACATTGGCAAAAACATCGTCTCCATCGTGTTGGCATGTAATAATTACGAGGTGATCGACCTCGGCGTCATGGTTCCGGCGGAGAAGATCGTCCAAACCGTGCGTGAGGAGAAGCCTGACCTGCTCTGCCTCTCGGGCCTCATCACGCCGTCGCTCGAGGAGATGGTGCATGTGACGGAAGAGATGCAGAAGGCGGGCCTCAGCACGCCCATCATGGTCGGCGGTGCTACGACCTCGAAGCTGCACACGGCGCTCAAGATCGCCCCGCATTACAATCATCCCGTGATCCACGTCGTCGACGCGTCGCAGAACCCGCTCATCGCGGCCAAGCTACTCAACCCGGATACGCACGATGCGTACGTGGAGCAACTCTTGGACGAGTACGAACGCCTGCGTCGCGCTAAGTCGGGCCGTGCGCCGAAGCCGGTGTTACCCTTCGCCGAAGCGCGCGCACAGGGATTGAAGATCGACTGGGCCGCGTTCACGCCTGACGTGCCCCATGCACTCGGCCTGCAACACATCGAGCTGCCCGTCTCTGACGTGGCCACGTACATCAACTGGGTCTTCTTCTTCACCACCTGGCGCCTGCTGGGCCGTTACGCCGACTTGGCCGGCCTGCACGACTGCCCGTCGTGTCGCACCGAGTGGCTCGAGCGATTTGCCGAGGGCGAGGACCGCGAGAAGGCCAGCGAGGCGATGAAACTCTTTGACGACGCGCAGGCTGTGCTCCGCGAGCTGATGGCCGAGAACGCGCATTGCCGCGCCGCCGTCGGGCTTTACCCGGCCGTCTCGGAGGGCGACACGATCCGTATTACCGGCCCGAACGGCGAGGATGTGCTCGTGCCCGTCATCCGCCAGCAGTCGGACGGCGAGCGGGGCCTCTGCCTCTCGTTGGCCGACTTCATCATCCCCGCCACGGAGGGCCGCACGGACTATATCGGCGCCTTCGCCGTCACCGTGGGCAACTGCACCGAGTCGCTCCGTCAGCGTTACGAGGCCGAGGGCGACAGCTACCGCCTGATGCTGCTCCAGACGCTCTCTGACCGCCTGGCTGAGGCGTCGGCCGAGTGCCTGCACGTGAAGGTGCGCCGCACGTATTGGGGCTACGCGCCGGACGAGGATCTGCCGCTCGACGAACTGTTCAAGGAGCACTTCCGCGGCATCCGACCGGCTGTCGGCTACCCCTCGCTGCCCGACCAGAGCTTGATCTTCACGCTTGATCGCCTCGTCGACTTTGCCGGCCTCGGCATCACCCCAACGGAGAACGGTGCGCTTTACCCCACCTCGTCGGCCGCGGGTTTCTACTTCGCCCACCCGGATTCACGATACTTCAGCATCGCCCGCATTGGCGAGGATCAACTGGCGGATTACGCCGAACGCCGTGGCAAGTCGCCCGACGATCTGCGCCGCTTCTTGCAAAAGGTGCTTGAAGGATAAGGCTACTAAAAACTAAAAGCCGAGGGCGTCAGGGACGCCTGCCAAGAAAGTCGGGGGCGTCAGGGATGCCTGCCAAGAAAGTCGGGGGCATCAGGGATGCCAGCCAAGAAAGCCGGTTACATGTGGAGACATTCTCTGCATGTATCCGGCTTTTTTATGTTCGCGGAAGCCGCCGGCCGGCAGGGTAGGGGCGTATCGCATACGCCCTCCCACACGCCCCGGTATAAGGGGCGAATACGTGTTCCTCGTGTTCAAACACCGTTTCATCGTCATTCAAACACGATTCAAACGTCATACAAATTCGGCCCTGCGGGCCGTCGGTGAGGGCGTATGCGATACGCCCCTACTCCGGTACGCGCATCATGTACCCGGCTTTCTTGACTGGCGTCCCTGACGCCTCCGGCCTCTGCCGAGGCAGGGAAGCTGGCCGGGTATCTCAAAAGCCCGTACCAAGCAAACTTCGCCGGCCTCCGGCCTCTGCCGAGGCAGGGAAGCTGGCCGGGTACCTCAAAGCCCGTACCAAGCAAACTTCGCCGGCGTCCGTAGACGCCCGCAGACGCCCCGCGGATCGGTGCATCAGAAACGCGAGCTGGCACCGCCGCCACCGCTCGAGCCGCCGCCCCAAGAGCCGCCACTCGAGCTGCCGCCGCCGCTGCTCCATGAAGAACCGCTGTCGTTATCGGATGAAGATCTTCTACTTGCGGGGCCTTCCCACCAGTAATATTTGAAGATCTTCTCCTCCTTCACGTGGCCACACTCGGTGCAGACGTAGTGGTAAGTCCACAGCTTGCCCCGCGGTCGCTTCTCTTTGGTCGGGTAGCCCTTCTCTTGTGTGAAGCGATCCACGGCGCCGCACTGCTCGCACTTGACTTGGGGGCGCAGCCACTTCCGGAAGAAGAGTCTGAAGAGGAAGTAGAACAGCACCACGGGGAACTGGCAGAAGATCAGCCCGACGGTACCCATACCAAAGTCCAAGTTCCCGACGCTTCGCTTGTACTGGGTGAACGCCGTGGCCTTTTGAGCTTCCTTCCGCTGTGAATGGAGTAAGTAAGCGCAGATGAGCCCGCCGAAGAGCCACCAAATACTGCAGACCATGATGACGAAGGCGTTCGTATCGTCTTCCTCTTCGGCCTCGAGGGTGGATTCGCCGACGAGGACTTTGCGCACCTCCTCGACTCCGGCTAAGAGTCCTTCGCCGTATCGGCCCTCCTTCATAGGGGGATCATGCGGCGCTTTTGGATCAGTTTGCAGAGGCCGTCGGTCAGTTGGCCCTCCAGTCCGTAGCCGACTTCGAAGGTGATCTCGCGGTTGTCTTCGTTCGTGATCAGCAGGATCAGCAGGCCGCGGTTGGTCTCCTTCTTACCGATACCCCAGGTGTTGAAGAGTTCGTTGGCGAACTCGCGCGCGGAGCCGTACTTGTCGCCGTCGATGGCGGGCAGGACGACGACGGCAATCTCCACGTCGAGCGAGTCGCGGAGATGGCCGATGCGTTGATTCAGTGCGGCCTCGTCCGCCTCGTCGATGGCGTCGTTGGGGTCAGAGACGAAGCGCGTGTAGTCGATGAGTTGCACGTTGGGCACGTCTTCCACGCGGTAGGTGGTCTGTGCCGTGGCGCTCCATGTGGTCAGGGCGACCAAGAGCGCGATGAGTGAGTGATGTAATCGGTTCATGAGCTTTGAAAAATGAATGAGTTAAGAATGATTCGAGTTCATAGGTAGGGGCGTCAGAACTTTGAGCTGGCGCCGCCTCCACCGCTGCGTCCGCCGCCCCAGGAGCCACCTCTCGAGCTGCTACTGCTGCCGCTGCTCCACGAACGGCTTTTGCGGTCGTCGTCGCGATCGCGAATGGTTGACGAGCTGCTTTCTTTTTCGAAGGTCTCCTCCTCCTTCTCATAGCCGCAGTTGCGACAGACGTAATAGTAGGTCCTGCGTGTGCCGTTCTTCTCCTTGTGCTTCAGCGGGGAGCCATCTAACTTGAAGCGCCCCACGGCGCCGCACTGTTTGCACTTGACGCGGGACCGCAGCAACGGCCAGAGGAGGAGCTTGAGGAGGAAGTAGATCGGTATTAACGGGAACTGGCAGAAGATCAGCCCACCGCCGATCACAGCCAAATTGCAGTTGTGTTTCGTCTCCTTTATCTCGGCATCTGACTTAGACGTCTGGGCTTCCATTAGCTGTATAAGCAGCAGGAGAATGACCACGACTGCGCCGATCCCCCACCAGATTTTGCAGGCCTTGATCACGAAGTCCTTGGTTTCCTTTTCATCCTCGGCCTTCGCGTCGGCCTCGAGGGTGGATTCGCCGGTGAGGATCTTACGCACCTCCTCGAGGCCGGCTAAGAGTCCTTCGCCGTATCGGCTCTCCTTCATAGGGGGGATCATGCGGCGCTTTTGGATCAGTTTGCAGAGGCCGTCGGTCAGTTCGCCCTCGAGTCCGTAGCCGACTTCGAAGGTGATCTCGCGGTTGTTTTCGTTCGTGATCAGCAGGATCAGGAGGCCGCGGTCAGTCTCCTTCTTGCCGATGCCCCAGGTGTTGAAGAGTTCGTTGGCAAACTCACGTGCGGAGCCGTACGTGTCGCCGTCGATGGCGGGCAGGACGACGACGGCGATCTCCACGTCGAGCGAGTCGCGGAGATCGCCAATGCGTTGGTTCAGCACGGCCTCGTCTGCCTCGTCGATGGAGTCGTTGGGGTCAGAGACGAAGCGCGTGTAGTCGATGAGTTGCACGTTGGGCACGTCTTCCACGCGGTAGGTGGTCTGTGCCGTGGCGCTCCATGTGGTCAGGGCGACCAAGAGCGCGATGAGTGAGTGATGTAATCTGTTCATGAGCTTTGAAAAATGAATGAGTTAAGAATATTCGAGTTCATAGGTAGGGGCGTCCGCAGACGGCCTCTCCCGAGGCTGGGAAGTTTGGCCGGGTACCTCAAAAGCCCGTACCAAGCAAACTTCGCCGGCGTCCGCAGACGCCCCGGGAGTAGCCGACGGGTACGCGCATTTGGGTCACTTGTCGCTCTTCACGCCGCGGAGGATCTTCTCGTAGGCCTCGGCATTGTTGATGATGCGCAGGGCCTCGCGAAGACTCTCGTTGTCTTCGTTGATGATGCGGTAGTAGGCCGTCTCGTCGAAGAGGTCGCGGGCGATGAGCGCCTTGAGTTGGAGGGCGATCAGGGGGCGCGACTTGGCGTACTGCGCGGAGTCGAAGGCCACGGAGTCGGCCGTGGCGCGCGCGCAGAGGTCGGAGAGCAGCTCGTCGCCGACGGTGAACTGTTGGCTGAAGGATTTGAAGTCGGGGTAACGCTTGCGGAGCGCCTTGCGATGTCCGTCGACGTAGCTGAGAACCGTGCGGTAAATATAGCCCAGGCCGACGAGCCGGCGATGATAATCCGTGTAGCGCGAGGTGTCGAGCGGAATGAAGCGATCGGGCATGATGCCTCCGCCGCCGTAGACGGTGCGGTGGTTGACGAGCGTACGCGAGCGGAGCGAGTCGGGGAAGTGGATGCTGTCTGCGTTCATCAGTTCGCCGTGGTTGTAACGGTCGATGAGGTCGCGATTGTAGGCCGCGGCGTCGCCACCGGTGTAGGGCTTTTGGATGTTGCGTCCGCCGGGGGTGTAGTAGCGGGCGATGGTGAGGCGGATCATGGAGTTATCCGGCAGGGGGATGGGACGCTGCACGAGGCCCTTGCCGAAGGTGCGCCGACCGACGATCACGCCGCGATCCCAGTCCTGCACGGCGCCGGAGACGATCTCGCTGGCCGAGGCCGACGATTCGTCGACGAGGATGACGAGGCGGCCGTCCTCGAAGTTGCCCGTGGCCGTGGCCTTGGCCTCCTCGCGCGGCGAGTTGCGGCCCTCGGTGTAGACGATCAGGCGACCGTTGCTGAGGAACTCGTCGGCCAGGTTGCAGGCCACGTGCAGGTAGCCGCCGCCGTTGCCCTGAAGGTCGAGCACGAGGTGCTTCATGCCCTCCTTACGGAGCCGGGTGAGGGCCTCGAGGAACTCCTCGTGCGAGGTGTTGGCGAAGCGGTTCAGGCGGATGTAGCCCGTGGTGGAGTCGGCCATGTAGGCGGCGTCGAGGCTGTGCACGGGGATCTTGCCGCGGATGATCTTGAACTCGATCAGCTTCGGGCTGCCTCCGCGTTGCACCTTGACGCGCACCTCGGTGCCCTTGGGCCCACGCAGACGACGCATGACGTCGGTCGTCTTCATCTTAACGCCCGCGATGACCGTGTCGTCGACCATGATAATCCGGTCGCCAGCCGCCAGCCCGACGCGCTCGGAGGGTCCGCCGGAGATGACCTGGACGACGTAGAGCGTATCCGTAAGCATATTGAACTGGATGCCGATGCCGTCAAACCCGCCTTGGAGCGGCTCGTTGAGGTCTTTCGTTTCCTCGGCGTCGGAGTAGGCCGAGTGGGGGTCGAGCTTGTCGAGCATGCCGCGGATGGCGTCCTCGACGAGCTTCTTCTTGTTGGGCTCGTCCACATAGAGGTTTTCGATCGCATAGAGCGCGATGGAGAGCTTGCGTGCGTTCTCGTCCGGCCACTGTGGCTGCTGGGCGCGGACGTGGCCCGTCATCAGCAGGCTGCCGATGAGGAGTAGGGGATATACGATTGTCTTTCTCATAATCTGTTTTGTTGAGGGAAGAGCACCTCTGGGTGTCTGCCCTTTCGATGTATTGTCAATAATCAAACCACCTGGTTTGACCCTTTCCGGGGGGCGGTTTGGGTTCAAACCACCTGGTTTGACCCTTTTCAGGGGTCGGTTTTGGACCAAACCACCTGGTTTGACCCTTTCCGGGGGTCGGTTTGGGTTCAAACCACCTGGTTTGACCCTTTTCAGGGGTCGGTTTGGGTTCAAACCACCTGGTTTGGCCCGAATCAGAGGTCGGTTTTGCTTCAAACCATTGGTTTGGCCCGAATCAGAGGTCGGTTTTGCTTCAAACCATTGGTTTGGCCCAAATCGGGGGTCGGTTTTGCTTCAAACCAATGGTTTGGCCCAAATCAGAGGCGGGTTTTGCTTCAAACCAATGGTTTGGCCCAAATCGGGGGTCGGTTTTGCTTCAAACCAATGGTTTGGCCCGAATCAGGGGCAGGTTTTACGTCTGCGCCATGTCGCGGATCTCGGGGGGGATAAAGTCGGAGATGTCCTTGCCGAAGTGCAGCAGCTCGCGCACGATGGAGGAGCTGATGTGCGTGTGCTCCGGCTCGGTGAAGAGGATGAACGTCTCGATGCCGGCGAGCTTACGGTTGACGTCGGCGATGTTCTTTTCATACTCAAAGTCGTTGACCGTGCGGATGCCGCGCAGGATGAAGCGGGCGCCGACGGTGTGGGCAAAGTCGACGGTGAGCGTATCGTAGGCGGCCACACGGACGCGTGGCTCGTTGCGATAGAGGGTGCGGATGAACTCCAACCGTTTCTCGATCGGGAAGTAGGTCCGTTTGTTCTCGTTCGTGCCGATGGCCACGATGATCTCGTCCACCAGCCCCAGGCCGCGGTCGACAAGCGAGCGGTGGCCGATGGTGAAGGGGTCGAAGGTGCCGGGGAAGATGGCGATGTGATGCATAGAACTAAAATCTAAAGACTAAAAACTAAAAACGGCCGGCAGGACTTTTCGTTTTTCACTTTTCGTTATTCAGTTGTTCTCGAGGTCTTCTTCGACCACCAGGTTGTCGATGATGAAGTTCTGCCGGTCGGGCGTGTTCTTGCCCATATAGAACTCGAGCATCTCCTTGATGGAGTCTTCCTTTTTGATCGACACGGGGTCGAGGCGGATGTCTTTTCCGATGAAATGCTTGAACTCATCGGGCGAGATCTCTCCGAGGCCTTTGAAGCGGGTGATCTCGGGGTTCTTGCCCAAACGGCGGATGGCGGCGGCGCGCTCCTCCTCGCTGTAGCAGTAGAGGGTCTGCTGCTTGTTGCGCACGCGGAAGAGGGGCGTCTGGAGGATGTAGAGGTGCTTCTGCTTGATCAGGTCGGGGAAGAACTGGAGGAAGAAGGTGATCAGCAGCAGGCGGATGTGCATGCCGTCCACGTCGGCATCGGTGGCGATGATGACGCGGTTGTAGCGCAGTCCGTCGAGGCCGTCCTCGATGTTGAGCGCGGCCTGTAGGAGGTTGAACTCCTCGTTCTCGTAGACGATCTTCTTGGTCAGGCCGAAGCAGTTGAGCGGCTTGCCGCGGAGGCTGAAGACGGCTTGCAGGTTCGGGTCGCGGCTCTTGGTGATCGATCCGCTGGCCGAGTCGCCCTCGGTGATGAAGAGGCTGCTCTCGGTCTTGTTCTCGCTCTTGGCGTCGTTGAGGTGGATGCGGCAGTCGCGCAGCTTGCGGTTGTGTAGGTTCACCTTCTTGGCGCGCTCGCGGGCCAGCTTGGCCACGCCGGCGATGGCCTTGCGCTCCTTCTCCGACTCCTGGATTTTGCGCAGCAGGGCGTCGGCCGTGTCGGGCGTCTTGTGGAGGTAGTTGTCTACTTCTTTCTTCACGAAGTCGCCCACGAACTTGGCCACGGAGACGTCGCCCTTGGGGCTCATGTTGCGCGATCCGAGCTTGATCTTCGTCTGCGATTCAAACTCCGGCTCCTCGACGCCGATGTAGATCGCGGCCACGAGTCCGCTGCGGATGTCGGCCGTCTCAAAGTTCTTGTTGTAAAACTCCTTCACCGTCCGTGCGAAGGCCTCCTTGAAGGCTGCCTGATGGGTGCCGCCCTGCGAGGTGTATTGGCCGTTGACGAAGGAATAGTAGTCGTCGCGCGACTGGTTGACGTGGGTGAAGGCGATCTCGATGTCGTCGGCACGGAGGTGGACGATGGGGTAGAGGATCTCGTCGGTGATGTTCTCGTTGAGCAAGTCCTCGAGTCCGTTTTCGGATAAGAACTTCGTGCCGTTGTAATAGATGGCCAGGCCGGAGTTGAGGTAGCAGTAGTTGCGAATGAGCGATTCGACGATCTCGTTGCGGTAGGCGTAGGCCTCGAAGATGGTGGGGTCGGGAGTGAAGCGGATCAGTGTGCCGTTCTTCTCCGTGGTGGGCACGGTGGGGCGGTCGGCGACCAGTTTGCCGCGCGCAAAGTCGACGCGCTTCTCCACGCCGTCACGGTAGGAGACGACGGTGAAGTCGGTCGAGAGGGCGTTGACGGCTTTGATGCCGACGCCGTTCAGTCCGATGGATTTCTTGAAGGCCTCGGAGCCGAACTTGCCGCTGGTGTGGAGCGTGGAGACGGTCTTGGCGAGGTTGCCCTGGGGAATACCGCGGCCAAAGTCGCGCACGCTGACGGTGCCGTCGGCGATGTGGACGTCGATGCGGTGACCGGCCTTCATGCGGAACTCGTCGATGGAGTTGTCGATCACTTCCTTGAGCAGGACGTAGATGCCGTCGTTACGATCCTCGCCTCCGTGCGTGTTGCCGATGTACATGCCGGGGCGCTTGCGGACGGCCTCGAGTCCTTCGAGGGTGACGATGTCGCGGTCGTCGTATGCGGTGATGGGGGAGATGTCCATAATTAGAGGGTAGAGGGTAGAGGGTGGAGGGTAGAGAGTAGAGGGTGGATAGAGGGTAGAGGGTAGAGGATAGAGGGTAGAGGGTAGAGGGTAGAGGGTAGAGAGTAGAGGGTAGAGGGTAGAGGGTAGAGGGTAGAGGGTAGAGGGTAGAG
>ERZ772921.760-NODE-760-length-19541-cov-29.002207_pt1 | contig 19541 bp, 10 predicted proteins | sample MGYA00512117_ERZ772921 | MGnify/ENA primary metagenome ERZ772921 (study PRJEB29015, sample SAMEA2737944) | human oral metagenome | biome: human oral; feature: human-associated habitat; material: dental | place: China | collected 2150 ...
GCCGCGCACGGCGGTGCTGACCTGCGACGCCCCCGAGTCCTGGCGGGCCCTGCCGGTTCTCGTCCGCGCGCTGGGAGCCGCGCCGGGCGGCTGCGCCGGCGTCTGCGCGCTCGACGGCGATCACATGCAGTATCTGCTCGGCGTCTACCGCACGATGCGGCTGCACGAGGCCGTCGCCCCCGGCGGAGGGCCACTGCGGGACGTGTCGGTCAGGCGGGTGCTCGGGCGGCTGGGGGTTCGGGCGGTCGGGCTCGGCGGCCTGGCCGCGGCGGCCCGCGACCTGGACACCTGGGGCGAGGTGCGCGCCTGGGACTCGTCCCGATAACCGTCCCTCCCCCTCGCCGAAACCGGCGGAGAAGTCACGCGAGACCAGCGGAAACGGCATGCGATTCGCTGCATTGGCCTGAGGGCGCCCCCGCGTAAGCGGCACGCAGGAGACGCGCCCCGCCCTCTTTCCTTCTGCTACGTCCTTTTTCCTTTGCTGCGCCTCTTCGCCCTTCACTGTACGAGAAGAAGGAGCGCAGCGGAGGGTGAAAGAGCGTAGCGGAGGGAAAGTGGCGCAGCAGACGATTCGGCGCGGCCTCCTGCGGGACCCGGGGCCGCTGAACAGGAGCCCCACCGTGGTGCCACCGGTGCCACCGCGCCGAGAGGCTCACTCACGGTGGTGCGGGTGGGGCTTCTGGGGCGGCTCGGGGCGGGGACTTGTCCAAATCTGTTGCAAAGGCGCCCCGGACCGGGATCGGCCGCGGAGAAAAGCGCGGAATATCAACGATCCTCCTCCGGCGCCGCGACTCGATCGGGGCCTTTGCAACAGATTTGGACAAACAGCGCCGCCGCGGACCCATCGTCCGGGACGACCGGGGCGCGCCCCCGCTGCACGCGCCCGAACTCCACCGGCGGGAAGAGCCCGATGCGCCATGCCCCAGGATCGCCCGAGACGTATCACAACATCTGGCGCTGCCAGAAATCATGAGACATGACATTTTCCGCCGGTCTCGGCGGAAAGGGCGAGGGCGGGGTCAGTGGTCGCCGCCGCCGAGCTGCTCCAGGACGTGGGGGACGAGCGGGCCGACGACGGCGACCGTGTCCTTGACGCCGCCGCGCGAACCGGGGGCGTTGACGACGAGGGCTCCGGTCGCCTCGCGCGAAGTGACGCCGACCAGCCCGCGCGACAGGCCGGACAGCGGCGTCTTGGTCAGCCCGTAGGCGCGGATCTGCGCCTCGATCCCCTCCAGACGGGCGGTCAGGAGCGGCGCCGTGCCCTCGGGAGTGAGGTCGCGCGGGGTGACGCCGGTGCCGCCGGTGGTGAGCACGACGCGGGCCCCGGAGGCGACGGCCTCCGCAATGGCGGTGCGGACGGGCTCAGCGCCGTCGGGCACGACGACGACTTCCTCGACGATGACGTCGTGGGCGCGCAGGAGCTCGACGGCCAGCGGTCCGGAAGCGTCCTCGCGCTCGCCGGCGGCGCAGCGGTCGGAGACGGTGATGACGGCGCCCTTGACGGGCTCGGGCAGGGGATGGAGGCCCTTCTGGACAACGGGGGCGGGCTGCGAGCCGGGCTGCGGTGGCCGGGACGAAGACGACCGGGACGGGGACTGCGACTGAGGCTGAGGCTGATTCATGGGGCCACGGTAACGAGGCCCGCCCCGCGGCGCGGCGGCTCCGCCCCGCCGCAGACAGGCCTCATATAGATCACATGCGCTTTGCTATAACTGGGAAGAACCGTGAAAAATCGTGCCCGGATTTCCCCGCCTCTCCGCGGCAACGCACCGACCATGGCGCACGCCACGCGTCGCGAGCCATCCTTGTCCCAGGCGTCGAAGGGGCCGAGCCTCGCGGCCCCCGAGACGGCCCGGTCGATAGCCACCCCGAGGCGGTCCGGTCAATGCGGCCCGGACGCAACCGCCTCCTCTCACCGACAGGAGCAGCAGTGAGTCAGCCCGACACCACCGGCCTCGACACCAGCGGCAGGGTCCTGACCGGCTGGAATCCCGAGGAGCCGGAGAACTGGTCCGCCGCCATCGCATGGCGGACCCTGGTCATCACCACCTACTCGATGATCCTGGCCTTCTGCGTCTGGTTCCTCCCCAGCGCGATCGCCCCCAAGCTCAATGAGATCGGCTTCCACCTCTCCGCCGGTCAGCTCTACTGGCTCGCCGCCATGCCCGGCCTGTCCTGCGGGCTCATCCGCCTCGTCTACATGTTCCTCCCGCCGATCGTGGGCACGCGCAAACTGGTCGGCTGGTCCTCGCTGCTCTACATCCTGCCGATGGCGGGCTGGTTCTTCGCCGTGCAGGACAGCACGACCGGCTACGGGGTGCTGCTGGGCCTGGCCTTCGCCTGCGGCATCGGCGGCGGCTCCTTCTCCGGCTACATGCCCTCCACCGGCTACTTCTTCCCCAAGCGCCTGTCCGGCACCGCGCTGGGCATCCAGGCCGGCGTGGGCAACCTGGGCATGAGCATCATCCAGCTCCTCAGCCCCTGGCTCATGGGCTTCGGTCTGCTGGGCATCACCTGGATCGCCCCGCAGCAGGCCGGCAGCGGCCCGGTGTGGGTGCACAACGCCGCCGTCTTCTTCATCCCCTGGACCATCGTGGCGGCCCTCCTGGCCTTCACCCTGCTCAAGGACGTCCCGGTCAAGGCCAACATCCGCCAGCAGATCGACATCTTCTCCAACCCGGACACCTGGTGCATGACTCTCATGTACGTGGCCACCTTCGGCCTGTTCTCCGGCTTCTCCGCGCAGTTCGGGCTGCTCATCAAGAACACCTACGGCCCCGACTCCCCCCTGGCCGGCGCCTTCGACAAGTCCCTCCTGCCGCTGGGCGCCACCTACGCCTTCCTCGGCCCGCTCATCGGCTCGCTCGTGCGCATGATGTGGGGCCCGCTGTGCGACAGGTTCGGGGGCGCCATCTGGACCTTCGTCTCGGTGGTCGGGATGGCCCTGACCCTGGGCGTGTGCACCCTCTTCCTCCACCCCACGGATCCGGCCCAGTTCCCCGGCTTCCTGTGGGCGATGCTGGCGATGTTCTTCTTCTCCGGCCTGGGCAACGCCGGCACCTTCAAGCAGATGCCCATGATCATGCCCAAGCGCCAGGCCGGCGGGGCCATCGGCTTCACCGCCGCCATCGCCTCCCTGGGCCCCTTCATCGTGGGCGTGGCCATCGCCTCCCTGGGCGCCACGACCTGGTACTGGCTCTCGGTGGCCTACTGCGCCCTGTGCGCCGTCATCTGCTGGATCCGCTACGCCCGTCCGGGCGCGCCCTTCCCGGGCTGATCCCGCCGTCCGACGGCGCCGGCCCGCCCGCCCCGCCCGTCCACGGGCCCCGGCAGGCCCCCACCCCGGACCTCTGGCCCTTTCCTCCTCGTCCCAGGTGGTGTGACGTGACTGTGACATTGACCGGAATCGCGACCCGGTAACCCGCCTCCCCCTCTGTGTCATTCGAGTGACCTATAGTCAAAACCATCCCACAGCGCCGCCGGGCGCGACACCCCACCCTTAATGACAGGACCACGCCTATGGCCGCGACCCCACTGCCCTCCTTCTCGCAGCTGCGCGCCTTCGTGGCACTGTGCGACAACCAGCACTTCGGTGAGGCCGCGGCGAGCCTCGGCGTCAGCCAGCCCAGCCTCTCCCAGGCGATCCACACCCTGGAGAGGCGCGTGGGCGGTGAGCTCGTGGAGCGCACCACCCGCAAGGTCCTGGTCACCCCCCTGGGGGAGTCCCTCCTGCCGTTCGCGCGCGAGGCCGTCCTGGCGGCCGAGAGCTTCAGCCAGGCTGCCGCCAACGAGGGTGCGTCCCTGGTCGGTACCATACGTCTGGGCATGATCCCCACCCTGGCCCCCTACCTGGCCCCGGTGGTCCTCGACGGCCTGTCCGAGCTGCTGCCCGAGCTGCGGGTCGAGCTGCGGGAGATGACCACCGGCGACATCCTGACCCTCCTGGAGCAGGGGCGCCTGGACGCCGCCGTCCTGGCCATTGACGTGGACATGCAGCGGGCCGCCGCCATCCCCATGTTCGACGAGCCGCTGGTGGTCCTCGTGCCCGTGGACCACCCCTGGGCGGGGCGCACCGACCTGCGCACCAACGAGCTCGACGCCCAGAACCTCCTGCTCCTGGACGAGTCCAACTGTCTGCGCCAGGAGACCCTGGCCATCTGCCAGCACTACAGCTCCCATCCGCCGGTGGCCGTGGCGGCCACCCTGACCACCGTGGTGCAGATGGTGGCCCACGGATCCGGGGTGACCGTGGTGCCCGAGGGCGCCCTGAGGATGCTGGGGGACTCCGCGACCTACGCCGTCGCCCGGTTCCGTCAGGAGGGCGGCACCACACCCAGCCGCCGTATCGGCCTCGTCCACCGGATCTCCACCTCCCGGGCCGAGGAGTTCGAGGCCCTGGCCCGGGTCCTGACCGACCTGGTGCGTGAGGCCGGCCTGCCGCTGCGCGAGGTACCCGGCTCCGAGCACCGGGACGCAGGCCCGGAGCGCGAGGACCTGGCGGGCTGACCCAGCCGGTCTTCCCGGGGCGCGGGAAAGGCCGTTGCCCTCAGCGCGCTGCTCGCGGCCGTCGGAGCGCGGGGCCCGGGGAAGGCCGAGACCCCTCACGGCCCCAGGAGGGCCGCCGGGACCACCACGACGCCGTCCCGGTCGCGGTAGGCGGCACGTCCGGTGGTCACCAGCACCGCCTCGCTCAGGCGTGCACCCAACCGGTCGCGCAGCCACAGCAGGTGGCGGGTGTCCCCCGGTCGGGGCGACGGGTGGGCCTTGACCTCGATCGCCACCACGCACCGGTCACGCCCCTCGACAATGAGGTCCACCTCGTGCGCGCCGCCCTTGGTCCGCAGGTGGTGGACCCGCGCTCCGAGCAGGGAGGCGTAGACCTGGACGCTCTGGGTGACCAGGGACTCGAACAGGGGGCCCAGCATCCGGGGCCGACGCCGCTGCCCAGGAGGAGTCACCACACGTGCTCCCCTCACGCCCAGGATCTCCGCGGGCCCCTGTCCCAGGAGGCGGGCCGCGAGCGCGGGATCAACGAGCTGATGCTTGCCCTGGAGGTTCGCACGGGAGAACTCGTTCTCGCTGGCGCCCCACCCCGGCACCAGGTCCAGGATCCACATGCCGACCAGGTGGTCGCGGTAGGCCCGGGCGGTGTCGGCCGCCAGCGTCCTGCCCAGGGGCCTGCTGGCCAGCTGGCTGATATCGGCGAACGTGGTGGTGGTGGCGACGGCGCTGGCGTAGGCCGTCATCCACTCCCGGACCGACCGCGGCCGCCGGCTCAGGCCCCCGGCGTCACGCAGGTCACGGGTGACGGTCTGCTCGATGTAGCCCTCCAGGAGCTCCTCGCGCGCGTAGGCGTCCTGTTCCCGGATGGCGGGGAAGCCGGAACGGCAGATCTCGTCCACGTACTGGTCGATGGTGACCGTGGTACGGCCTGAGACCGGTGGCAGCGCAGCTGCCGGGGTCGTCGGATCCTCCTGGCGCGCCTGCCCGGCGTCGGAGGCCAGGAGCCCGGCCAGGGAGACGGTGGGAGCAGTCTCCAGGCCGCGCTCGACCAGGGAGAAGGGGCGCATCCGCAGGGTGACGATCCGTCCTGCACCGGTGTGGGTGGGGGCCTGGGAGGGGGTGGAGGAGCCGGTCAGGAGGAAGCGGCCGGGGGTGTAGTCCTGGTCCACGGCGCGGCGTACCCGGTCCCAGAGCCTGGGCATGCGCTGCCACTCGTCCAGGACGACGGGGGTCGGGACGCCGGAGAAGTGGCGGTCCAGGGCCTCGACCTGGTCCCAGTCCGTCGGGTCGTCCAGGGGGAAGAAGCTGCCCGCGACGGCCTGGGCGGTGCGGGTCTTGCCCACGGCGCGGGCCCCGTTGACGCTCACCGCCGGCACCGAGGCCAGCAGCCGCCTCAGCTGCTGATCGACCAGACGGGTCCGGTACTCCCTCACGTACGCCATGGTACGACCCCGGGGGCCTGGGTCCTCTGTTTGGTCACCTCCCCACTAGCCTTTTGGTCGCCTCTCCATCCTCTGTTTGGTCCAGTCCTCAGTCTCTGACTCGTCGGCAACACCTCTTCCTTATCGTGATTCAAGTCACTTAATAGAGGGAAGTGCCGAGAGGGAGCGTGGCGTGTAGTATGTGAGCTGCTCCGCGATACCGTGGAGATCGCGGCTTTCCGTGTGCCGTAACCTCACCAAGGTTGCATCAGCCCCGAGGGATCGGGGATCGTAACTTTCAATGTGCAGTATGTTTCTGCCTTGGAGGCTGATTGTGCGCCCGTCCTTCGACACCGTCTTCCGGGAGCTCACCGGTCACGCGCCCCGGGAGTACCAGGTCCGGCTCGCCCGGCGCCTGCTTGAGGGCCGCCCTCCGACCGTGATCGAGGTCCCCACCGGCATGGGGAAGACCCTGGCGGTCATGACCGCCTGGCTCTACGCCCTGGCCGCGGATCTGGAGCAGGTCCGGGAGCAGGGGGGCACCCGCCGGATCTGGATGAGGCTGCACCTGGTGGTGGACCGCCGCGCCGTCGTCGATACCGCCTTCACCGCTGCAGGGCACCTGCGTGACGGCCTCGCCAGCCCTACCTCCCCGGCGGTCTCCTGGCTGGCCGGGGCGCTGCGCACCGGGGTGGGGCCTTCCCGGAGCCCGCTGGAGGTCCTGCGGCTCCGTGGCGGCCTGGAGGACCGCCCGGAGCACACCCGCTTCCCGGCGTGTCCCACCATTGTCCTGGGCACCCTGGACATGACCGTCTCCCGGCTCCTGTTCCGCGGCTACCAGCTCTCCGCACGCCGACGGAGCATTGACGCCGCCCTGACCGGGACCGACTCCCTGTGGGTCCTGGACGAGGCGCACCTGTCCACCCAGGCGTACACCACCCTGCGCCTGATGGAGTCGCACGCAGCTGGGCTCGAGGACCGGTTCGACGGCGCCGTGCCCCCGCTGAGCGTCATCGCTATGAGCGCGACGGGCGCCCCCCGCCTCCCTGGCGCCCCCCGGCCACCGTCCGGCGACGAGGTGCTCACCATCGACTGGGAGCGGGAGGAGGCCCGCGACCCCGGCCTGGCCCGGCGTCGTCGGGCCCGGGCCAGCACGCCGGTGCGCGTGCACGACGCCGTGGGCAGACCCGCCGCCACCATGGCGGACCTCGCCGCACGGCGGGCGCGGACCCTGGGGGCCGGGCAGTCCCTGGTCGTCTTCTGCAACACGATCAGGACCGTGCAGGTGGTCGCCCGTAAGGTCACCAGGGTCTGCGGCACCACGGGCTCTCCCGCCCTCAAGGTCCTCGTGGGAGGCATGCCCACACGCCACACCGACGCACTCATGGACGCGCTCGCCCCCTACCGCACCGGCTCCCCGCAGCGGTCGGAGGCCGCCCCCGTCGTGGTCGTGGCCACCTCCACCCTGGAGGTCGGTGCGGACCTGGACTTCACCTTCCTCATGACCGAGACCTGCCAGGCGCCCTCCCTCGTCCAGCGCCTGGGACGGGTCAACCGGGTAGGGGACCGGACGGACGGAGGAGTGGATGTGATCTGTACTACTCAAGTAGACCCGATCCACGGGGAGGCGGCAATGGCGGTGGGGACGGCCGTCCGAGGGGCCACCACGCTGTCGGGACTGCTGGGAGGCCTGGAACGGGGCGGGGCGGAGCTCACCGTCCCCGAGCAGGTGCCCGTCCTGCTGCCCCCAGCGAGCCTGCGCGCCTACCTGCGCACCCTCGGCTCGCGCAACGACCAGCCGGTCTCCCCCTGGATCCGCCCCCTGCAGGACCAGCGCGGGGACGTGACCCTGGTGTTCCGGGACAGCCTGGGACTGCTCCGGTGGGGCGTGCGCCCGGAGGTGGTCCTGGACGACCTGAGGCAGTGGCCACCGGACCTCCGGGCCGAGGGCTGGACCATGTCCGTAGACCAGGCGCACACCCTGGTGGACGAGTCCCTACGCCAGCAGGGCGGGGAGCCCGTCGGCCTCGTCGTCATGGACCCCACCGCCCCCGAGCCGGTCAGCCACCACACCGCCGTCCCCGGCCTGCGCCCCGGCCAGGTCCTGGTCCTGGACCCGGGGTACGCCGGACCGCTCCTGGGGGCGCTCCACGCCGCCACCGACCTCTCAGGGCAGGTGGTCCCGGTCAAGGCGGAGGACCGGGGCCTGCGCGCCGCCCAGGAGCGGCTCACGGCGATGGCCGCCGGCCAGGACCCGGCTACCTCGGTGCTCACCGACCTGGGTACCGGCGCCAGGCGGTCCCAGGACCCCTACGGTGAGCTCCTGGAGGCCAGCGTGGAGCTGGTCGCCCCTGCCGGGACGGTCCTGGGCAGAGAGGTCCTGGGGGAGGAGACACCTACGCCGTGGCTCCGCCTGACCCTGACGCCTGCCACCGCGGGACCTGTCCCGGGCCGGAGCCGCAACCTGCGCGAGCACGGGGCTGCCGTCGGGGCCCGTGCGGGGGCCTGGGCCCGGGCCATGGGCCTGCCCCCGGCGGTGGTCGCGGACCTGGTCCTGGCCGGGACCTGGCACGACGAGGGCAAGCGCGACCCGCGCACGCAAGCCGCCCTGACCATGGGTCTGGACGCGCAGGGCTACCTGGTGCCGCCGGACCGGCCTCCCTCGGAGCCCGTGGCCAGGTCCGGGCTGCCCTACCGGTACTGGCGCCGCTCACGCGACCTGGCCGGGGTCCCGCCCAGGTGGCGCCACGAGGCGCTCTCCGCCGAGCTCCTGGGGGTGGCGCTGGAGCAGGGCCGGGCCCGTGCCCACGACGTCGACCTCGTCCTGCACCTGGTCCTCAGCCACCACGGCTACTTCCGCGGCCCGGGACCGCTCACCCCGCCCGGGGTCGGGCCACGTTACCAGGACCCCGCCGACCCGCTGTGGGCCGAGGCGACCCGACGCTTCCACCGTCTCAATGACCGCTACGGGCCCTACACCCTGGCCCTGGCCGAGACCGTGCTGCGGCTGGCGGACTGGGACGTCTCCCGGGAGGAGCAGGACCATGGGCGCTGAGACCACCTACCCCCTGCGGGCGCTGTCAGGGCGCCGGGCCGCGCACGTGCTGGCGGTGTGGGGGCTCGTAGACCTGTTGCCCGGCGCCCGGCTGTCCTTCACCGACCAGGACGTGCCCGTGCTGTGGTGGGACGGGGCGGACCTGGCGGGGACCGCCGCCGCGGGGCTGGTGGGACGCACCTGGGACCTGGACCACGGCCCCCTGCGGGGGGTCAGTACGACGACGCCCGCCCGCAGCGTCGTCAACCCCCTGACCGAGCAGGCCTGGGGGCAGGTACCGGCCACCGGCCTGTACGGCCACCGGGACCCGTTGGCCGTCTTTGACGTCTCCCGTGCCGCCAAGCGGTCCGGTACGGTGGCGGACCTCCAGGTGGGCGCCTCGACCCTGACCCTGCTCAGCGGCCGCAGTCACGCCCCCGGCACCGTCAGGGCCACCTGGACCTGCCTGGATGCTAAGGACAGGCAGGCCGCCTACCAAAAGGCCCGACGCAGCCTGGAGCACCTGCGCTACGGCGTCCTGGACGTGGCCCTGGCCAAGCCCGGCCTGCGTTTCTCCGCCACGCTCGCCCAGCCCCGGGGAGTCAGTGGCTCGGAACGCTGTGCCGTCCACCCGCTCATTGACCTCCTGGCCTGGGTGGGGCAGACCCTGCTGCTGCCCCGCCAGCGCTCCGTCCCGGCCCCGGGGCGACCCGGCGTCAGCGCCCTGAGCTGGGTCCTCAACCCCGTGCCGCTGCCCCTGGATGTCCTGCTGGACCTGCACGAGTCCCCTCCCGCGGGCCTGCCCTGGCCCCGGTGGACCGCTCGTATCCAGACCCTGGGGGGCAGCACGAGGGTGACCGCCCTGGGGACCGCCCACCCGGACACGCCGGGGGGCCCGGGCGGCCCGGTCCTGCCCAGCCGGTGGCGCCCACCGTCCCACACGTCCTTAAATAAGGAGACCCTATGAACTTCCGCCCACTTATCGAGTCCCTCATTCGCGACGAGGCGGTTGCGGGCATCACCCTGACCACCGTCTACGAGTCCCTCACCGGCGTCACCGTCACCCCGCCCGCCGGGACCATCCGCCAGGGCGGCGAAGTGGTCGGCCTCTTCACCACCGCCACGGGAGAGACGGCCGCGACCATCGACTCCTGGGGCTCCCAGGCCTCCCGCTGCGAGGCCCTCCTGGCAACCCGGTGCACGCCGTCGGGCCAGCTCCTGGCCGACGAGATCGGCTACCCGCTGGTGATCGTGACCGACGAGGAGAGCAGGACCCTGACCACCTCCGCCGAGCTCTCCCACCGTCAGGCGGACGCCACCTGGCGCCTGCTCAGGGGCGAGCTGGAGGCCAAAAAGGTCGACTTCAAGGGGATCCAGCAGGCCACGCGGGACAGTGCCGACGCTCTCCTGATCGGCTTCCCCACCGCGATCCCCTTCGGGTGGTGGCACTCACACACCAAGCGCTCTCGTTCTCAGAAGGCAGGCGACAACCCTGGGAAAAACAGCTCCGCCAAGAAGCCCGGGCGCACCAAGAAGGTCGACGACGACGCCATGGAGGCCATCCGTGACGACCTGGACTACTACGTCATGGACCCCTCCCAGTCCCGCTCCGCCCGTCTGTTCACCTCCGAGATCATGGCGCTGGGAGTCTCCGAACGGCGGCGCAGGGCGGGCCGGGTGGACCGGGTGTTCGGGGGAGCCGGGGGCGAGGTGGGCGGCAAGAGGCTCTCCGTCCTCGGCCTGGGCTCGCTGCCGCCGACGGAGGATGAGGACAAGATGCCCTCGGACCTCACCTACCGCACCATCGAGGGCCACGCCTTCCTGTCCCTGACGGGCCTGCGGTCCTTCCAGTTCAAGCAGGTGGACGAGGTGCTCGCCCGCACACTCGTCGTCTGCCTGACCCTGCTCCTGCACACCACCCTGCAGCACCACCTGGACCTGCGGGCGGGCGCCGAGCTGCGCGTGGTCGAGCCGGGCACGCGCGCGCAGGTGGCCAGGCACGGCGCCGCCCCCGAGCCGCTGGAGCTGCCCGCCCCGGACGAGCTCAGGAAGCTGGTGCGCACGCTGGGCCGGGAGGCCGGGTGGCCGGGGAAGACGACGACGATCATTGTGTCCCCCACCTCACCTCTGGGCAAGCTCCTCAACCTCGTCGACGGCGGCAAGTGATGCCCGCCCTGACGGTCTCGGCGGTCTTCCCCACCGGCCAGTTCAACGCCCACGACGCCGACGGCCACGCCGAGTGGCCACCGGCCCCCGCCCGGGTGCTGGCCGCCCTCCTGGGGGCCGCGCACCGGCTCGGTGAGGGCGTGGCCGAGGTGGAGGCGCTGTTCAGCGCCCCCGCCCCGCTCATTACGGGGCCCGTCGTCGGGCTGCGGGACACGGGGTTCGGGCGGTGGGTGCCGGTGAACAACGAGCTGCAGGTACGCGCGGACGGCACCATGGGCATTGTCGACCGTGCCGACCGCTTTGGTGAGAGGCAGCAGAAGGCCCCTGAGCGCGGGGTCCTGGTGGGGACCGGCCCCCAGGACGTCGTACGCTGGACGTGGGAGGTGCCCGACGGGGCCGCGCCGAGGGTCCTGCGCCGGGTGGCACGCTCCGTGGAGTACCTGGGACGCCCCACCTCCCCGGTCCTGCTGGACGTGTCCACCGGCCCCCAGCCGGACCCAATCCCGGGGGCCAGCGCCCAGTCAGCCTCAGCCCCGGGGGCCGGTGTCCGGACCGGAACCATGAGGCCGGAGCGCCAGGGGACCGAGGTGGCAGGCGCAGAGGCGGCGGAGCTGGCGTCCCCCGGGGCCGGGGACCTGGAGGCCAGGGTTCCGGCAGGGCACCTGCGCTGGGAGCCTCACCCAGACGGTTGGCTCCACCTGCGCGTGGGCACGCCCGCGCTCCTGGAGGCCCTGGCCGCCCGGGAGGAGGAGCGCCGTCGGAGCCAGATGACAGGTGAGCACCCGGTCGTCACCACGTGCCCCACAGCACCCTACCTGCTCGTGGGGGCGGCCCGGGAGGGGGCGAGGGACGGGGCCGCGGTCCCGACGCTCCTGCGCTCCTGCGCGCTCTACCGGGTCGGGGGTGGCGGGAGCGGCAGGGACCAGCGGTTCCTACACGCTGGGGACGTGGCCACGGTGGTCTCACAGGTCCGGGACGTCCTCGGACCCGGCGGCTGGGTCCTGCCGCTGGTCGGCCCGGAGGGCAGACGGGGGTTGAGGGTCCTGCGCGGCGTGGTGGTCTGCGAGGTCCGCGGCCCGGCCCGCCTGGAGCTGGCCACGCGCACGGGGGTGTGGCAGATGAGGTTGCACGAGGCCAGGTCCCTGCGCTCCCTGCCCAGGGTGCTGTGGGCGGCCACCCGGGCCGCGCGCACGTGGACATCCGTGGTGCCGACCCCGGTCGACGACGCCACGCTGCTGGAGGCGTCCCGGTCACTGGCCCGCTCCCTGGGGGTCGTCCTGACCGGCGTCGAGGCCCATGAGGCCTCCCGGTCCGACGGGGCCGTGGACGCGGACGGCGACCACGGGCTGCGGCACGTCACCGTGCAGGTCGACGCCGCCGTCCCCGGACCGGTCAGCCTTGACGGGGCCCTGCTCGTACCAGCTGGCGCGAGCGGGCTGGCAGTGGCCCGGGGCAAGTACCGCACGTAGTACCGTCGGAGGCGCCCTCGTCAGGACAGGCCCAGGCTGTCCGCACCCGTGGGCAGCGCAGTACCTGGGCTGACACCGCCGTCGAGGCACCCGGTACCGGGTCCGGGCACAGGCGGTCTGCTCGCGGCCAGGACCGCGTCCTTCCCGCACCACTTACGTCCGCCCTCAACCTCTTAGGAGCCTTTGTGCAAGACCAGGTCCTCGCAATCCCTCTGACTGAGGCACTTGAGTACCTCAGTACCCCCGACAGCGTCCACCACCTGGCACTGAGAAACCTGCCCGACCTCCGGGGGGTCTCACGCACAGCCCGGGCTTCCCTGGGTGTCCTCTTCCGTCTGGCCCTGCCCACCGAGCTAGGCGGGCAGGCGGGACACGTCACCATTCGCTACCGCGGAGCACCCCCGATCAAGGGCGCGCAGAGTCTTGAGACCCCTGACGGGTTGGCGGTCGGGCAGCGGCTGACTGTCCGCGCGGTTGCCGAGAAGCGACGCGAGGACGAGAGCGGACGCACCCGCATCCGGGCGGTTCGGGACGAGGAGGCGGAGGACTGGGCACGCGCGCTCCTGGGACGCCACGGCCTTGAGGTATGCGACCTCAAGGTGAGTCCCCGCTGGTTCCTGGGAAGCCGGGGGCAACGCTCCTTTATGGTCCGTGACCTCACAGCTACCGTGACAGCAGTACGAGAGGAGGCAGTACGTGCTTACGTCAGCGGTATCGGCCGCGGAAAGGCCTTTGGGTATGGTATGCCCATTGTACTGTGATATCAGCACGCTTAACGTCGTTAAGTGCGTAAACTGAGGTGCGACGCAGGCACGCCTCTGGTACCCTTACGAGGTCCACAGCAGCCAGCAGGTTGGCAGTGAATGCACGACGACCACCCGCCCAACAAACCTGCAGGTCAGCTGGTGACAGCTCCGCGCATACGGAGATTAAGGGGAGACCTAGGGATGAGCACCGGCGACTACCTGGACAGCTCCGCGCATACGGAGATTAAGGGACCCCGACAGCCTGATGAAGTTCGTGACCGCCGACAGCTCCGCGCATACGGAGATTAAGGGGGCCGGCGAGATTGTTCGCCGGCCCTTATTATGACAGCTCCGCGCATACGGAGATTAAGGGGATTTCTACAAGACCGTCTCAGCCGACGTCCGGACAGCTCCGCGCATACGGAGATTAAGGCTCCTTATTACGCATCATCGCCGGGTACAAAGAGACAGCTCCGCGCATACGGAGATTAAGGAACAAGCGACAGGCGTGTACACCGGATCGCGGTGACAGCTCCGCGCATACGGAGATTAAGGTCTCACGGAATACTGGTAGGTTGACCAGACGTCGACAGCTCCGCGCATACGGAGATTAAGGGTACGCCAACATCATACTCCTTGCCCGACTTACGACAGCTCCGCGCATACGGAGATTAAGGTGGATCCCGATACTGAGACCGATGCGTGTATGGGACAGCTCCGCGCATACGGAGATTAAGGGTGCCAGGATGCAAAACTTTTGCAGCCGTCTACGACAGCTCCGCGCATACGGAGATTAAGGACATTCGCCCTAAGCCCCATACAGCCACCCACAGACAGCTCCGCGCATACGGAGATTAAGGTGGTGCCCATGGCTCCATTGAAATCCGTCAGCAGACAGCTCCGCGCATACGGAGATTAAGGTATCCGATGACCTGCCATTTCTTGTCGCCACGCGACAGCTCCGCGCATACGGAGATTAAGGCCCCGAGAAACTGATTTCTGGTCGCCCGACGTGGACAGCTCCGCGCATACGGAGATTAAGGTCCAAATCACCTTTCCGCTCAGAGAGCCCGAACGACAGCTCCGCGCATACGGAGATTAAGGCCTCGGCCAACAGGTCGTACTCGCGCTCCAGGTGACAGCTCCGCGCATACGGAGATTAAGGGGCTAGTGTCAAGTGGTTTTGGGTTGATTTTCTGACAGCTCCGCGCATACGGAGATTAAGGGAACATGTGCACGAATGCGCCTGTCCGGTCGTAGACAGCTCCGCGCATACGGAGATTAAGGGTCACCGCCCGCCGACCCACGCGGTCAGCCCATGACAGCTCCGCGCATACGGAGATTAAGGCCGCCCGTAACCCTGAGAGTACGCGAAGGTACGACAGCTCCGCGCATACGGAGATTAAGGCCTCAGGAAATGCCCCGACGCTACTTCGCAAACGACAGCTCCGCGCATACGGAGATTAAGGGTGCAGGGCCCCGTCGGGACCCACGAGGGCGTCGACAGCTCCGCGCATACGGAGATTAAGGTGGTGCGGACGGCCTACGACCCGGCTGCCGCTGGACAGCTCCGCGCATACGGAGATTAAGGCAAGAATGACTTACCGGCCTGCCGGGGCACGGAGACAGCTCCGCGCATACGGAGATTAAGGGAGAGATGACGCAGATGATCGTGGACCAGCGGCGACAGCTCCGCGCATACGGAGATTAAGGCGGCTTCTACAAGGCCATCAGCGCCGACATCCGGACAGCTCCGCGCATACGGAGATTAAGGGCGTGCGGCGCCACTGCTCGTAGTCCCGCCTCGGACAGCTCCGCGCATACGGAGATTAAGGGGCCGCGGACAGCCGACGCCCCGACCCTCGTCCGACAGCTCCGCGCATACGGAGATTAAGGGCCAGGAGGCTCCCTAGTGCTTGAGGATCTGGTGACAGCTCCGCGCATACGGAGATTAAGGCCGGCCCAACTGCTGGGTCCAGCGGCGGCCGGTGACAGCTCCGCGCATACGGAGATTAAGGAAACACTTAGCAAAGCCGTTTACGGTATCCGGCGACAGCTCCGCGCATACGGAGATTAAGGCGCCTCAGCCCAGCACCCACGCCAGCACGTCACAGACAGCTCCGCGCATACGGAGATTAAGGCACCCAGGATTCGTTCGGGGAACACCCTGCCCGGACAGCTCCGCGCATACGGAGATTAAGGCCAGAAGGCGAGCCCGTGCGAGTCCACCGTGAAGACAGCTCCGCGCATACGGAGATTAAGGCGGGATCCGGGGAGTCATCTCCGGCGTGTGGGAGACAGCTCCGCGCATACGGAGATTAAGGTGATCCCTTCTGGGTTGGATTGCTCTGTCAGTAGACAGCTCCGCGCATACGGAGATTAAGGCTCATTCTGAAACACAGAAATACCCGCCTAGCAGACAGCTCCGCGCATACGGAGATTAAGGTCCCAACCCTTTATTGATAGGCTTCATACCCCAGACAGCTCCGCGCATACGGAGATTAAGGCACGAGCTGCACCTGGAGGCTCCGGGAGAGGTAGACAGCTCCGCGCATACGGAGATTAAGGGTCCCGGTTCCACCGCCCACCGGCCCTGCGGGCGACAGCTCCGCGCATACGGAGATTAAGGCGTTTCCGCATCCTCGTCCGGCAGGGCGAGGGCGACAGCTCCGCGCATACGGAGATTAAGGCAGGTGGGTCGCGACCCGCCTGCTCGACACCGCGACAGCTCCGCGCATACGGAGATTAAGGTCGCTAGGATTGTCCCCGGGAGGCCCATCACCAGACAGCTCCGCGCATACGGAGATTAAGGATGATATTGGCCAGGTAGTCGCGTCAGGTAGCGGACAGCTCCGCGCATACGGAGATTAAGGCCCCTGGCTGACCCCGGGCCCGGGACGTGTGCCGACAGCTCCGCGCATACGGAGAACTGGACACGTGCATGTCGCCAATTCGGCCTCGCCCGTCGTCGGCCCTGTACCACCTACAACCCACCTACAACCCTCGGTCAGCCTGCCAGCTGACCGCCACCGCTTGACGCACCGCACAGGACACCCCAGCGATCGCACAGACTGCACGAGTTCTTACAGATTCACTAGCTTTTGTAGAGGGCGGTTCTGGGGCCCACGGAATCATGCGGATACTCAGGGTCGGGAGGAGGGGCGGAACAAAAACTCGTGCAGTCTGCGCGAGCCCCGGGGCACCGCGGACCACAAGCCGGGGAGCTGGCCAGAGCGGGTCCCTGGTACCAGGCGGAGGGTGCGCCACGGCGGTCGGCCTGGCGCCAGGCGGGCAGGCGGGACACGCCAGGTGCATCGTGCGGACCCCGGCCGCGGCCTGGTGGCGGCTAGGCGGGCAGATGGGACACGTCTGGGGAGGCCAGGGTGCGCCACGGCGGTCGGCCTGCGGGTGCCGATCGGCCCGGTACCGTACAGGCGCGCGACTCCGGCCCGTCACCCGCGCTACGGCCACCCGGCCTACAGGCTGCGCCCCTCCAGGACGTCCGCCACCCAGGCGCGCGCCACCTGGAAGTCCTTGTCGCTGGTGCCCGCGACCACCGTGACCGGACGGGCGTCCAGGCGCGGGTAGGAGCCCAGGAAGCGCACCACCGGGCAGGTGCGGTGCAGGCCGATAACGGCCGCCTGGATGCGTTCCTCCCGGATGTGCCCCTCGACGTCAATGCTGAAGCGGTACCGCCCTAGGGCGTCACCCACCGGGCGGGACTCAATACGTGTCAGGTTCACGCCGCGGGCGCTGAACTGCTCCAGCATGTCCAGCAGGGCGCCCGCCCGGTTGTGGGGCAGCTGGACCAGGAGCGTGGTCTTGTCCGCCCCCGTCACCTCCGGGACCCGTCCGGGTCGGGTGACCTTGACAAAGCGGGTCATGGCGTCCGACTTGTCGGCCACCCCCGCCGCCAGGACCTCCAGGCCGTAGTCCTGTGCCGCCAGCGGGTTGCACAGGACCGCCTGGAAGCCCACCTGCTCCAGGCTCCGGCCCGTCTCCGCGAGCGCCTGCGCTGGCGCGGAGGTCGAGGTGCCCGCCACGTAGACGGTCTCGGGCAGGTTGTGCCCCATCCAGCCGCGGCACTGCGCCCAGGCGTGGGGGTGGGTGGAGACGGCCCGCACGTCCTCCAGCCGCGTCCCGGGCCTGCCAGCCAGGACGAAGGTGATCGGCACGGCCACCTCGGCGGCAATGACCAGGGGGCTGGAGGCCACCAGGTGGTCCAGGGTGGCGTTGACCCCGCCCTCCACGGAGTTCTCTATGGGGACGACGGCGGCCTGCGCCCTGCGTGAGCGGACCTGGTCCAGGGCGGTGGGGATGTCCTGGCAGGGGGCCAGGACGACGTCGTCCGGCGCCACCTGCCGCAGGGCCATCTCCGAGAAGGTCCCCGTGGGGCCGAGGAAGGACCAGGTAGGTGGGGCGCTCGTCATGGCCTCACAGTACCGGCCCGCCAGCGAGAACGACATGGTGTCAGGACGACGTACGAGTCCGTACCGACTCGGTGACCAGCTCAGGGACTACCGGAGGTCAATACGCCCCGCAGGCCTCCGGGCTGTTCCCGGTACGTCCACCGGGCAAGCCGCTACGCTGACCGGATGGGTCGACACGTACGCACCATGACACTCCCCGTCCTGCTGGTCCTTGGCCTGGTGGGCGTCCTCGGGGTGCCGGTGGCGCACGCCGACGGCCCCGGGGCGCGGACCAGCACCGTCGAGCACCACCCGTGGGCTGGTGGGACTGGGCGGCACGCCGGCGGCGAGGCACTCGCAGCCAGTGCGGGGACCCGGGCCGGCACCGTCACGTCCGGGCTGCCCGACGGCCCCGGCCCCCAGGACGCCCAGGCAGCGAGACGACCGGTCCTCCTGCTGGGCACCAGCAACCTGACCTGGCAGCACCTGGTGGCGGCCGCTGACGACCCTTCCAGGGCCGGTAGCCTGGCCAGCAGGCTCGTGCTCCCGGCGTCGCAGATGTCACCGGTCAACCTGGTCACCCGCACCGCCGGTGACCGCACCTGCACCGCCGACGGCTGGCTCAGCCTCGGGTCAGGGTCACGGGCGAAGGCCACCACCGGCCCCTGCGTCGTCAGCGGCCGCCCCCAGTCCCCCACCTGGGACCAGGCCCGTACCGTCTCGGCGGACCTGACCCCCTCGGCCCGCCCGGGCTCGCTGGCCGACGCCCTGGCCACGGCGGGGGTGAGCACCGCCGCCGTGGGGGACGGGGCCGTCCTGGCCCTGACGGCCTCCGACGGCACCGCCCCGCCCACCCTGCCCGGCCTGGAGGACCTGGAGCAGTCCGGGAGGCTGCCCGACCTGACCATGGTGGACCTGGACTCCGGTCAGGGATCACCAAGGGACACCTACCAGCAGCTGAATGCGATCGACGACGTCCTTAGCTGGGCCGAGAAGGTCCCCGGGGGCGTGCGCGTCATTGTGGCCTCAGTCGCTGACGGGGAGGACCCGGGCCCGCAGCTGGGCATCCTCCCGACGGGCACCACCAGCCCCCAGGGCTCGGTCAAGCAGGGGTGGACCACCATAGTGACCGGTCCCGCGACCCACCGCCCCGGACTGGTCGAGCTGCCTGAGATCACCACCGCGCTGGCCACCGCGCTCGGCGCCGCCCCGGACCGCTCCTGGTCGGGTAGCGCCCCCCTGGTCCTGCCCTCCCACGGCCTGGTGCTCGGGGACACCATGTCCGTCACCCCCCTGGAGTACCTGGCCGACGACGCCCTCCACGCCCGCGCCTCCCGGCGCGCCACCGTGCCGACGAGCCTGGCGCTCATCAGCGCCGCCCTGGCGCTGGGGCTGGCAGGCTGCGGCGGCGGAGGCAGTGCAAAGGGGGTCAAGACCTTTACGGAACCGGGAACCGTGAACGGCGAGGTGACGTCCGCGAAGCGGAACGAGAGCGCAGTGCTGATCAAAGCAGGCGGTGCGGCGCTTATCAACAATGCGGAGCTCTCGCGGAAGTACGCCGGAAAAGCGGGCAAGGCGGATACCGCCGTGGTGCTCTTAGAGGCCGGCAAAGCGGTTATCAAGAATTCGAACCTCACATCGGATGCGGCCGGAAGCGCGGGGATTCTGATCGGTGACACGGCAGAGGTGGAAATTGCGGACACGGCGCTCTCGACAGCCGGGGAGCAATCGCCGGGAATAGAGACGCGCGGGAGCGGCGCGCTCTACGCCTGGGACAATATGATAGGTACGAC